>Ga0070728_10003914_pt1 | contig 15961 bp, 11 predicted proteins | sample tdDd471_FD_66723 | JGI IMG/M metagenome (GOLD analysis project Ga0070728, IMG submission 66723) | Marine sediment microbial communities from the Atlantic coast under amendment with organic carbon and nitrate - tdDd47.1 | ecosystem: Environmental > Aquatic > Marine > Coastal > Sediment | place...
CTGTGACGCTTCGGGTTTCGGGATCTTCAAATACCCAGAAATCTCTAATATGATCGTACAATTGGCTGAGGGGACGGGCAAGGAGCTCGCCTTGTTTGCTGTAGACCTGGAGCAGGGCATGGATATGGTTGACATCATCCAGTACGGCTTTGCGTATCATTGGTATTCCTTTATTTTTTAATCAGGGCCCGGACGATTCCAGGGCCAGGTCCGACAGCCTCTTGGCCGGAATCCGGATGGATGTATACCATCTTTGTACCGTCGGGTATATCAAAATATTGATAGGACCGGTCCGCCAGAAATGACTCCATATAATCGATCCAGATGGGAAGGGCTGCCTTTGCCCCTGTTTCATAGGGGCCCAGGGAGGATGCATGGTCATTGCCCACCCAGACCCCGCAGGCCGTATCCGGGCTGAATCCGATGAACAGGGCATCCTTGTATTTATCCGTGGTGCCGGTTTTGCCGGCGATATCCTTTTTAATATGACTTGCTTTTATTCCTGTTCCTTCGTAAACCACTGCCCTGAGCATGTCTGACATAATGGCGGCCGTGACCCTGTCTGTTACGGGTTCTTTTTGAACCTTGTGGCGATAAATGACCTGGCCGTCCTGATCCAGTATCTTTTCAACGGCAAAGGGATGGGTCAGGATACCTCTGTTGGCAAAAGGAATATAGGCAGTGGTCAGTTCCAGGAGGCTGACTTCTGCCGTGCCCAGGGCAAGGGAAAGATAGGGGGGCAGGGGAGTGGTGATGCCGGCTTTCCGGGCAAAGGCGATAATTTTTTCCGGCCCCAGGTCCTGGGCCAGCCTCACCACCGGGGTGTTTTTAGACAAAGCCAGGGCCCTTCGGAGGGTGATTTCTCCCTTAAAGGAGCGGGAAAAATTTTTAACCTCCCAGATTTTGCCTCCGGGCAGGGTATAGGACAATGGGGCGTCCTGCAGGGTGTCGATCTGTTGGTATCCTTGTTCAAGGGCTACGGCATAGACCAGGGGCTTGAATGCAGAGCCTGGCTGGCGCAGGGCTTGAACTGCACGGTTGAACTTATTTTCTTTAAAGTTACGCCCCCCGACCATGGCCCGGATAGCACCTGTGTGGACATCCAAAGCAATGAGAGCGGCTTCGGGCAGAGGGGCTTGAATTTTATTCTTTATCATTCGTTTTTCAAGCCGCTCCAGGTGGTGGGCAACGGATTGCTCAGCAGTTTTCTGGCGTTTTAAATCAAGGGTGGTGTAGATGGAAAGACCGTCGGCATATTTGCTGTCCGTCAGGCCTTCCAGCTGTTTCTTGAGATAGGCGGTAAAAAATGGGGCCGGGGTGTCCGTTTGGATTTCCATGGGGACGGAAACGGGTTCTGATCCAGCCGCCTCATATTCCCCGGGTGTAATAAGTTTTGTATCCAGCATCTGCTTGAGGACAATGGCCCGCCGCCGCCGGGCCAGATCCGGGTTGTTCAGAGGTGAGTACACACTGGGGGCCTTGGGCAGGCCTGCAATGAGAGCGGCCTGGCCAAGGGTGAGGCCGGCCACGGAGGTGCCAAAATAAGTCCTGGCCGCGGCTTCCACGCCATAGGCTCCGGAACCCAGATAAATCTGATTGAGATATAGTTCAAGAATCTCTTCTTTGGTATACCGCCGTTCGATCTGGACGGCCAGTAGAGCTTCTCTGATTTTCCGCACAATGGATTTTTCAGAGGATAGAAACAGGGTCTTGGCCAGTTGTTGGGTCAGGGTGGAAGCACCTTGCTTGAACCGTCGGGCCCTGATGTCATGGATGACGGCCCTGGCAATGGCCTTGAGATTGACACCGGCATGGGTGTAAAAATTTCTGTCTTCTGTGACAACCAGAGCATTGATGAGATATTGGGGTATGGCATTTATGTCAACGGGAAACCGTTTTTCCAGGTAGAACTGGGTAATTATTTGATTGTCCACGGAGTAAACCCGCGTCACGGATGAGGGCTTGAATTGTTTTAAGTGATTGATTTCCGGCAGGTCATATACCAGTCCATAGAAGCCTCCGGCCATCAGCCCTGCCAGGAGTCCGAAGAAAACGGTGATCAAGGCTGTTTTTTTGGGGAAAACAGCCTTAATCATCGTTTTAGGAATTCAAACACCGATGTTTTAAAGTCTTCATCTGAGAACGGTTTGTGCAGGACCTTGTTGATGCCCGATTTTTTCAGCATGGCGTCATTCACATCAACGTCCCCGCTTTTTTCTTCCACAAAATCGCTCTGGGTCGTAATCATGAGGATGGGCAGATTCTGCCGGGTGAATTTTTTCCTGATTTCACAGGTCAGTTCCAGGCCGGAGATATTGGGCATGTTTAAATCTGTGATCACAAGATCGGCATTGCCTGCCAGGATTTCCGGAATGGCATCTTCTGGACGGTTAAAGGTAAGAGGAGAAAATCCCAGAGTAGACAGTTTATTCTGGTAGAGTTTGAGCATCATCTTTGAGTCGTCCACCACGATGATTCTGGCCTTGCTCTCTTCCCCGCCGCTGTTCGACACATCTTTGATAATATCCTGGGTAAATTCTTTTTGGCCGATGCCTGCCATGTGCTTCAGGAATGCCTTGCGTGTTGAAGGAGAGGCCTTTCCAAGGATATGGGCTTTTGCAAGCGTTTTAAAGGATTCTTCTTCGGCCAAAAAATTGAAAATATTTCCGGCTTCGGTGTCTATGAGGGCGGCCACAGTCATCCGGGCACCGTCAGAACCCTCCCGTACAATATTTTTAAGACCAGCCACCAGGGGCTTGGAAATATTTTTGTCAATGGCCCGGGCCGCACTCATCCTGACGGATTCAACCGGGTCCTGAAGACCCTGGGCAAGGCAGATGGCGGTTTTTGGGGATGGAATCCGTTCCATGGCTTCATAGGCTGCCTGGCGGATATTGGCATCTCTGGGCTGGGTATTGATGATATCCAGAATCGCAGTGATTGCTGCAGGATCTTTGATATACCCCAGAGTGGTGATGAGATGGACCAGGTAATCAGCTTCTGCATTTTCAAAGGCTCTGGTCAGGAGGGGGGTGGCTTTTTTCCCCAGTTTCATGAGTTGGTCAATGGCCGTGTCCCGCACTATGGTGATGGTTGAGCCGAGCAAGGTGGTCATTTTTTCCAGGGCGTAGAGGTCCTGCATGTCGGCCAGGGCTTCAACCGCAAGCTTATTGGTATCTTCGTTTTTTCCTAAAAAATTCAGTAGCTGGTCAACCGCATCTTTCGTGTTGGCTTCGGAAATGGCGAAGATGGCGGCTTTTCGGACCTTGAGATCCGGGTGGTCCGAAAGAGCGGAAAAAATATTTAGGCTGGTATCCAGGCGGAAAACACCCAGAGCCGTTACAGCGGTCCCGAGAATATCAGGGTCGTTTTCCGTTTTAATCACCCCGGCCAGAGCTGATGCCGTTTCGTTCAGGTATAGGTCGCCTGCAGCCTTGATAAATTGTATCCTAGTGGGTTTTTCATTCTGGATAATATATTGGATAACCAGGTCTGTGTTGCCGTATGCTTTCTCCAGGATCAGGTCATAGAGTCCTTCTTTCACGCCGGAATCTGTGATCTCTATTTTGGTGAGGAATTCCAGCAGGGGAAACACGACTTTTTCAGGGCCTCTGGCCAGTTCCATGAGTGCTTTTTTCTGGACTTCCACATCAACATTGGAGTCGGAAACAAACTGGAGCAGGGCTTTGGCCTTAACAATATCCTCTTCTTTGAGGCAAAAAATCAGCTCGTCAATAAAGTCTTTTGCGTTTATGGTACCCATTAAAACAGCCTTTTTTAAGCTTTGAATTGGTAAAAAACTGAGTTTAAATATTTATTGGAGGCAAACAGGTCGGTATCGTTTACCAGGGACTCGGTGGAGCCGATGAGTAGATACCCGTCCGGCTCCAGCACCTTGGCGATATTGGCATAGATCTTACGCCGGTCCGCACTGGTAAAATAAATCATCACATTCCGGCACAGGACAATATCAAATTTTCCGATACCCATAAAAGGCTTCATAAGATTCATTTTTTTGAACTGGGCCATGGCACGAAGTTCATCCTTGATCTTATACCGGTCATCCATGGGGGAAAAGTATTTGTTCAGTCGCATCGGGTCCAGCCCCCGAGCCACTTCGAATTTATTATAGCTCCCGTAACTGGCCTGGGCTATGGCGGCGTCTGAGATGTCTGTTCCAAACAGCCTTATATTGTAATCTTTGGGGTTTACCCCCATTTCCAGCAGAGTCATGGCAATGCTGTATATTTCCTGCCCTGTTGAGTTGGCTGCGCTCCAGAGGCGGATGGTGGGTTTGCCGATACTCCCTTTTGACCGTTTATCGATAAGATCCGGAAATATTTTGTGCTGAAGCAGTTGGAACGGGGATTTGTCCCTGAAAAAATAGGTCTCATTGGTGGATATGGCATCAATGATGAAATTTTCTATTTCTTTTTTAAAATCCAGCTTGGCTTTCCTGAGCAATTCTCCATAGGAACTGCACCCATATTTGCCCAAAAGGGGATTAAGCCGGGTTTCCAAAAGATATTCTTTTCCCACGTCCAGGGCGATCCCTGAAATCTCCAGGATATACTGGGCAAATAATTTGAACTCTTCCGGAGTTACGGTGGCTTTGGTCATAATTTGTTATCGGCTCGTGGTCTGTGGTTAGAGGATTACTGTTTTCACGATTTCATCCGCAATCCTGTCCAATGGGGCTATTACATCGGCGATTCCGGTTTCAATGGGTTCTTTGGGCATACCGAAAACCGTGCAGCTTTCTTCATCCTGGGCGATGATTAAACTGCCGTTCTTTTTCATCTGGGCAAGCCCTTTGGATCCGTCAGATCCCATGCCGGTCATGATCACGCCGGTTGACCTGCCCACATAATGCTGAGCAATGGACCGGAATAGATAATCCACAGAAGGTCTGCATGAATTTTCCGGAGGATCGTTGGTGATTTTTATTTTCCGGGTCAGTCCGTCTGCACCGGCCACTATTTTCATCTGTTTTCCGCCCGGTGCGATAAATACTTTTCCCGGCTGGATCACATCGCCGTCTTCAGCCTCTTTGACCTCAAGGGCAGACTTGTTGTTCAGGCTGTTGGCCAGGGATGCCGTAAACATGGGGGGCATGTGCTGGACAATGAGAACAGTGGCTTTTAAGTTACCAGGAAGCAAGGGGATCATTTTAGTCAGGGCGTTTGGGCCACCGGTTGAAATGCCGATGCCAATGATTTCAGATCTGGACCTGATGCCCGCCACCGAACTCGTTGTCCCCTTTGTTCTTGTGATCGGTTTTCTGACGACAGGCCTGGAAGGTGAGGCTGTTGTTACCCTGGGTGTGAGGGGCACCATGCCTTTGCGTCGCTTAATGAGTTTTACAATGGGGTCCAGGGCTGCCTTGACCTTGACCATGTTGTCTGCCATTGTGCCTTCTTCCGGTTTGGCGACAAAATCAATGGCCCCAAGTTCCAGAGCCTTTATGGTCATTTCACTGCCCTGCTGGGTCAGGGTTGAGAGCATGACGACCATGGGTGGATTTTCCATGCTCTTGAGTTCCTGAAGGACTTCAATGCCGTTGACTTCCGGCATTTCGATATCCAAAGTGATAAGATCCGGTTTCAGGGTTTTGATTTTGGATAGGGCGATTTTGCCGTTGTTGGCTGTCCCAACCACCTCTATTCCTGGGATGGATTTGAGTACATCCCCAACAATTTTTCGGTACACAATGGTATCATCCACCACGACGGCTTTAATGGGTTCCATTATTCTTTGAGCACCTCATCAATATCCAGAACGCCTATGAGCTGGTTTTCGGTTTTCAAAACGCCCTGGAAATATTTACCCTTTACTCCCCCGATATTGGAGGGGGCCGGCTCAATGTCGTCTTTATGTGCCAGTACCACATCGGCGATTGAATCCACCAGAAGGCCGATATGCTCGTCTTCTGAATTGACAATGATATTTCGGTTGTCCTTGTCTTGGGTGACGGGTGCCAAGCCCAGTTTTTTGCCAAGATCAATAATGGTGACGATCCGGCCCCTCAGATTTAGAATTCCTTTAATATAGTCCGAGGCCTGGGGCACCTTGGTGATTTCAAAATGCTTGTTGATTTCCTGGATATTAAGAATGTCGATTCCGCACAGGGCGCCACCCACATAAAAGGTGGAAAATTCAATATCGGTTGATGTGCTTTCAATTGCAATATCGTTCATTTCTATTTCCTTTACAGCTATCTGTCGGCGTTAAAGGTTCAGGTATTTTCTGATGATGGTCATGAGCTTTTCCCTGTCCAGTTTGATTTCATACTCGTCAATTCCGACAGCTTTCCCTTTTTCAATGTGGGCTTCACTGGCCAGAGAGGTCAGGGCAATGACATCTAAATGAGAGTATTTGGGATCGGATTTGATCCTTTTTGTTAATTCAAATCCGTCCATATTGGGCATCTCAAGGTCGGTCACCACCAAGTCGATTTCATCTACTCGCTCTTTGAGCAGCTCCCAAGCGATCAATCCGTCTTCGGCTTCAATGACTTTGAATCCGTCATCCTCCATAAAGCCTTTTACCTGGTTTCGGAAAAATGCAGAGTCTTCTGCAAACAACAGGATTTTTTCGCCTTCTTCAGCCATGCCGGCGGCCGCTTTGGCCTCTTCGGAAAACCAGTCCGGATTCAGGGTTTTAACCAGTTCAAAAATATCCACCAGAAGGGTGGTGTGGTCATTGATGACCATGGAGCCGCTAATGGCAGTCTGTTTTAATGTGCTGGTATCAATATTGAGCAGGACTTCCAGGGCATCCACCGGTGGGGTCACCATCAGGCCCAGTTCTTTATCCTTAACCTTGAAAACAATGACTTCCTGCTGCTTTTTTGTCGGGAGGGGTTCTATGTCGGCCACCTGGGAGATTTCATACAGCGGCAGGGAGCCTCCCCTGTACTGTACCACTTTCCGATCCCCGATTTGCTCGATGTCCGAGGTCTGGATCCGTTCGATCCGTTCCACAATGCTGAGGGGGGCTGCGAAATGCTCTTTTTCACCGTTCTTAAATGTAAGCAAGGCTACCCTGTCGGCCTTGGCTGCCGCCTCTTCCTCTGCAGCCTTGGCCATCTGACCAGCTTCAGCAACAGTGGACAATTCCGCCATCTGGGCAAGGTTTGATATATCCAGAATCAGGGCAACCTTGCCGTCTCCCATGATGGTGGCACCGGCATAGGCCGTGCATTTTTTCAGGTGGCGGCCCACCGGTTTTACAACGATTTCTTCGGAATCATGAAGCTGGTCAACCACAAGGCCATACTTGAATGCACCTGCAGAAACCACGGCGATATTCATGGCGGAAGAGGCATGGTAGCGACGGTCATCGCCGTCCCGGTCAACTATTTCCTGATCTCCTGTATCCTCGGCCGCATCTTCCTGGATCAAATGGGTTTTTGATCTGCGATCGGCAAGATTTTTTCTTCTGTCTGTGTGCTGGGTTTTATCACCGGGGTCTGTATATGTTTTTTCGATACCCAGCATTTCAGAGAGATTCAACAGGGGAAGCAGTTCACCTCTCAGCCTTACCACAGCTGCGTCCCCGACTTTCTCGATCTTCTCTTTCACCTGACCGGCGGGGATCCTGAGTAACTCGTTAAGGTTGACCTGGGGCAGGGCATAGCGTTCGTTGCCCACAGAGGTGATCTGGCTGGGAATAATGGCCAGGGTCAGGGGCAGTTTGATCTGGATATCTGTTCCCTGTCCGGGGGTGGAATCTATTTCTATGATGCCACCCAGGCTTTCGATATTAGTGACCACCACATCCATGCCGACTCCCCGGCCGGATACATCAGTGACCTCTTTGGCTGTTGAAAAGCCCGGCATAAATATGAGCTCCATTTTCTGCTTGTCTGACATTTCAGCCACCCGGGTGTCGGAGATCAAGCCCTTATCAATTGCTGAATTTGCAATTTTTTTAGGATCAAGGCCCCGGCCGTCGTCTGAAATGACCAGATTGACCTGTCCTGCATCGTGAAAGGCTTTCAGGGTGATGGTACCGGTGCCGTTTTTGCCTATTTGCTCCCTTTCCATGGGGGTTTCAATCCCATGGTCAACTGAGTTTCTTACCAGATGGGTCAAAGGGTCATTAATTGACTCCAATATGGTTTTGTCCAATTCAACATCTTTGCCTTCAATCTCAAGTTCAATGGATTTGCCTAATTGCTGGGACAGGTCCCTGACCACCCGGGTGAATTTGTTTAGAATATTGGCGATGGGCTGCATCCGGGTCCGCATGATCGCCTCCTGAAGCTCGGAGGTGATCATATCAATGCGCTGGCTGGAGAGTTCCGTGGCCTTTAGATTGGAAGAATTTATCCCCTGGAGAAGCTGGTTCCGGCTGAGAACCAGTTCACCGGCAAGATTCATCAGGGTGTCCAGAAGTCCCACATTGACCCGGAGGGAGGTTTGGAGTTTATTCCCCAGGTTGATATCCTGGGCCTTGGCTGTTTCAGTCGTCTGTTTTCCCACCTTTTCAGTAACGACCTGAGGAGGTGTTTCCCTTTTTACCGGTGCCGCTGCTACCACCTCTACAGGTTTTGGCTGGGCAATGGGCTCGCTTTGAACCTGGGGAACAACAATTTCCGGTGGCTGGACCATGGCGGCCTGAGCCGCAGCATTCCCATCTCCGGCCGGAACAACCATTTCTTCTTTGATCTCATGTATATACCGATCAGATATATCAAAAAGGGTTTCAGCCATATCCTGCTCAATAATTGAGGCGAACAGGACCTGAAACGGTATTCTGCTTGGTCCTCCAGCATCTTCCAGGGTCCCCACTGAGTTAAAATCAATTCGCGACTCTACAATGGTGCCGGTTTTTTGAAGGTTGTTCAGGACTTCAATGGGATTTTTGTTTTTGCGCTGGATATCGGTTATCAGATCATATTCAACCAGGAATAGATTTTTGCCTTCAGCTTTATTTTTTTCGATCTCATAAAGGGAGACCTGGCAGAATGCTCTGCCGTCCCTGAGGATGATGTCTACCATTTCCGACACCATGTCCTGCTGTTCTTCAGGAAGAGACGATTTGGTGATATTTTCCAGAGCGGTAACATGGCCGGAAATATTGACTTCGTTGCTGGTTTCTATATTGTTTAAAAGATTTTCAAGTTCGTCAAAACCCTTTAATAATACGGAAATCCTGGTGGAGTCAGGTATCAGTTCATTGTTCCGGATAAGACCCAAAACATTTTCAAGATGATGGGCCAGGTCCTTGATTGTTGTAAGCCCCATGAAGCCAGCACCGCCTTTAACTGAATGGGCCGCCCTGAAAACATTGTTTACCAGGTCCAGATCAATGTTTGCCCCACCTTCCTCAATCGTTAAGAGGTCGCTTTCAATATCACCAAGATGGTCCAGAGACTCTTCGATGTACATTTGTAGGGTTTCGTCGTCTTCAAACATATTAACTCTCCTGAAAGGTTGTCATAGAGATGGTAAAACTATACCGATAATCAAATAATTTACATAAAAGAATATAGAAAGTCAAACTAAAGATAGGGGCCAAATGCTTTACCTGTCTATATTTTGCGAATGATATCCATGGGCTGAACTTCTTGATTTATCTTCAAAATCGCCCGGGTATTGGGTTGGGCATTTTCAATGGGTGCCAGGGTCTCATTGGTTAATGATAAAACCCGTGATTTTAAGGCCGGACCCTGGGGACTGAGGACTTCTATCCAATCGCCTGATCCCAGTTTGTTCCTGATTTCGACCAGGCAGCGGTTATCGCCATAAGATTCCAAAATTTTACCAATAAAGCTGTGGATCTTTCCCTGGTGTATATTGGCGGGGTTGAGAGTTCCGGGAGCCCCGTCGTCGGGGTGGCCGAAGTAAAAACCGGTGCAGTATTCCCTGTGATATACCTGGTAAAGTTCTGATTGCCATTCGGGACGAATTACATAGGTTTCAGGATTTTCCAAAAACGCGTCAATGGCGTTACGATATGTCTTAACCACGGAGGCGAGGTAATTAATGCCTTTCATCCGGCCTTCTATCTTCAGGGAGGTGATGCCGGCAGTTATCAGGTCGGGGATATGCTCGATCATGCACATATCCTTGGAATTGAAAATGTAAGATCCCCTCTCATCTTCCATGAGTGGATGGAATTCATTGGGCCGCATTTCCTCAACAACCGAATATTTCCATCTGCAAGGATGGCTGCACAGGCCGCGGTTGCTGTCCCGTTTACTCAGCGCAGCACTTAACAGGCATCGCCCGGAATAGGAGACACACATGGCGCCGTGTATAAATGTTTCGGTCTCGATTCCAGTGTGGACTGCGATTTCCCGTATTTCAGTCAGGGAAAGTTCCCTGGCCAGATTTACCCGTTTTACCCCGAGATCCTGCCAGAACAGGGCCGTATTGTAGTTGGTGGTATTGGATTGGGTGCTCAAATGAATGTCAATATGGGGAATGATCTTCCGAGCCAGCATCAGGATGCCGGGGTCTGAGATAATTACGGCGTCCGGAGACATTCTGCTGATTTTTTCCAGAAATGACAGGATTTGCTCCTGCTCATGGTTCCGTGAATAAATATTACAGGCCAGGTAGACTTTGACCTGTCTGGCCCGTGCATATTTCACCGCCTCCACAAGTTCCGGGTCCGTAAAGTTCCCTGAAAAATTTCTCAGGCTGAAATCTTTTCCAGCCAGGTATACGGCATCCGCACCGTAATGAATGGCAATTTTAAGTTTTTCAAAGTTTCCGGCAGGGGCCAGCAATTCAGGTCTGTGTAAGGGGGTTGCCATAATTATATCCGTGTATCATCGGTCTCTTTTATTTAAGGTAGCGTCTTATAAGTATAATCCAGCAAAAACGGTAAAAAGTGGGGACCGCGGGAACCGGATTCTTGTTTGCCTTTATATAGTTTCTTTGTATCTGCCGGGACGCGTGGATAATATACACCAAAATAGAGATTGAATGCAATGTCAGGGTGCCGGATCTTATTCTTCGCGGGGCGAAACGTCTTCTGAATGGTGCCCCCGGCAGGAATCGAACCTGCGCTCAAGGATTAGGAATCCTATGCTCTATCCACTGAGCTACGGGGGCATTGGGTCTAAAAAATTTGGCTATAATTAGCATAATCAATGCTTTTAGGCAATACTCTGCAACCCTTTTTTATATAGGATTTAATTAAAATGTATAATGGGCCAATAAATGACCCGGGTATATTTTTGTATTTTTCTAAATACGATCCGGTTGTCAAATATTCTGACGCCTTTCTGAAATTCAGGAATGCCTTTTTTAGGAGCTGGTTTATTCGACAATCAGCCTCTGCCCTGGGTAAATTTTGCTTTTTTTACTCAGGCGGTTCAGGGCCAGGAGTCGATTCAATGTCATATTGTGCTTTTTGGCGATGAGAAATGGACTGTCTCCGGATTTGACCTGGTATGTACCTGCTCCTTTTTCTGAGCGGGATTTAGTCTTGGCCGAAGCTATGGTCAGGGCCTGGCCGATATGAAGGGTGGTGCCGGCCAGTTTGTTCTGGGTCATGATTTGTTTTGTGGTGGTTGAAAATTTTTTTGCAATGATCCAGAGGTTGTCGCCCTGCCGGACCTTGTAGGTGACGGATTTTCCAGGAGGGATGGCTATGTTTGATGCTATGCCGGAAGCATGGCTGCCGCCAGGATAATTCCGGGTCGGAATTTTAAGTACTTTTCCAGCAATGATGCGGTGGTTTTTAGATATTTTATTGCATCTTGAAATGGTTTTTATCGAGGTCTTGTATTTTCTGGCTATGGCAGAGAGCGTGTCTCCTGATCTGACCCTGTGGTAAATATACATGGGCGGAGGCGTATACGTGGTTTTAATTTTATCTAATTTGGCAAGAAAAAGATCCGCCTGCTGTACCGGTATTTTTATGGGGTAGGTCTCAGGTGGCAGTAATGCGTGTCTAAGCTCCGGGTTAAGGGTTTTAAGCAGGTCGGTGCGGATATTGAGTTCTTTGGCAATGTCGCTGAGTCGCACCTGCTTTTTAATATCCAGGGACTTATACGCCATGGGTGCTTTAGGTGATTTAAGGGTGATATTATATTTTTCAAGATTGTTGACAATATGGACGGTTGCAAGGAATCGGGGCACATATCTGGCTGTCTCTCTGGGCAGGTTTTGGTAAAGATCCCAGAAATTGTCCAGATAATTGATTTTTTGGCGGCGAATGGTTCTCAGGACTCTGAATTCCCCGCAATTATATGCAGCCAGGGCAGTGGTCCAGTCCCCAAATAGGTTGTGGAGTTCTTTTAAGTACGCTATGGCGGCACGGGTGGATTTCTCGGGATCCATGCGTTCATCTATGTAATAGTTGCGGCTGAGTCCGAACTTGTGCCCCGTTGAAGGGATAAACTGCCATAGTCCTAGGGCTCTGGCCGAGGACAGGGCTCTTATTTTGAAACCGCTTTCTATTAAAGGAAGCCAGGAAATTTCTTCGGGCAGTCCTGCTTTTTTGAGTTCCTGTACAATAAAAGGCCGATACATGGAAGCCCGCTCCATTGATTGAATCAGAAATCTGCGTTCAGGGCCGGTGAGGCGTTTGATTTCATTTTCAACGTGGGCGTTCAAAGTGATGGGGATGGCTTCGTGTTTTCCTGTAACAACAATCTGCCGCGAGGCATAGATTTCAAGTATCCGTTTGGATATGAGGTAGCGGATATCTTCTTTTTGCTGGCTGAGTTCAGGAGAACTCTGCTGGTCTAATTCAAGTATAAGATAGTAAGCCGAGTCAAGGTTGGCAATCGCTTCTTCAAGGTTGCCTTCTTCCCACATATCCTGGGCAAAATTGCAGAGTTCTAACGCCTGATCGATTTTTTTCTGGTTAACGTGTTTATCTGTATCACTTATGGAACAGGTTGTGGCGACCCCGGCATCGTTCTCGGCTGTTTGAGTCGGTTCACGGCTATCTACCTTATATAATAATGGTGTGTTGGAGTTGCTGCTGTTTGGGTCCGGAGAATGGTCACCTTTATTTTCGGGGTCGGCAATCGTGAATGTGTCTTGGGTTACCGGTTTACCGACAATTGTCTGTGTCTGCTGGCAGCCGGTGAGTATAAAAAAAATGACTAAAGCCAGGGTCAGTCTGCTGATATTCATTCTGCTCCTTAAGTGGGGGCCTGCTGTTTATGGTTTCGATTTTAGTTAATCGAAAATATGTGAAATGTCAATGAAAAACACGTGAAACTACTGTTATAATTGGCTGGAACATAAAAAAAAAGGTGGAAAATTGGGCAAGATATAGGGGTATGATAAATAAGGATTTATTTTTGTTGAGTTTAGTTGGAATATAATATAATTTGAGTAGGTTGTGGCGCAGTCGATGGACCTGGGGCTTTAGGGTGAATTGTTTTTTGCCGGAGAATGGATGGTTTTTGATATAAAATAAGAATATCGGGGTAAATAGGAGTATTTGCTAGTTAATTGTTCTTATTTTATATCTAATTGTTCTTATTTGCTGTAGAATGCGGTTGATAAACCTAAAGTGCTCTGCTATATTCACCCGGTCTTTTTGAGGCAGTCTATGTGCTGCTGCAACGCAGGCCGATATAGCTCAGTTGGTAGAGCATCTCACTTGTAATGAGAATGTCCTCCGTTCGATTCGGGGTATCGGCTCCAGACAAAAAAATGCTTAGGTGGGGTTCCCGAGTGGTCAAAGGGATCAGACTGTAAATCTGACGGCTCAGCCTTCGGAGGTTCAAATCCTCCCCCCACCACCAAAGTATTGTGTAGGAGATCTGTATAGATTGCTGTTACTACATGGTCGAATTTGGTTGATTGACTATATTAGTTTCATCATAAGCGGGAGTAGCTCAGTTGGTAGAGCTTCAGCCTTCCAAGCTGAATGTCGCGAGTTCGAATCTCGTCTCCCGCTCCACACACAGTCTCCGCTATGAAAGATTTAATTTGATTTGCCATGTAAGCCCATGTAGCTCAGCCGGTAGAGCGCTTCCTTGGTAAGGAAGAGGTTCACCAGTTCAATTCTGGTCATGGGCTCCACACACTAACGGCAGGAGTAATTAAGATGGCTAAGGAAAAATTCGAGCGGACAAAACCCCATGTAAATATAGGTACCATCGGTCATATTGATCATGGTAAGACTACACTTACAGCCGCGATTACAAAGCTCGCCGGTTTAAAGGGTAATGCCGAATTTGTTCCTTTTGATGAGATTGATAAGGCGCCGGAAGAAAGAGAACGCGGTATCACCATTGCCACTGCCCATGTTGAGTATGAAACCGATAATCGCCATTATGCCCATGTGGACTGTCCGGGACATGCTGATTATATAAAAAATATGATTACCGGCGCGGCACAGATGGACGGGGCAATCCTGGTTGTAAGTGCGGATGACGGTCCCATGCCCCAGACTCGTGAACATATTTTGCTTGCCCGTCAGGTTGGGGTTCCCAAGATTCTTGTGTTTTTGAATAAGTGTGATATGGTGGATGATGATGAGCTCATCGAGTTGGTCGAGATGGAGCTTCAGGAATTGTTGGACACTTATGAGTTTCCCGGGGATGAGACGCCAATTATAAGGGGTTCTGCTCTAAAGGCTCTTGAAACGGAAGATCTCGAATCCAATGAGGCGAAGCCTATTTTTGAATTGCTGGAGACTCTGGATGCATATGTGCCTGAGCCTGAGAGGGATACTGATAAGCCGTTTTTAATGCCCATTGAGGATGTTTTTAGTATCTCGGGTCGTGGTACGGTTGTTACAGGTCGTATTGATCGCGGTGTTATTAATACTGGTGAAGAGATTGAAATTGTCGGGATTCGTGAAACGGCCAAGACGGTTTGTACAGGTGTTGAGATGTTCCGCAAGTTGTTGGATGAAGGGCAGGCCGGTGATAATGTCGGGTTGCTGCTTCGGGGGACCAAGCGGGAGCAGGTTGAGCGTGGTCAGGTTGTGGCAAAGCCTGGGACTATTACGCCTCATACCAAATTTAAGGCTGAGATGTATGCGCTGAGTAAGGAAGAGGGCGGTCGTCATACGCCGTTTTTTAGCGGGTATCGGCCTCAGTTTTTCTTCCGTACTACAGATGTTACAGGTGTGCTGACCCTGAACGAAGGGGTTGAGATGATCATGCCTGGTGATAATGCGACGATTAACGTTGAGCTGATTTCACCCATAGCAATGGAAAAAGAGCTCAGGTTTGCCATCCGTGAAGGCGGGCGTACTGTTGGTGCCGGTGTTATCGGCGAAATTGTTGAATAAATGTCAAGGGGTTTATAGTGGATAGAGTACTTATTGCTCTTGCCTGTACAGAGTGCAAGAGAAGAAATTATACAACGACTAAGAATAAACGGAAAACTCCGGACAAGATTGAATTTATGAAATATTGCAAATTCTGCAATAAGCATATCCTTCACAAGGAAACAAAGATAAAATAGTTTACCATGCAGGTCAGTAGCTCCAATTGGTAGAGCACCGGACTCCAAATCCGGGTGTTGGGGGTTCGATCCCCTCCTGACCTGCCACTTTTTTTAAGGCTTCGGAATTTTTTAAACTTCGAAGATATCCCGATCAGGTGGAATATGTCAAGATTGCAGAAGAAAAAGCCTTTCAGTGAAAAGATAAAACGAAAAGCAGAATCTGATAAGGGTGCTGCCGATGCAGTCACTACGGCTTCTGGGGTAAAGTCTGCGTCATCGGGGATCGTGTCTAAGGCCAAGGCTGAAAAGACGGTTGCTGAGGCGGGTGCCGTAAATTTGTTCACCCGGGCAGCAGAATTTTTTCGGGAAGTTAAAGTCGAGCTGAAGAAGGTGACCTGGCCGACGCGTAAGCAGACAACCGGGACAACCGTTGTGGTTATCCTTTTTGTGTTTGTGGTTGCTGCATTTCTCGGGCTTTTTGACTATGGCCTTTCACGGCTTGTACAGCTCGTCCTTACATAGATTAAGGGAAATAGCATGTCTCTAAAATGGTATGTCGTTCATGTGTATTCCGGCCA
>Ga0070728_10003922_pt1 | contig 15940 bp, 13 predicted proteins | sample tdDd471_FD_66723 | JGI IMG/M metagenome (GOLD analysis project Ga0070728, IMG submission 66723) | Marine sediment microbial communities from the Atlantic coast under amendment with organic carbon and nitrate - tdDd47.1 | ecosystem: Environmental > Aquatic > Marine > Coastal > Sediment | place...
TCTTCAGTAACTTTTAGGACGGGTGTCGATGTCGACATCCGAACTTGCAACCGGGTTGGAACCATATATCGGATCGGAGGTGATTCATTCCCCTCTAATCGTTCAATCAACAACTGTGCCGAAACTCTACCGAGTTCGTAAGCATTTTGAGCAACAGTTGTAAGCGGTACACTCATATATGATGCAAGGCTGATGTCGTCAAACCCTGCGATGGAAATGTCATCTGGAACTTTTAGACCTGTTTTCTGGACAGCCAGTAAAGTAATGAGGGCAAGACTATCATTGACACAGAAAATAGCCGTCGGTTCGGGATCCGCTGTATTCAAACATTCGATCACATCTTCAACTTGCGTGGATTTTTCCCCTAGAGCAGCGTTAAATATATCTGTCTCAAAAAATTCGTAGCCATCATTAGCATTGATATACCATGGTTGATAGATCGGGAGTCCGTGTTCTTCCAGTGCGTTACAATAGCCCTTGTATCTGTCGTTTATGGGGACCAATCCCCGAATATTGGGTTGAAGAAACACAATGTGCTGATGCCCCAATTCAATGAGGTGTTTCACAAGAGAGTAGCCACCGGTTACATTATCGCTACTCACATAATCCAAATCCACACCATCAACAACACGATCCAAAAAGACAACAGGAATATTGTGTTCTGTATAACGATTCAATATCTCTTTTTGAGCAGGCGTAGATTCGGCATGAGGATAAAGGATCACACCTTCGATATTATCTTCTAATAATTGTTCGAGGATATTGACTTCGTCATCACTGGTTGTGGCATTACTAAAGATTAGGCGGTATCCAGCAGACCTTAATTCAGTCTCAGTACCATTTAGTCCAATACGATGAACTTCATTGTCAAAACCACGAGTGACATAACCAATAAGACGACTAGATGTATTTTCTGGGGGTTCATAAGTAACAAACGTACCACGACCTGCTGTACGTTTGATGAGACCTTCAACTTCCGCACGTTGCAACGCAATACGAACAGTTGTCCGACTAATATCTAAGTGACGGGATAATTGGGCTTCCGTTGGAATCCGCTCACCATTTTTCCATCGTCTCGAAATAATCTGCTGACGAAGTTGGTTATGGATTTGGACATGCAACGAAATATAACTATTATGCTCTAATTTAAAACTATCTAGTTTATTAGCCATTAAATTCTATTCAAATCAAAAATATATTCTTAAATGTACATAAATGTATGTACAATATAACATGTATTGCATACGCCTGCAAATTGTTTTAGCGAAATTGCATAATATTGGTTGTAATCCTCAATATAATTGATCATAATTAATAAGGTTACGTATAGTTTGCGCACATATAATACCGGTTGACCATCAACAATATTTCCAATAGCATCATTATCTTAAAGTTGTATCAGCTAAAATTAGTGAAAGTATGAGAAGATTTGCAGCCCAATTCACGTCCACCCAGCTTTCTAAAAATGGTGTTAATCCTTATTTTTGCATCATTTGCATGTATCGGATCAATTGTGTTGGTAGGCGATTTTCAATGCAGTAGCGATATTGAAGCATGGATACCCTTCTATCCAAATGGAGAAGTTATTTCGGTTGAGTACGACTTTATCCGAATGCGAGCATGGGGCAACACCCAAACCATCCAAGCATCCTCTGATGATGTAGAAACAGCCAAGCAATTTTACCGCGATCATATTCTCAAACTATTCGATGAGGAACGTTCAAGAGGACTAGCGTCAACCAATTGGACTGTAGAACCAAATCCAGATACCGACGGAAGTCTAATTATCCTAACCAGTAGCTGTGGAATGTAGTGACGAATACGTTTTTGCACTTAAATAAGGTTTTATCTACTTACAAATATAGGTTTTATTGATGAAAATTTCTGCTTTCCCCAAATGTTACCTTGATGACATTGCAGGCACACGCACCATGACCGTCTTTGAGTGGATTGAGATGGCAAAATCGCTCAACGCTGATGGTTTAGAAATGTATGAAGGCTTTTTTACAAGTCTTGACGATGATTATATTCTGCAAGTACGCGATGCTATTCACACAGCTGGTTTTGAAATGCCGATGCTGTGTTGTTCCCCCAATTTTACCGATCCCAATCCTGATGAACGCAAAAAAGCCATTGAGCAAGAAATCAAGATGATTCACATCACACGTTTACTCGGTGGCGAAAAAGCAGTTTGCCGTGTGCTGACAGGTCAACGCTATCCTGATGTTACCCGTGAGCAAGGATTACAATGGGTGGCGGAATGTATCGAACAATTACTTCCCGTTGCCCGTGAATACAACATCATCCTCGGTTTGGAAAATCACTATAAAGATGGTTTCTGGAAATATCCTGAATTTGCCCAAAAGATGGATGTCTTTCTGGATGTGCTGAACGCTATTCCAGAGCGTGAATATTTCGGTGTTCAATATGATCCATCGAATGCGATTGTAGCAGGTGATGACCCCATCGAATTATTACGCGCCGTAGCAGATCGTGTCGTCAGTATGCACGCCAGTGATCGCTATTTGACTGACGGTGTAACACTCGACGATTTGCGCCAGAGTGACGGAACAATGGGCTATTCTCCATCACTAAAACATGGTGTGACGGGCAAAGGGCTTAATGACTACGATACAATTTTCCAGATTTTACGTGATGCAGGTTATAACGGATGGGTCAGTATTGAAGATGGTATGAATGGCATGGACGAAATGCAAGAATCCATTGACTTTCTAAAGACAATGCGCGACAAATATTTCACATAGCATAAGCGTATATCTATCGTACTTTATTATCAAAATTAAATTGTTCTCACAAGAAAAGAGTTAATCAAATGGATGCATTAGTCAAATATGGACGTGACGACAAAAATGTCGAAGTCCGTGATATTACCCAACCCCCAGACCCTAAGCCTAATCAAGTGATTGTTGAGGTGCAAGCGGCAGGTGTATGTGGTAGTGACCTACATATGTGGCGCGAAAATCATAGTTGGGAGATCAAACTGCCTTTGGTTCTCGGTCATGAATTTGGTGGAACAGTGGCGGAAGTTGGTTCTGGTGTTACGGAATTTAAAGTCGGTGATCGTGTTGCAGTCGAAACAGCTGCCGAAGTCTGCGGAAATTGTGTATTTTGTCATTCAGGCAATTACAACCAATGTCCAAATCGTTTGGGATACGGGGCATTACATGATGGCGCATTCACCCAATTTGTAACAGCTCGTCAGCAAATTTTACATCGCATCCCCGACAACGTCCCCTTTGAACATGCCGCTCTCACTGAACCGATTTGTGTCGCCTATAATGCGCTGGTCGAAAAAACACCTGTTATGCGCCCCGGTGATACAGTTGTCATTCAAGGACCGGGACCGATTGGCATGATGGCGTTATACGTCGCAAAATTGCGCGGTGCAAGCAATATCATCATGCTTGGTACAAGCCGTGATTTAAAACGTCTTGAAGTCGCAAAACAAATTGGTGCAACCCATGCCCTAAATATCGAAAAAGATGATCCAATTGAATTTGTGCGAGCAATCGGTGACGGATTTGGGGTTGATCTGGTGGTAGATTGCACAGGTGTTAGCATCGCTCTGAAGTCTGCTATGCAAATGGTACGACCCAACGGCATTATCACCAAAATCGGATGGGGACCGCAACCACTCAACTTTAGCTTAGACCCAATGGTGCAAAAAGCCGTTACTCTACAAGGCACATTCAGCCACCTCTATTCCACATGGGAACGGGTACTTGGATTATTGTCATCCGGACAAATCGACCTCACCCCTGTTGTTGGTGGAGTCTATCCCCTATCCAAGTGGGAAGAAGCATTTGAAGAAATGGAAGCAGGAAACAACGTTAAATCTGTTCTGCTACCTGTTTAATTATTTTATTGCATAAGGACTCAACATGGACGCAAAAATACAAATTTCAATTGATGTAATCGACCTTGACGAAGCGTTAGATTTAGCCCGTGCCTCAGTCAAAGCAGGTGTTGATTGGTTAGAAGTCGGCACACCTCTCATACTCGCAGAAGGACTGCATGGGGTACGCGCTTTCCGCAAAGAATTCCCTGATACACCGATTGTCGTTGATCTCAAAACGATGGATGGTGCAGGACTCGAAGCCGAAATGATGTTCAAAGCGGGTGGCAATATGGTTGTTGTCATGGGGCAAGCGCACGATGCAAGTATTATTGAACAAGTCAAAATGGCAAAACAATATAACGGTAAAGTGATGTGTGATGTCATGCTCTGCCCAGATAAACCTGCCCGAGCCAAGCAAGCACAAGATATGGGTGTCGATTATATTATCGTCCATACTGGATTTGACGAGCGCAACATGATTCACGGACTGAGCCCATTAGATGACTTACCATCTGTGCTTGCCGCTGTTGATATTCCAGTACAAGCTGTCGGTGGATTGAGTGTTCCGCAAGCGATTGAAACCTTAAAAATGGGTGCAGAAATTGTGGTTTTTGGTGCGCCATTGGTCATCAGTGGCAAAGAATTTAAAGCCGCCGACCCCAATTTTGATAAACAACTGCGGGAAATTGTCGAGGCAGTCCGCAACGCATAAAATCTTAAAGCCTGTAAATATTTGATAACAACATAAGGGATTGTCCGATTTCGCCGTATAATAAATATAGGTGTTTACTTAGGTGAAATCGACATCCCATATGAAAATGATCCCCAGAACAATTCGCATTTATATCGCATGGATGGCAATTGCCATTTTATGCTATCCCATTGCAACAGCAGTACCGATACTCATTCATATGCTATCCAACAACATTTCGATCACACCTGAACATATCCGTCCATTCACATATTTAGACGGCTACGGTGAACGTACAGTCCTGTATCTGGTCATGTATTCCGCCCTCTTAGGCATCACACAGCAACTCTTTTTACGGCGTTTCTTGTCGATTGATATTCGATTTTGGGCGATTGGGACATTCCTCGGTAGCACAGTCTCTATGCTGATTTTGCACACGGGGCAAACACCTTTTGCAGATAGCCTCAATCTAACACCGTGGTTCTTCGGATTCAGCTTTGTTCAAGCGATTTTGCTATTTCGCTATACATCATGGGCTTGGCTATGGATCGTCGCACATGTTGCCATTGCTGGATTGTTCCCACTTAGCATAAATAACTCGATTATCGACTTAATTTTGCAGTGGGTTATCAAAGCAGGCATCGGTGGTGTGGTTACTGTACTGGTTCTACGCATCATTGTTACCAAAGCACAAGAAGAATCAGCCCGTAAAAAGCGTAAAAACGAAGCATAAAGTCACTTTTCGATGTTATGAAACCAATTATGATAGGGTAATAATTCCCTCAATTTAACAACCTTATCCACATCGAGAATGACATCCGTGTCATGAATATTGTCATCATGGATTTGGCGCATAAATTCCCGACAGCGTCCACACGGGGATAAAACATGAAGTCCTGTTTCATCGCGCCATACGGCAACAATCGTCTTGATTTTGAATTCACCTGCCGTCACCATTGCTGCAATTGCACTATGTTCCGCACAAAAGCCAATGCCTGAACTGATGTCCATACACACCCCAAGATAGACATTTCCTGTGTCAGTCTCTAAGGCACATCCCACATCCCCAATCAGAAAATCTTTTAGCTTTGTCGGATTTAATACCGAAGCCGCCTTATCAATCAGTGCTTGGTTGCTCAAGCTCATATCTCATCTCCAAATTCTCTTGATAGTTCAATAATTCATGCGTGATAAACATACTCATCGTCACCACAATCAAAAATAGTCCGATAATCTCTAGACTGATAATATCCCCTAACACCCCCGCCAATGAGGGTAAGAAACCGATACCAATCCCTGCCCCAGTGCCTTGATAACCGATAATATTCGGCGCACGATCAACCCCAACCCGACGCGGTGTATCTGCCATAATCGTCGGCGCAACGGGTCCCATTGCAAATCCCATAATCAACAGTCCTACAAAACTCAGGCTTGGGCTTAGATTTAACCAGATGAGTGATGCACCTACAATCACAAAGAACATGTTCACACGCAAAAATAGATTATGACTGACGCGATCAATAACAATACCTGTCACAAACCGCCCTGCTGTAAAACTTAACCAGTACAAACTAATCCATGTCGCTACTGTACGCGGATCAATGCCCCGCCCATCTACAAATAAACTATTCGACAATTGCCCTGTTGTCGATTCGATACCAGCCGATAATGCCATAATCGCAATACTTAGCCAGACCACTGGTGATTGAAACACACCCCTTGTTTGGTTTGGCTTCACTTTTTCTTTCAGCTCTGAGGTCGGTAAACGCCAATTACGCCGTGTGAGCATCACTAATATACCAAAAATTGTGATTAGCATTGCCATAACTGCATAACCAATGCGCCATGATAATCCCAAATCAAATACAATCACGGTAATCAGGATCGGTCCTGCTGTCGCACCCAATCCAAAGCTAGCATGTAACCAATTTACTCGGCTGGACGCATAACTTGAAGCAACAAAAATATTCAGACCCGTAATCAAAAAAGAACTACCCAGACTCATCACCATTGCCGCGATAATCAATAACCCCCACGACGGTGTTATCACAAAGCCTATCATACCCATGATCGCCAACACACTACCGATCAGCAAGAATTTCCCCACACCAAGCCATTTAACCAACCGTCCACTATAGAAGCTTACAAACAAGCGCATAACAGCAGGTAAAGTCAGTAGAACACCTATATCGCTTAAGCGTAATGCAAAATCATTCTGAATATATAACCACGCTACATTCAGCGCGCCACCCGAAATCGCAACCGCTATAAATCCAGCATATGCAATATATATAAGGTATTGATTGGCTCTATTCATAGGGTAATGGTATCCTCAAGCAATCATTTAAAGATTATTTACAACGAACTTGTTAAATAGGATAACAAGTAATAGGCGAATGTCACCACAATTGATACAATAATCGATATATGTATTATTTAAAGAATCTTGATGGAGAAAATTATGGCTGTAAAAACAGTATTAGTGGGTGCAGGTGGGATGGCACGGCATCACCTACCCCGTATGATCGAAACAGGTGCAGATATTATTGTTGTCTGCGAACCCTCAGCAGATCAATATGAAAAAACCTGTGAAAAATTAGAAGAATTAGGGGTCAGCGCTCCACCAAATGAACCCGATTTGGCAACATTACTCGAAAAATATGGTGATGAACTCGAAACCGCGTTTATCATCACACCGCACGTCTTCCACCATGACCAAACAAAAATGTGTTTAGAAGCCGGGATTGATGTTTTGCTCGAAAAACCAATGGTTATGAATGCACAAGAAGCCCTTAGTTTAATTGAAATCCAAAAACGTACAGGGAAATTACTCGTGGTTGCTTTTCAGGGTGGCTTATCCCCACAAATCCGTGAAGCCGCACGCCTTATCCAATCAGGCGAACTTGGCGAACTCCTCAATGTAAGTGCAACCGTGTGGCAAGACTGGAAAAATAATGTAGCAGGCACATGGCGACAAGTTCCTGCTATGTCTGGCGGCGGATTTATGTTTGACACAGGCGCACACATGTTAAATTCTGTTTGTACCCTTGTCGGTGAAGACTTCAAAACAATAGCCGCATGGCATGATAATCGCGGTACAGAAGTTGATATTACTGGTGTTGTCATGGGCAAGCTCCAATCAGGCGCATTAGTCACACTTAATTGCTGTGGCGAGACTATCAAGACGATTAACTCTGAATTATTTGTGGTCTTATCAGAAGGTGTTATACGAACAGGACAATGGGGGGAGCGTTTATTCATCCAGCGCGCAGGTGATAAAGAGCCAATCGAAGCCGACCTCCCTCCAATGCTTGGTGCATGGGAGCAATTCCTAGATGTACGCAGTGGCAAAATTGAAAATCCGTGCCCACCAGAAGTCGGTCTACGTATGGCAAAACTTTGGGATGCCATTGTTGAATCCGCAAAGAACGATGGGCAAATGGTCAACACACTCATTAGCGATTAATCACATTATTTCAACGGAGACAAACACATGAAAACCGCAACAGGGAATTTCCCAATTGGATGGCGCAGACGTAATTTTTCTTGGGAACAAGATTTAGGCAGTATGATCGAATGGGCAATCGAAAATGAACTAGAAGTCATTGACCTCGGACGCGATAGTGATACAACCACAAAACAAGTTGTGGATGCTGGCTTGCGCGTTGGCTCGGCTGATTTAGTCGTCTGGGAAGAAATGATTTCTGCTGATGCTGGCAAACGTAAAGCGGCAGTCGCTAAAAATGCTGAATACGTCAAAGCGTGTGTTGAAGCAGGAGCAAGCACCTTCTTTATGTGCATGTTACCAGAGGACAAAACGCTCTCCCGTGCCGAAAACTTTGGCTACATGGTCGAAAGTTATTCCGAGCTCGCCAAAACATTTGAAGAAAATGATGCTCATCTTGTCATTGAAGGCTGGCCCGGACCCGGTTCACTTGTTTGCACACCAGAAACTTATCGTGCATTCATCGAACAAGTTGGTTCTCCTAATATGGGTGTCAACTTTGACCCATCACATCTTGTTCGTATGGGAATTGATCCCATCCGCTTCTTACGTGAATTTGTTGGACATGTCTTCCATGTTCACGGCAAGGATACGATGATTATTCAAGAAAATCTTTATCAATACGGCAATCTACAAGAAGCTACTTATGGTACACCTTATAAGTATGGTGGCATGAACTGGCGCTATACCATCCCCGGTCATGGTGTTTCCGATTGGAAAACCATTCTGGATATTCTGGTAGAAAATAATTACAACGGTTGTGTCTGTATCGAACTTGAAGATCACTACTATGATGATACCGCAGACGATCAAAAACTAGGTGTTGTCACCGGTGCGAAGTTCTTAGCAGGCTCGTAACTCAGCATATACCACTAACAACAGTTGAATTGGGATGGGCAAAAGTCCGTCCCTTTCATTCTTTTGAATCTATTAAATATCGTGAAGTCGGTTTGCTCGCATATATACTTGCCGCACCTGCGGAAAACAGTATTAAAACTGCCCCGATCACAAAACCTACCGTAATCGTTTCCCCTAAAAATAGAATCGACAACATCACAGCCAAGCAAGGTTCAAAGTACATGATAATAATACTTTGTTGTGCAGTAATCTGCTTCATCGCAACCAAGCGTAACAACGAAGCAAATCCAGTATGTGTCAAACCTAAGACGGCAATAAATGCGATCTGCTGATAGAGATTAGCCAATAATGTCGGTTGAGGAGCAATCATCATGTAGATAGAAGCTACAATTGCTAATATAATCGCAGATATAATTAAATGAGCCGTCAATACATGCGCCGCTCCGAAATCATGAGCAACCATTTCTTGAGCAACTTTCCGTTGTTCCAAATAAAACCAAGCTCGGATCAATACGGATATAGTCACCATACCTAACGCCAAGTAGCTCAAATTATCACCAACCACAATACCACCGCGAGAGAATATGAGGATTGCACCAAAACTAGAGAGTGTCCCATAAAATAGATACGTCTTTGAAAAACGTTCATTGGTGCTAAACGTCGCTAATACAGGTGTGAGTATGCCTGCCAACGAGCGAATAATGGGTATCACCACTGAGCCACCATCTTGTATGGCAATGCTATACGAAATAAGATATAAGGACGTTTGAGTAACTTCCATCACAGCTACCCACACCAACAATCGAGAAAATTTACGATTCTTAAATATCTCAAAGAATGCTTTTCGGCGCGCGGAAAACATCACATAAGTCAGCATCATAATTGATGACGAGGTGAAGGAAATTGGCAAAATATAGATACTTGGCAAACTAACCGACGATAGAATGAGTACCCAAGTTCCCCAGATAGACGCTGCGCCAAACATAGCAAGTACGCCGTTACGATGTTGGATAGATTGTTGTGTTGGGATATTCACAATGATGAAAAACACTCCATAAGATCACGAAAGCGTGTAGTGTATCACTAGGTTTAGACTTAACCTACGTTGAAATCATCATCACAAGTCTATTAGAGGGTGGGGATAATCAGCTTTCACACGGTATAATCAGATATAGGCGCAAGATCATACAAGCGTAACCATCAATTTGTGTGTATTGTACAGGTATTGATATTTTTAATTGTGCAATTCACACATATTTAGACTTATGTAAGGTTTTTTCGCCTAAACTATAATTAACTAAATTGCATATGAAAGTCACCCCATGTCGCAACCTATACTTGCTATCAGTCTATTTTTCCATATTTTGGCAACTGTTGTCTGGATAGGGGGGATTCTGATTATTACCTTGCTTGTAATTCCAGAAGTCAATCGTATTCTCACTGATCAACCCGCCCTCTATCAAGTTTTACTCAGGCTTCGCAAGCGCTTTACACCCGTTAGCAATCTCGCGCTGATGGTGTTGATTGCAACAGGGCTTTTTCAGATGACCGCCGACCCTAACTATGATGGCCTGATGCAATTTAATAATACGTGGAGTCAAGTGATGCTCATCAAGCATATTTTGATTGTGGTTATGGCGCTTGTCGGATTATTTCTGCAATTTAGCATCGCACCAGCCCTTGAACGAACAACCATGTTATTAGAGCGTGGCAAAGGACAAGTAACAGACTGGCAACAATTACGCCAACGAGAACAGCAATTAACATGGGGGATTGTACTAATGGCAATCTTGATTTTAGCAATGAGTGCATGGCTGTCATCAATCTGAGATGTTTTGACACCTTTTGCGAGACTATCTCTGGTATATATAGGTTAAGGACATAAGGCTCAGCGTTATATTTTCCAGACGTAAACGAAGACAGGGTTTAACATGCTAGAAAAACAAATTCAAACCACCCCACCATCAACCCAGCGTCAACTTGCTAACTTTTCATTAAAAGATCGTTATACACTTGAGAATGGACGCATCGTGCTGACAGGCATTCAGGCACTCGTTCGCTTGCCGATGGATCAACATCGTGCCGATCAACAGAAAAATATTCGGACAGGCACACTCATTTCAGGGTATCGTGGCTCACCAATTGGTGGAATTGATTCTGAGTTAGAAAGCGTGCCATCCCTCCTCGATAAACATCACATCACATTTATTCCAGCTGTGAACGAAGAACTTGGCGCAACCGCTATCTTAGGTAGCCAGACCGCCAATCTGCTCCCAAACCCAAAATATGATGGCGTAATTGGGATGTGGTATGGCAAAGGACCAGGTGTTGACCGCAGTGGAGATATATTTAAACACGCTAATTTTACAGGTATCGGACAATATGGTGGTGTACTCGCATTAGCTGGCGATGATCCCTCGGCAAAATCTTCGACCATCCCATCACATTCAGAAGTTGCATTATTCGATGCACTCATGCCTGTGTTGTACCCCGGTAATGTACAGGAGATACTTGACCTCGGACGAATTGGCTTCGAGTTATCCCGCTATTCAGGTTTATGGGTCGGATTCAAGATTGTGACCAACGTCGCCGATGGATTTAGTAGTGCAGATGTTTCCCCTGATCGCATCACCATTGTTGACCCGCAGTTCACGATCAATGGTCAACCGTGGAAACATACCCAAGACACTGCCCTACTCGCACCCAATAGCCTCTATTTAGAAAAAGAAGTCCACGAAGGACGGCTCGATGCGGCATTAGCATTTGCAAAAGTCAACAATATCAACCAAATTACTGTACCCACTCGTTCGGCATGGCTCGGCATCATTTCAGCAGGTAAAACTTATTATGACCTGCGCCAAGCGTTAACAGACATCGGTTTAAGCGATGCTGACCTTGAACGTTACGGCATTCGTCTGCTCAAGCTGGGCATGATTTTCCCGATTGAACCCGACATCTTAAATAAGTTTGCAACAGGCTTAGAAGAAATTCTCGTCATTGAGGAAAAACGCTCATTTATCGAGATGTTCTGTAAAGAACTCCTCTATGGCATGACAGATGCACCACGCATCGTCGGCAAAAAAGATGAGAACGGTCGGAAACTCGTCAAAGCAGATAATGAACTAGATGCTGATGAAATTGTGCGTATCCTTGCACGACGACTTGAAGGGCGTATCGATGTCTCTAAGCTAGATCATCGCCTCAGTGAAATCAGCATGTTACCCGACCTCGGTATAATTCCCCTCCTATCGCGTCAACCATACTTCTGCTCTGGATGTCCGCATAATCGCTCGACCACTGTTCCTGAAGGGTCAATTGCTGGTGCAGGGATTGGTTGCCATACGATGGTACTCCTCATGGACAGGGAGACAACAGGCGTTACACAAATGGGTGGCGAAGGAGCAAATTGGGTCGGTGCATCATACTTTAGCGATACACCGCACATGTTCCAGAATATTGGTGATGGTACTTTCGCGCATAGTGGGTCATTAGCTGTTCGCCAAGCCATTGCACAAGGCACAAATATCACCTATAAGATTTTGTATAATTCGGCAGTGGCGATGACGGGTGGGCAAGATGCTGATGGTGGAATGCCTGTGCCTGAACTCACGCGGATGTTACAAGCTGAGGGGGTTCGTAAAATCATTGTTGTATCATCCGACCCCAGCAAATTTTCACCGCAGACCAAATGGGCACCCGATACGCTGGTATGGGATAGAGATCGCCTTGACGAAGCACAACTCATCTTACGAGATACCGAAGGGGTTACTGTCCTCATCTATGATCAAGAATGTGCCGCCAACCTGCGTCGTAAACGCAAGCGTGGCTATGCCCCAGACCCAGCCCTCCGTATCTTCATCAATGAAGCTGTTTGTGAAGGCTGTGGCGATTGCGGAGTCAAGTCAAATTGTCTGAGTGTTCAACCTGTTGAAACTGAATTCGGGCGCAAAACACAGATTCATCAATCATCCTGCAACAAAGATTACACTTGCCTTGATGGGAATTGCCCTGCATTCATTACAGTAATTCCTGACGAAAACCAACCTGCTAAACAGCGAAAAACTTATATTGTAGACCGTGACATCCCCGAACCTGTGCGCCGTGTGAATGACATCACCAATATTTTCATGATGGGTATCGGTGGTACGGGTGTTGTCACATCCAATCAGGTACTTGGAACGGCGGCGGTATTAGATGGATTCCACATCAGCGCACTCGATCAAACAGGACTCAGCCAAAAAGGAGGACCTGTCGTATCCAACTTAAAAATCAGTGAGACTCCTGTTGATATGTCGAGTAAAGTCGCCAACGGAACAACCGATGCCTTCCTTGTATTCGATGTCCTCACCGCAACCTCACCTAAAAATCTAGTTCGTGCCAATCCAAATCGTAGTGTAGCGATTGTCAGCACAAGCAAAGTCCCTACAGGCGCAATGGTGAGGGATACGACTGTGGAATTCCCTGAAAAAGACCACCTGCTAGAGATCATTAACCGTCAAACAATGGCAGGAGATAATGTCTTTTTTGATGCTGTCGGACTTGCCGAAGCCTTATTCGATAATCACATGATGGCAAATATGATCGTCATCGGCGCATCGTATCAATCGGGTACATTACCGATGTCAGCGGAGGCGATTGAGCAAGCGATTGAATTCAACGGCGTACAAGTGCAAGCCAATCAAAACGCCTTCCGTGTCGGACGGTTATTGGTCGCTGACCCCAATTGGCTAGCTTCACTTGACCTTGAGCGCAACGGACTAATCGAGATCAAACCAGAGATTTCATCAACGGCACAACAACTGATTGATAGCCTCGGTGCAGACGGTGAACTTAAGCGATTACTCGAAATCCGAGTACCTGAACTCATCGCTTATCAGAACGAAGCCTATGCCCGCCAATATGTTGAGGATGTGAAAAAAGTCTACACCAAAGAGCAAGCTATTTGTGCTGGTGTGACCCAACTCAGTGAAGCCGTCGCCCGTTATCTCTTCAAAGTGATGGCATACAAAGATGAATATGAAGTTGCTCGTCTCAGCTTAAAATCCGAAGTCCATCAAGCCATGAGTGAGCAATTCGGGGAGAATGCCACCATCCACTATAATTTGCATCCCCCCATGTTAAAGTCTTTCGGACTCAAGAAGAAAATTAAATTTGGCAAGTGGTTTGATAATGCCTATCGTCTATTGCTCCGCATGAAAGGTTTACGCGGTACAACATTTGACATCTTCGGCTACGACCATATCCGTAAAGTTGAACGCGCCCTTATCCCACAATATCGTGAATTGGTCTTTAAGGCAGTGGATAACCTGACCTCTGACAATTATTCACAGGCAGTCAAACTCGCATCCTTGCCTGATCTCATTCGCGGATACGATGAAGTTAAATTGAAGAATGTTGAAAAATTTTGGAGTGAAGTACAGACATTGGGATATACTGATTTGCGGAAGAATTAAGTCAAAAAACAGGACGAGGTACTCTATCCTCGTCCTGACTTCACTTTACCAATAATCATTAATCACAACTATCTTTAGTACAACCGTCTTCGTCATAGCCCTGTCGATCATACCCTTTTTTGTCGTAACCGTCTCGGTCATACCCTTTTCGATCATAACCCTTTTCGTCATAGCCTTCATCATCATAGCCACTTCGGTCATAGCCCTCAGAATCATACCCTTTTCGATCATAACCATCTTCGTCATAGCCCTGCTTATCATAGCCTTTTCGATCATAACCGTCTCGGTCATAACCTTTCTTATCATAGCCTTTTCGATCATAACCGTCGTCATCATAACCCTCAGAATCATATTCGTCAGGATCATCGGTTGGTTCAGGGGTGACAGGTTCATTGGTTGGCACAATCGTAACAGATACATTAGTCGGCACTGAGGTAATAACAGGTACGTTGGTTGGTTCAGGGGTAAAAACGGGTTCATTAGTCGGCACAAGAGTGGCTGTAATCGTTGGCGCATCACCTGCACATGAACCTGGAGCTTCATTGCCGAGGTCATAAGTTTTATGCAACCACGAAAACTCATATGAGATTGCCATATTACAGTACTTGTTTGGTTTGAGTTCGTACTCGACACCAAAGACAGCTTTACCCGACTGAACAAAGGGCAACAGCAATTCACATTCTTCATACTGGAAACACTGCTCATTTAATGCCCAATCATAAAAGGGTTCTAGGTCAACCACCTGATCTAAGTTGTTCTTAAGACCAATCGACAATCCGAGGGTATGGGCTTGTTCAACCATCCAAGCTGCATAACGAATCTGATCAACATACGTCAAACTAAAACCCGTATTATTTGTATAACCGTCAACATTATCAGGCTCAACACCATCACAACCTTTGGCAACAGCCAATTCTAATCGTGCTTGCATGACATCCGCCAATGCGCTTACATCAGCAATATTCAACCAGCGTTCACCTGCCCAACCGTCTAACTTATTACCGATAATATGTGCGGGGAATTGTCCAGCATCAGGTCGCCAATTTTCATAACTTCCTGCACTAAAGTAACAAATAACAATGACACCCCTAGCTCTGAGAGTATCAATTGTCGATTGAGGAGTATCAAAGAGGTCAATATCATACATATCGACATCATAGCGGGTATCAACCGCACCAGACAGTTGCCACTGCCATGTTGTACCGGGGGGAGGTTGCCAGATTCCCTCAGATCCATTTGTCGATTGAGCCAGAACAACCACAGCCAATGATGATAAAACTAGAATAATAAACACAGATAAGGATTGCTTCATGGGTGATCCAATCGGGTTCAGTGAAATAAATACAACCCTATCTTAGCTTTAATCGCGGTCAATCATATTAATCCATTAGTCCTATGGGATAGTACGCTCATCCTATATCTCTGTATTTATTTGGATATGACTTTAACTCAACTTGTGGCAAGAATCGCTTCATATCTGCAAGATCATATGCCGCCGTTCCCACCTGTAAGCAGACCGCTGTGGCTGTCGCAATCCCTAATTTCAAGCCTTCTTCAATTGGATGACTATGATG
>Ga0070728_10003924_pt1 | contig 15936 bp, 8 predicted proteins | sample tdDd471_FD_66723 | JGI IMG/M metagenome (GOLD analysis project Ga0070728, IMG submission 66723) | Marine sediment microbial communities from the Atlantic coast under amendment with organic carbon and nitrate - tdDd47.1 | ecosystem: Environmental > Aquatic > Marine > Coastal > Sediment | place...
ACGATGCGGTACACGTCCGCCATCTCGCGCGTCGCCAGCGGCGCCAGCACCGGGTTCGAGGTGAGCGTGTTCTCGATGTAGCTCAACGCGAACGCGTCCTCGCGCCCGCTCAGTACGTCGCCGAGATTGTAGGTGTCCGCGCGGTTCGAGAGCATGTCCGGGATCTGAAACCGCTCGCCGGATTCGGTGTACGGGTTGCCGGCCATGATCACGCAGAACTTCTTGCCCCGCATGTCGTACGTGCGGGTCCGGTTCTTCCACACGCCCTCGATGCGCCGCTGGGCGTCGCAGAGCGAGATGAACTTCTGCAGAAACTCCGGGTGCGTGTGCTGGATGTCGTCGACGTACAGCATCACGTTGTTGCCCATCTCGAGGGCGAGATTCAGCTTCTCGACCTCCTGACGCGCGGTCGCGCTCGGCGCCTCGGACGGGTCGAGCGACGTCACGCTGTGCCCGAGCGCCGGCCCGTTGATCTTCATGAACACGAGCCCGAGCCGCGACGCGACGTACTCCATGAGCGTCGTCTTGCCGTACCCGGGCGGCGAGATGAGCATGAGCATGCCCATCTGGTCCGTGCGCCGGTTCGCCCCCGCCGCGCCCATCTGCTTGGCGAGGTTGTCGCCGATCAGCGGCAGGTACACCGTGTCGATGAGCTTGTTGCGCACGAAGGCCGACATGATGCGCGGTTTGAACTCGTCAATCCGCAGCCGCCGCCGCTCGCGCTCGATCAGGTCCGCACGGGCCGCGCGATAGGCGCGATACCCCGGCACCCGGTCCCGGGTGAACCGACCGAGCCGATCGAGGAATGCGTCGAGCTGGACCCGCATCGACCCGTCGGTGATGCGCCCGTGCTGGCCGAGCAGCCCGGTGACCTCGGCCTCCGTGCGGGCACTCGACACGTCACGGTCGACGGTGCGCTCGGTGAGCACGAGGGCCGCCGCTTCGAGCGCGACGGGACCGAATCGCTCGCGGGCCTCGGCGACGGCGACGTCGAGCCAGCCGTTCACCCATGCCAGCGCCAGCCGCAGGCGCCGCGCCGCATCGCCCGTCCGCTCGAGGTCGTCCTCGAACGCCCGCCACGCGTCGTCGCGACCGACCCGCTCGCGCACCGCCTTCACGAGGTCCGCCGCCCGCTGCGAGCCCGTGAACCGGGTCGGCTCCGCGGCCAGCGTGTGCGCCAGAAAGCGCGCCGCGTCCCGCGCATCGACCGGTGCGATGACGTCCGACAGCGTCCGCGGCCCATCAGCCCCGACGACCGGGATCCCGGCGTCGGCGGCGAACGCATCGAGCCGCGTTTCGAGCTCGTCGACAAACGTGCGTGCGGGCTCGTCGTGCCCGAACGCCGCCCGCATCCGCCCGTGGCTCACCGCCCGGCGCACGAGGTCGTCCCGGTCGTCCCCGGGCACGAACGACCCCGCGTACAGCAGCGCCAGCGCCCGTGGCGCGGACGGGAACCGCAGCAGCCCCGCCGACTCACGCAGCTGCAGCAGCGCGCCGAGGATCTTCGCTGCGTCCGCGTCGTGCACGCCGCGCTCGTACCCCTCGTCGAACCGCTTCGCCGCCACCGCCCGGCACATCGCCGTCAGCTGGTCTTCGTCGACACGCGCCGCCAGCAGCGCCTCGATGCTCGGGTCGTCGCCGCCTCGCAGCGCGCCGTCGAGCAGCGAGAACGCCAGGTACTCCGCCCGGTACACGTCGGGCGTCTCGCTGACCAGGTGTTGCGACCAGAAGTCGCGCGTCGCGAGAAACGCCGCGTCGTCGACCGTCTCGTAGAAGTCCGTCCCGGTGAGATGCAGCGCCATCCCGTCGTCGCCGGGCACAATCGTCAGATCGAGCTCCTGCGTGTTCACCGTGAACCGGTGGGTGCCGAGCTTGATGAGGTTGTCGCCGTCCTCGAAGAGCTCGATGCGGTCGCGCAGCCCGCGCAGCGCGTCCTGTCGCGCCGACTTCAGCCGCGACGCCAGCTCGTCCGCCCGCGTCCCGTCGCCCAGCCCGGTCAGCTGCTCGGCGAGCCCGCGCAGCTTCATCACCATCGTGTCCGACGCGAAGAACGTGTTCAGCTCGTCCGCCGTCTTGAACGTCCGCGTCCGGCGCTTCACGCCCTCCAGAATCCGCTCGGCCGCGTTCATGAGGTTGCGCGCCTTGCGCTGGCGCTCCTCCATCAACGCCTGCTTGCGCGACTCGAAGCCCTCCAGCACCTCTTCGCGTTTCGCCGCCAGCTCGGCGACGAACTCGTCGAACTCGCCGAATCGGGCCTCGATCTCCTCGAGCTGCAGCAGCAGCCGCGACATCTGCTCGTCGCAGGCTTCGGGGGTGTCCGCGACGTTGAGCGCGCTCGACACCGACTGGGTGAAGAGCGTGAACTGGGCCGCGAACTCTGCGCGCCCCTCGGCGGCGCCGATGCGCTTCGCCGCGTTGTCGTACGTCGCCCGCACGCGATTCAGCTGCCCGTACACCCCCGAGATCTCCTCGAGGATCCGGGTCCGTGCCGTCGGGTCGTCGACCTGCAGCCCGGCGACGATCTCGCCCAGCACCTCGAGCCCGCTCGACACCTCGTCCATCGTCTCGCGCAGCGGCTCCAGCTGCACCGTGCCGCTGGCGTTCTCGATGTCCGTCAGCAGCCGCTCGATGGACTGCTTCAGCGGCTCGAACGCGGCGTCACCGAGCAGAAAGTCGACCGCCGCCGCGCTCGTCGCGTCGAACTGCTCGATGCACTCCTGCTCGAGCGCGTCGAGCGCCGCGAGGTCGATGTACCGCGTGTCCCGCAGCGTGATGACGTGCCCGCGCTGGGTGCGCAGCCCCGTCAGCGCCTGCATGAACGCCTCGACCGAGTTCATCTCGTCGAGCCGCAGCCCGCCCAGCAGGTCCGCCTGCCGCTTGCGCGCTTCGTCGAGGGCAGCGTCCGCCTGCGTGCGCAGCGCCTGCACCTTCTCGAACTCGTCGACGATCTGTTCCGCCGACTCGAGCACTTCACCGAGCGCGCCCGCAAGCCCACCGACCTCGTCGGCATCGAGCCAGTAGTACGCGTCCGAGGTCTTGCGGGCGAGGGCGATCAGGTCGTCCCACGTCTGCCGCGTCGGCTCGTCCGCACGCGCAAAGCGCACAACGCTCAGCAGGTCGCTGATGCCCCGCACGAGCTCGCTGTTGCCCAGCTTCGCGAGGTACGAGTCGTCGGTGGGCGCGGCCGCGGCGTGCTCCGCCGACATGAACGGCGTCGTCCACACCTGCACCGGATGCACCTTCGTCGGCTCGTCGCTCGTCGACCGAAACACGAGCAGCGAGCCGTCATCGAAGAGCGTGTACCCGTGGCAGCGGATCGGCGCCGGCGCCTCCTTGCGGATCAGGTTGTACGCGATGAGGTGATACGCCCCGAGCTCGGGCTCGTAGAACACGTACAGCACGTCCTCGCCGTTCGGCGCCCGCACGACGCGCTCGAAGAGCTTCGGCCGCTCCGGCTCGTGCCACCGGGTGAACTCGCCGGTCGCGAGGCAGTATCCACCGGGGAACACGACGCCGTGCTGCTCCGGCAGCTCGACGCAGGCGAAGCGCAGCGCGTCCACCCGCCACACCCCCTGCGTCCGCGGGTTGAACAGAAAGTGCCGCCACGCTTCTTCGTTGTACGGCCGCACCCGGATCGCGATGAGCCCGCCGATGAGGGCGTACTCGATGCGCGCGTCGTCGAGGGTCTGCAGCGGCTCCGCCACCGGCTCGCGATAGATGCCGCGCCCGTCCTCGGTGTTGTCCTCGACCTTGATCGTCAGGTCACCGCCGACGGTCTCGACAAAGACCTGGTCCCGAATCGACACGTGCGGGTGCGCGCCGTCGACGTGGTCGTCGCGGGTCGTCGCCGTCCAGGTGAACGCGAACTGAGCCGGTCGCTTGTCGTCCTCGTCGCCCCGGTTGTCGATGTACCGCAGCGTGCCGTCCGGCTGGATCACCCAGCGAAACACCCGCCGGTCCCGGGTCGACTGCCCGAACTGGAAGATCGCCAGGACGTGCGTGTCCGTCCGCCGCACCTGCTGCAGGCGCGTGCCCCGGTAGTACCGGTACAGGTCGGTGAAGTCCTTGAGAAAGCCTGCGTCGTCGAGAAAGCCCGCGCCGAGGTCCGAGAGCGTCGCACCGTGCACGCCGAGTCCGCCGTCGGTGCGCTCGATCCGCTGGGCGCCGAACACGTCCGTGGGCTCGACCTCCTGCTTGAGCCCGACGAGCACGTTCCACGCGAAGAGCATGTGCTCGCCGAACGCGAGCATGTCCCGCGGCACGCAGTTGTGGTCGGTGTACACCCGGGTCTGCCCGGCGACCTCGAGCTTGCTGCCGCCGAACACCTCGGTGCGCTCGGCGTTCAACGCCTCGGTGCGCCCCTGCAGGGTCTCCGCGCGGTCCAGCAACCGCCGCCGCAGGACCTCGTAGTTGCCTGCGTCGACGTCCGGCGCGCTGCTCGCTGCACCCGCATCGGGCGCGTTGTTCTCGACCTCGGCCATCGGCCACCTCGGGACGGTGGGTCCACGAACACGGTCTCGTCCGCCGGCTCACGCGCCCGGTCCACCCGGGCGCGGAGCCCCCGCGTCAGTCGTCCGTCGCGTTCGAAGCCGCCAGGTCGATCAGCCCCTCGAGCCGCTCCTTCGTCTCGCCGTCCGCGTGCTGACGCAGCTTCGAGAGCAGGGCAGCCGCCGAGATGTTCTGCAGGTCCTTCGTTGAGATATCTGCCTTTTCGAGAAGCTGCAGCAGGTCTTCGCGGAGGCTCGCGGAGCCGTCCATGTACTCGCCGAGCAGCTTCTTGCCGACCTCGGTTTCGTTGGCGATCGTGTCCACCGCGTTGCCCATCGACAGCGCGTTGACGAACCGGTCGAAGAACCGCCCGTCGCCGCCGACGATCTGGAACTTCGCGTTCGTCATCGCCTTGCCGAGCACCTCGGCCTGGGCCAGCGCGACGTCCTTGCGGATCTCGATCTGGCGCAGCTCGACCTCCTTCCGCATCTCGAGCTCGATGCGGAACTCCTCGTGCTGCCGGCTGCGCTCGTCGAGCTCGCGCATCGCGACGGCCTTCTCCTGCAGACCGGCTGCTTCGGCGCCCAGCTTGAGGCGCACGGCCTCGGCTTCCGCCTTGCCGGTCTTCTCGATGACGTCCGCCTGCGCGTCCTTCACCTTCACCTCGGCGAGGCCCTGCTTCTCGGCGCCCTCGGCCTCGGCGAGCATCTTCTCGCGGGTGACCCGCGCCAGGGCCATGCCTTCCTTCTCGAGGGCGGCCGCGCCGGCTTCCTTGACCGTCACCTCGGCGAGGCCGGCGGCGGCTTCCTGCGCCTTGATGCCCTCGGCGAGACGAATCTTCGCCTGGGCTTCCTTGTCGCTGGCCTCGAGCGACGCCTCGGCCTCGATCAGCTTCTCCTTCGCGCGGAACTTCGCCGCCTCGTGCTCGGCCTCGGCCTTCTTGATCTCGGCGACCATGCTGGCCTGCGCCTCGCCTTCGGCCGTCACGACCCGGGCCTCCTTCGTCCGCGTCGCCTCGGCCACCAGCCGCAGGTCCTTGATGCGCTCTTCTTCCTCGGCGACCGTCTTGTCGACGGCCACGCGGGCCCGCACGACGTCGGCGATCTCCTTCTTCTCGCGCTCGACCTGCTTCTGCTTGTCGATCGTCAGCAGCTCGGTCTCGCGCTCGCGCTCGATCTGCTTGAGGTCCCGCGCCCGGGCGACCTCGACCTCTTCGACCGCGATGACGCGCTCGCGCTGCTTGCGGGCGACCTCGACGTTGCGCATCCGGTCTTCTTCGCGCTTCTCGACCTCTTCCTGCGCGGCCTGCTTCGACATCGCGGTCGTCTTCATCTCTTCGACGCGATACCGCTCGGCCTCGTTCTGCTCGCGGGTCTGGGCCACGGCGATCTCGCGGTCCTTCTTCGCCTCGGCTTCGGCGCGCTGCTGGTCGTAGCGATAGATCGCTTCATCGGCCGTCAGGTTCTGGCTGCCGATCTCCATCCGCTCCTTCTGCTGGAGCTGGTTGGTGTTGATGTTCTGCGCGGTCGTCAGCTCGGTGATCTTCCGGATGCCCTCGGCGTCGAGGATGTTCTGCGCGTCGAGCGCCTGCAGCGGGGTCTGCTCCAGGTAGTCGATCGCGGCGTCCTCGAGCACGTATCCGTTCAGGTCCTGCCCGATGACCCGGATGATGTCGTCGCGGAACTCGTCGCGCTTGTCGTACAGGTCGACGAACTCGAGCCGCTTACCGACCGTCTTCAGGGCTTCCGAGAACTTCGCGCCGAACAGGTCGCGCACGGTCTCGACCTCCGACGCGCGGGTGCAGCCGACCGCCTGCGCAACCTTCAGCACGTCTTCGGTCGTCTTGTTCACGCGAACGAAGAACGTGACCTGGATGTCCGCGCGGATGTTGTCCGCACAGATCAGGCCCTCGTGCCCGCGCCGGGTCACCTCGATGGTCTTCAGCGAGATGTCCATCACCTCGGACCGGTGGATGATCGGCAGGACCATCGCGCCGGTGAACGTGACGACCGGCTCGGCCTTCAGCTTGTTCACGATGAGCGCTTCGCCCTGATTCACCTTCCGATAGAAGGCTTTGACGAGCAGGGCTGTGCCGAGCAGCAGCACCACGATGGCGCCGACGACGAAGCCGAGGATGATGAGTACGTTCCCGATGACCGGCATGCGCGAACCTCCGAGCGAGAGGACCCCTGATTGTCACGCCGTTGCGGGTGCGTGACCTCCCCGACGAGCGCAGCGGCTCGCGTATCCCTTCGGCTCGCCCCGAGGGGCGTCCGTATGGCCTGTTGCCTGCGTCGGGACTCTCACCCGACGTCGACGCCGATCAGGTCTTCGCGCGCGCGGTCGCCACCGCCGGGGCCGAAGCCTCGTCGGGGTCGCGCAGCAGCTCGTCCATCGGTTCGATCTCGTAGGTATCTGCAGCCGCGTCGTACGAGAGGATCAACGCCTCGTCGCCGCGCTTCAATGTGTTTCCGTGGGCGCAGCGGACCTGCACGAGGACCCCGGCGCCGCCGTCGTTCACCGTCGCCTGGCCGAAGCCCGCGTCGACGCGCCCGGTTGTGACCGTACACGTGCGGCCGGCCATCGTGCTGCGGGACTCGCCCGCGTCGGTCGCGAACACCGGCGAGAGGGGACGCACCGTCCACTTCGCAATCTGCGCGCCGCCAACGAGGGCAACGAAGAAGAGCGCGATGGCGAAGAGCGTCGCGGCGAGCCCCGAGAGCAGCGGGCCGATCGTCACCCCCGCCAGCATCGCGATCGTCCACGCCCACAACACGAGGAAGCTCGACGACACCGTGATCGGCACCGACGCCATCCAGCCGAGGTTGAGGATCGCGAACGCGCCACCCGCGGACTCGCCGGCCCCTTCGGCTGCGCCGTCCGTCAGGCCCTCCATCGCACCCTCGGCGGCCCCGTCGGCCATGCCGTCCGCGACGCCGTCGACGTCCACGTCGAAGTCGAACAGGTCGATGCCGAGCGCGCCGACGATCACCAGGCCCCAGTACGCGCCGAGGACCCCCAGGAGTGCGGTGAAGATGACCGCAGGGAAGCTCAACGCGACCTGAAGGACCTCGTGCATCGACCGCCTCGTGCCGAGCTGCAGGGAGTGGATTCGGGACTCGGAGCGTCGCACGTACGTGCCACGCGATCAACGCCGGTGCCGCCCCTGCCGTGACGACCGATGCGCGACCCCGATGGTCGAGATTCGGCCGCCCCGCCGGTCGAGGGAGCACCTCGCCGGGGATGAATCGAACCTTGGCACCGCCGGCGCCGCGTCCAGCGCCCGACGGTCGATTTCGCGACCGCCAGACCCCGAGCGGTCGATGTCCCAGGCAACGCGCGCCTGCGCCGAGCAGGGCGTCCGCGCCATGGAGTGCGCCTCGCCATCCGCGTTGTGGATCGCGTCAGCCCGACATCGCGACCGGGCACGCGTTGTGGATCGCGTCAGCCCGACATCGCGACCGGGCACGCGTTCGTCCAGCTCAGCACGACGAGCCCCGCGGCGATCAGAATCATGATCGCGTACGCGCGGATCCGCTTCTGCTCGGCCGACCGCCGCTGGTCCCCGATCGTCGGCGCAGGTCGCGGCTTGCCGGCCGCTTCGAGCATCTCGTTGGTGAACCCGGCGGCGATGACGGCCGGGTCGAGCCCTTCGGTCGAGCCACGCGGACGCTTCGGCAGACGCGCGCCCGCCAGCTTCTCGTCCCGCGCGAGCTCGGCGAGTCGTTCGTTGGCTTCGCGCAGCGTCGACGGGCGCTCGGCCACCGTCGTCGCCTGGAACTCGAACAGGTCCGCGTACACGGCGGCGCGGCCGAGCTCCCGCTCCCTCGCCTGCCACCGGCGCAGCTCACGCGGCACCGTGAGCACGCGCATCGTCGAATTCAGCACGCGCAGCAGGTCGGCGCGACCGGCGCGAATCGCGGTGTCCGGCGTGAGCCGTGGCCACGTCGCCTCGATCTGCTTCTGCCGCCGCTTCCACGCCTCGTTCACGACCTTGCGCGAGCGCGGCCCGTCGAGCCCGAGAATCTCGGCCACTGGCACCTCGAGCAGGGCGTCCCGAAGGTCGGCCGGCGCCATCGCCAGCTCGTCCGCCGAGAATGGCCGCCCGGGCGCGTCGGTCGCGTCGCCGACCCGCATCGAGGGCAGGGCGTTCGACGCGTCGGACGGCGCGGCGTCGAGCCCCGAATCGGGCGCACCTGCATCCGTCGGGCCCGAAGCGGCCGGCGGTACCATCGCGCTCGGCGTCGGTTCGGCGGTGCGCGCCGGCTGCGTCGCTACCGGATCCCCGGTCTCGTATTCGAACGTCGGTTCGTCGGCCGCGTCGTCCGCAACGGCCGGCTCGGGCGGTGGGGGTGGTGTGGGCGCGCCGACGTGCACCCGATGCGCCGCGCCTGCGGCTTCGCTGGCGGTGGGCGCCGCGGACGGCACGCGAAACGGTGCGGCCTTCGGCACCTCTTCGGCCACCGGGCGCCCGGCGGGCTCCGTGTGCGCCGACGGGCGAGGGCGGTCCGGCTTCGCGGTCCCTGCGGCGGGCGTCTCGTGCGCCGCCCGCGGCGTCGCCACGCGAGGCGCGGGGGCCGTCCGCTGCTTCGGCCGGTGCGGGGCGCTCCGATGCAGCGCCTCCTCGGCCGACGGTCGCGGTGCCTTGTCCTCGCGCCGGTGCGCTTCGGCCTCTTCGGCGAGCTGCTGCACGCGCGGGCGGCTCGCCGACTTCACGGACGCGCGCGCCTGGCTCGGCGAGATGACCTGCCCCGCCGGGTCGGACCCGCGCTCCGGGCGACCACGGCGCCGCGCACCGGTACTCGGGCGCCCGCTGTCGTCGAACGCGTCGCGGGTCGGCGGCGGGGGCGTGACCGACAGGTCGGGCCGCGCGGGCTCGCGGGTCGGCGGCGGGTTCGACGGGGTGGTCGCCGCGCCCCCGGTCGCCGTCGGTGGCGCCGCAGTAGACGCCGCAGTGGACGCCGACGCGTCGTCCGAGATGTGGGCCGGGCGATACGCCGCGTACCGGGGATGCTCCCAGTACCGCTTGAACTGGCCACCGATGGCGACGAGGTCGTCGTCACCGAGCTCTCCGTCACGAATCATCCGCTCCAGCTCGGTCGCATCGACCGGCTGTACCCGCCGTGTATCGGCAAAACGGATGCGAAAGCGCGACGTACGCACGCCCACCTCGTTCGGTTCGGCACGCTCCGGAGCCCCCGGAGACCACCGGTTGGAGAACACTTCGACTCAACCAGAACACGTGTGGGTTGTCACGTGTTCGTCATCGGTTGTGCGAATCCGGACTTGACGCCCGTGCGCGTGCGCGCCATCCACGCCGTCGAACCCGAGGACCGCCATGAACGCCCCAGCCGCCCATCCCACGCTGCCCGAATCGCCCGATCAGGTCGACGGTCGCGTCGTGGTCGCGATGAGCGGCGGTGTCGACTCGTCGGTCATCGCGGCGTGGATGCACGACGCCGGCTACGACGTGGTCGGCGTGAGCATGCGGCTGTACCGCACCCCAGAGGGCGACCCGGGCAAGTCGTGCTGTAGCCCCGACGACCTGTACGACGCCCGCGCCGTCGCGTCGTCCCGCGGGTTCCCGTTCTATGTGGCGAACTACCAGGACGTGTTCCGCGACCGGGTCGTGCAGCACTTCGTCGACGAGTACCGACGCGGCCGCACGCCGAGCCCCTGTGTGCTCTGCAACGACCACCTGAAGTTCGACGTCCTGCTCGAGCGCACCCTCGCCCTCGACGGCGCGCTGCTCGTCACCGGGCACTACGCGCGCATCGAGCCCCGTGGCGACCGCTGGGCGCTCCTGCGCGGCGCCGACCCGGCGAAGGACCAGTCGTACTTCCTCTTCGGGTTGCAGCGGGCGTCTCTCGCGCGCATCCGGTTCCCCCTCGGCGGGCTCACGAAGGCCGACGTGCGCGCCCTCGGCGAAGCGCTCGAGGTCGAGACGGCCACCAAGCCCGAGAGCCAGGACATCTGCTTCGTCGGCGGTGGGCACTACGCCGACTTCGTCGAGGCCCGCCTCGCCGCCGACGAGATCCGCACCGGCGAGGTCGTGCGCGTCGACACCGGCGAGGTCCTCGCCGAGCACGGCGGCATCCACCGCTTCACGGTCGGCCAGCGCCGCGGACTCGGCGTCTCGGCGGCCGAACCGCTCTACGTCGTCGGCATCGACCCCGAGTCGGGTCAGGTCCGCGTCGGCCCCCGCGAGTCCCTCGACCAGCGCCGTTTCGTCGTCGAACGCTGCAACTGGCTGCGGTGGGACACCCCGCCCGCGTCGTTCGCGGCCGACACGAAGGTCCGGTACCGCCACGCCGGCCAGCCGGCGCACGTCGAGGTCGACCCCACGGATCCGACCCGCGCGACCGTCACCCTCGATGCCGCCGCGCGGGCCATCGCCCCCGGTCAGGCCGCCGTGTTCTACGACGGCGACGAAGTCCTCGGTGGCGGCTGGATCCTCGCGGTGGGCGAGGGCGCGTCGTGATCGGTGCCCCCCTCGACGAGCTCGAGGCGCTGATCGGCCACCGCTTCGCCGACCGCACTCTGCTCGAGACCGCGGTCACGCACCCGTCGTACGCCGAAGAGGCCGAGGGCGCGGTGTCGCACTACCAGCGCCTCGAGTTTCTCGGCGACACCGTCGTGAACCTCGTCACCGCCCGCGGCCTCTTTCGTACGCACCCCGACGCCACCGAAGCGCTGCTCAGTCGCAAGCGCGCACGCGTCGTGTCGACGAAGAGCCTCGCGAAGGTGTCCGCGACCCTCGGCTTCGGGCGGTTCCTGCGCCTCGGCGTGGGCGAAGAGCGCAGCGGCGGCCGCGATCGCAAGGCACTGCTCGCCGACGTCTTCGAAGCGATCGCCGGCGCGCTGCTCGTCGACGCCGGCACCGACGTGGCCTGCGCCTTCGTGGCCGAGGCCCTCGCCGACGCCATCGCCGGCGCGGTCGACGACGAGACGGTCGACTACAAGGGGCGCCTGCAGGAGCTCACCCAGGCGCAGGATCGGTCCCGCCCGGCCTACGTCGAAGTGGGGCGGGACGGGCCCGACCACGACGCCACCTTCGTCGTGCGCGCCACGATCTTCGGCCGGCAGTCCGCCGAAGGGCGAGGGCGGTCCCGCAAGGCCGCCGAACAGGCGGCCGCTCGGCAGCTGTGGCAGTCTTTGACGCGCGCCGCCGAGGGCGGTACCACCCCGAACGACCCGCCGGTGGATTGACATCGGCGCCACCGCGTCCACCCTGAACAGGCGCGTGACGCGCTTTGCCCCCATGGGAGCCTCATGATCTCGACGCCCCTCGCCATCATCGGCGGACTCGGCACGACCGAGCTCATCATCATCCTCGTGATCGTCGTCATCTTCTTCGGCGTCGGCAAGCTGCCCCAGGTCGGCAAGCAGCTCGGCGAGGGCATCCGCAACTTCAAGTCCGAGCTGAAGGACGACGCCCCCGAGGGCGGCTCGACGGCGCAGCTCGTCGACGAGGGCACCGACGCCGACATGGCGCCGCGCGACGTCACCGAAGAGCACACCCGCACCGGCGCCTGACGCAGGCGCCACACGACCGCGGGCCCCGAGCGAACCCTCGGGGCCCGCAGTGGTTTTTGCACCACGTCTGCCGACCTGTGCCGCCGTGGTGTGACACGAATGTCGTGGTTGCCAGAACGCCCGCGGCGCCGAGAATCGCCTCGATCACGCATTGATGGGCGTCTTCGCGAGCCTCGACGTTGTGGCACGCCCGTTGCTACACGGAGAGGACGCAATCGGCACCCCGTGAACCCCGTCCCCGAGTGACCATGTCGACCTTCGACGTGCGCGCTGCCGGCGTACCCCGCCGCAGCGGTCCCGGACCCCTGAAACTCGCCGCCATCCTCGGCGCGCTCGTCGTGGCCGCAGCCTGCGGCGACGACGCCAGCTACTACGACGAAGGCGGCTACTGGTATGGCGACACCGGCGCGACCGACGCCGGGTCGTCCCCCGGCAACTTCAGCGAAGACGTCGGCGGCGGCGGCGAGTCGGACGCATCCGCGCCCCCCGAGGACGTGTTCGTCCCCGAAGAAGAAGAGGAGCTGACGACCACGCCCCCGACGGCCTCGCGCCGGTACGTGTTCATCGCCAGCCCCTCGTCGAACATCGTCGCGAAGATCGACAGCATCACCCTCGCCGTGACACCGATTCAGGTCGGGCGCGAGCCGTCGATCGTCCGCACGACCCCCGAGGGCGACTACGCCGTCGTGCTGAACGAGGGGTCCGACACGGTCAGCATCATCGAGGCGTCGGCGGACCGCGACCGCGTGGTGAGCGTCGACATCCTCGACGGCTGCAACCGCCTCGAGCTCTCGCCGTCCGGCACGTCGGCCATCGCCTGGTACGACAACTCGGCGGCGCGGGTCGGCGACGAGATCGGCAGCCTGCAGGCGATCAGCGTCGTCGACCTCGCCGAGGGTGAGGCGTACACGGTCAGCGTCGGGTTCCGCATCCGCGAGATCGAATTCGACGCCGCCGGCACCCGCGGCTTCGTCGTGACCGACTCCGGCCTGAACATCGTCGAGTTCGAAGCGCTCGACGGCGACGTCGCGCTGCCCACGAACGACCTCGGCGCCGACCCGCTCGTCGACGAGTCCGACCGCGAGGTCGAGGTGTCGCAGCAGGGCCGGTACGCCCTCGTGCGCACGTCGAACCTCGTCGGGCTGCGCATCGTCGACCTCGAAGGCGACGCCGTGCAGGAGATCGAGCTGCCCGTCATCCCGACGGACCTCGACCTCACCCCCGACGACGCGCTCGCCATCGTCGCGCTCCGCGGCGCCGGCCAGATCGCGCTCATCCCGCTGGCCGAGGCGATCGACGACCCCGAGGCCGTCGACTTCATCGACGTCGAAGGCGTGCCGTCCGGCATCGTGACCCTGTCTGCGGATGGCGCCACGGCGCTGCTGCACACGTCGATCGACGACGACCGCCGCATCGCCGTGCTCGACCTGCAGCGCGGGCGCATCGACCAGGTCATCGGCCTGCAGAAGCGCGTCCGCGTCGTCGCCACGTCGCCGGACGCCCTGCGCGCCCTCGTCGTGCACGAGTCCGAGCCCGGCGAGCCCGTGCCCGGCGAACCCCTCGAGGACTTCGTGGCGAAGTCCGAGGGCGTGTCGCTGCTCGACCTTCGGTCCGGGTACGCCAAGCTCGTCCTGCTGCCGGTCGAGCCGATGGACCAGGTGTTCGAGCCGTCCGGCGACGCCGTCTGGATGATGCTCGGCGACCGCGCGCGTGACGTCCGCACCATCGAGCGCCTCGACCTGCAGACCTTCGCCCGCACGACGTTCACCCTCGACGGGCTGCCCGAGTCGATCGGCTACGTGGCCGACTCGGGCCAGATCTACGTGTCGCAGGAGTCCGAGTCCGGCCGCCTGACCTTCATCGACACGACCGACGGCGCCGTGCAGCACATCGCCGCGTACCAGCTCAACGCCTTCATCGAGTGAGGCCTCTCATGACGACGCGCATCCTGAAACTCGCGGCGCTGCTCGCGACACCGCTCGCGGCCGCGGCCTGCGCCGGGTACGGCGACGACGCCTCCGGCGCTTCGTTCGACGGCGACTTTGGCGGCGAGACCGGCGGCGGCGCCGGCCGCGACGACGGCGGCGGCGCCGGCGGCGGCGGCGGCGAGTTCGAGCCCCCCGAAGAGACGTACGCCCTGACCGGGCCGACGCCGTCCCGCGACTTCGTGTTCATCGCGAACACCACCCGCGGCACCCTCGCCAAGGTCGCCCTCAGCGGCGACGCCATCCAGATCACCACGGTCCGCGTGGGCGCGCTGCCCGAGATCGTGCGCACCCACCCGATCGAGAACACCGCCGTCGTCCTCAACACCGGCAGCGACTCGGTCAGCATCGTGCGCGCCGCGCCGATCGGCGAAGACGACGAGGTGCTCACCCTCGACATCGTGCCGGCCTGCAACCGCCTCGAGCTCTCGCCGGCCGGCGAGCTCGCCTTCGCCTGGTACGACAACCGCGTGGCCGAGCCCGGCGACATCCCCGGCTCGCTGTCCGAACTCTCGGTCATCGACCTCACCGAGGGCAGCGAGGTCGTGCACCAGCTCTCGGTGGGCGTGAACATCCGCGACGTCGTCTACGACGAGACCGGCGAGACCGCGTTCATCATCACCGACGAGGGCGTCAGCCCGATCGCCATCGCCGACATCGGCGGCGATCGCTTCGTGCCGCCGATTCGCCTCGACGAAGACGCCGTGGGCACGGTCGGCACGGACCGCGAGGTCCTCGTCACCGGCGACGGCACCCTCGCCGTCGTCCGCACCGCCGCCGACACCACCCTGCGTGTCGTCGAGCTCGACGGTGGCGCCGCCCGCGAGCTCGAGTTCGACATCGCGCCGAGCGACGTCGACCTCGTGCCCGGCGAGAACGCCGTGCTCGTCAGCCTCCGTGGCGAGTCCGCCGTGGCGCTCGTCGACCTCGACGACCTCGTGTCCGGCGAGCTCGCGCCGGTGTCCGAGTTCGTCGTCGACACCCACCCGGTGTCGGCGTCCGTCATCAGCGACGAGGGCACGAACGCGCTGCTGTGGGCGAACCACTCCGCCGACGAGGTGCCCTTCGTCACCTGGCTGACGCTCGACGGTCGCGACCTGCAGACCTTCAACGTCCGCAAGGGCGTGCGCTTCGCCGAGCTCGCCCCCGGCGGCGGCGTGGCGCTGGTCGTGCACACGAAGCAGCCGGGTGAGCCCGTCGCCGGCGAGCCCGAGGCGGACATCATCGCCAGGAGCCACGGCTTCACCGCCCTCGACCTCGACCGCGGCGTCGTGCGCCTCGTGCGCACCCCCGCCACCCCGTCTGAGATCGCCTTCACCGAGGACGGCGGCCACGCCTTCGTGCTGACCGCCGACCAGGCGACGGCCGCGCGCAGCGTCGTGTGGACCGACCTCACGACGTTCCAGACCGAACAGCTCGACTTCGACCGGCTGCCCGAACACGTCGGCGTCGTGCCCGGCGCGGGCGTCGTCTACGTCAGCCAGATCCACGAGCTGGGTCGCATCGCCTTCATCGACGTCGAGACCGGTGAGATCCGCGAGATCACCGGCTTCGAACTCAACGGACTCATCGAGTGACCGACCGCCACCCTGTGGGAGGGACCCGCATGCATCGCACGCTTCTTCATCGACTCGCCGGCGTCGCCGCGCTCGGGCTGCTGCTCGGCGCCTGTGGCGACGACGGCGGCAACGACTGGGACACGTCGCTCGAGCAGCCGACCGTCATCGAGACGAACGGGCACTTCGCCCTCGTCAATGGCGCGTGGGACGAGCTCGAGCTGCTGACGCCGTCCAGCGACTCCGTCGCCATCGCCCCGTTCGAGGCCCCCGGCGAGATCGTGACGATCCGTGGCGTCGGCGACGAGCGCATCGCGCTCATCACCCGCCCGGACACCGCGTTTCACCTCGTGGACCCGGCGACCGGCAAC
>Ga0070728_10003926_pt1 | contig 15931 bp, 7 predicted proteins | sample tdDd471_FD_66723 | JGI IMG/M metagenome (GOLD analysis project Ga0070728, IMG submission 66723) | Marine sediment microbial communities from the Atlantic coast under amendment with organic carbon and nitrate - tdDd47.1 | ecosystem: Environmental > Aquatic > Marine > Coastal > Sediment | place...
AAGGGGATTGCCGTCGTCGCAGGATTTCACTTCCTGGAAAATGCTGATGGAAGGCCGGGCTTCCACGCAGACCTGTTCCACCATATACAGAGGATTGCACATCCCACGCCGGTTTGCACTTCGTTGCTGTTGCCCGGGCAGTAGATACCTGCCGGAGAGTAGCAGGTGCCGCCGGGAGTGATATCGCTGTCAACATCGCCATCGGGAATAACCACGCCGGGCGAAACCGTGACAGTGGTGCTGCCCATAAGCTGTCCAAGCATAGCCCCGGAAACATACACCGTGACCCGGTAGGTTCCGGCTTCGGTGTAGGTGTGATCCGGCCAGGAAAGCGCGCTTTTCTCGTAACCGCCATCGCCGAAATGCCAGGCATAGGTCAGGCTTTCGCCGGTGGGATTGGACACGCTGGCGTTAAAGGTGACGATCAGCGGGCTGTCGCCGGAGGCCGGGGCGGCGGTGACGGTTACCGCCGGAGGGTCAACCAGCGCCGGGTCGTTCAGCAGAGGATCGTTGCCCAGGGGATTGCTGGTGGTGTCCATGCCCTGACTGCTGACATGTTCCATGATTGAATCCGGGTTTTGGGCTTCGGTATCCCAGCTCATGGTGTTTTGAGGGGAGGAGGGCAAATCCCACAGATCCGCCATGTTTACCGCATCCAGCATAAAGTCGTCATTGCTCATGGGATCGTCCACAAAGCTGAAGCCGGAGTTGCTTTTTGTGGGGGCCACCAGTTGTCGGGTGGGAAGCTGGTAATCGCCGGGCAGCAACAGGTCGTCAAGGACTTCCCGGCGGTCTTTGTGGCGTGCCTTTGATTTAGGATTGTTGGGAACGTTTGACACCGTGGTGGTGTTGGTGCTGGTGCTGATATTGAAATACCAGTCGGTGGTGTCATCCACCGGGGTCATCAGAGCAACCACGCTGCCCGCATCTTTGGACATAAGTGCCTTGGGCAGCAGAACATAGCTGAGCACCTTGTTGCCCTTGAACACCTTATCCACTACCGGGGGGATATCGTCGGTGCCAATGGCGGCATTGACAATCGCCACGCCGCTTTCCGCCACGGATAAGGTTGTGTTGACGCCTTCAATGACCTTGACGGTTTTGGCGACGGTGCCAAGGGTTCCCGCAGCCCCGGCCCCGCCGGTGGCCACGGTAACCAGCACCGATTCCGCTGCAACTGCGGTGTCACGGATGGCTTTGCAGTTGCGCACGGCTTTTATGTACTGGTCGTCCACGGTGTTGTATCCGGCGTTTTCGATTTCATAGGCCACCTGCTGCATCATCATCCGCAGCCGTGTCATGGAAACCCCGGTACGCCGGGCAATGTCCGAGAGCTTGTATTTTTTGTAAAAGGCGTCGTCGTTCATATACAGATCGATCAGCCTTCTGGCGTGGAGCAGGTCCCCGGCAGCGGAGGGGGCTTTTTGGGCTCTGAGGGCCTGCACAATGGGGAGAATGTACCCGGCTTCCAGATCGTTGAGATAATTTGCCACGGTGATGTAATCGTCTATGGCGCTTTGGGCCGCGAGACTCCGGGCCTTTACCACATCAGGGTTGGTGCGGTAGAGATCCGCAAACAGCGTGGAATTGATCAGCACCGTGGCCCGGTAACTCATCAGATTCATCAGCTCGATGGCCTGGGCGATTTCCTCTTCCTGGGCAGCGGTCAGCATCCCGGGATACTGATCCTGAATGGGAAAGGTTTCCGTTACTACCCCGGGGCCGTTATTGTTGTCACAACCGGAAAAACAACCGAGCAGCAGGGTAAGGACAATACATATGCTTGCAATAGAGCGTAGGTGTGCCATGTGGTTCTCCGGTGCGCAGGGGATTCTGTGTTTCATTTACATGAATACATGTATAATACGATTTTGAGTAAATAATGTCAATTAACCTTCGGTAATCATTCGAAATTGTAGCGGATTTTCGTATTGCAGAGCAGGGCGTTTGGAGGTATACTGCACACCATGCCGTAAGAATGTATGTGACAGGGTTGCACCTGCATCCGGGGACGTTCCATCTGCGAATCAATAAACGGGTTGGTATGCAGTTATGCCTGCCGGATCGAAAGGATGAAGCCATGAACAAGGTGTTGGTGTTGCTGGTGGTGGTATTGGGTTGGTGTATGGTCGGCTGCGGCGACAACGGAGAAGCCGGACCTTCTCCGGATGGAGATGCGGTGGGGCCTTGTACAGATGGCATAACCATCTCTGCATTGCCGGATACCACCAGCGAAAAAGAACTGCTGGTGACCTTTGATGTGGAGGCCTGTGCAGAGCCCATACGGACCTGGATTGTAAACAATGACCGATCTTTGGCGGCCACTCCTTTGTCTCCGGGGCGATACCGGCGCTATGTGTCCATGAATCCCGGAGAAAATCGCATTCATGTCATGATCCGTGACGCCAACGGCGCTCAAAGCTCCTCCGGGACGTACACGGTTACCTATGATGAAACCGCTGTTAATTTGTCGGCGGGGGCAGCGATGCTGCACGGCTCTGTATTTGAAGAGGGAAGTGAAACGCCCATTGAGGGCGCTCTTGCATATATTCGTGGTATTGAGGGCGTGGCCACATCGGATGCCAACGGAGCCTTTTCGCTTCCGGCTCCCGAGGGGCGTTCCATCGTGACCATTGAAAAGCCGGGGTACACCCTTGCCCAGCGCTGGAACGTATCCCGTGCCGGTGGGCAGTATTCCCTGGCACCGGCGTATCTGGTCAAGGCCGACAGCAAAGTGGTAACCTTTAAACCCGGACAGCCTTCGGAACTGGTAAATTCTGTGGGTGACATCAATGTCAAGGCTCCTGCCGGGGCCGTGGCCATGGAGCTTGATGTCAGTGCCACCAGTTTTCCCAAATACCGCAGTTTGCCCGGTGAATTGCCGGATTCCAGCGGCTGGACTCAGGCGCTGGAGGTGTTTCCCGAGGGAGCGGTCTTTGATGAGCCGGTGATGGTGCGTCAGGAAAACATCAACAACTTTCCGCCGGGGTTTCATGTGCCGGTGGGATATTACAACCGGGACAAGGGAGCATGGGAGGCTCAGGGCATGGCGGTGGTGTCCGCTGACGGGCAGTGGCTTGATTTCGAGACAGACCACTTTTCGCCCTATGACATCAACTCGCCGGTGTCTCCCCGGGATCAGGCGGGAAACGGCAACAGCAACAAGGATGACTGCGACAAGGGAAGCGCCGGGTCTTCCATTGTGGATGATCTTGGCGGACAGCTTACCCTGTATCATCCCGCTGACAGCTATACGGAAAACAATGAAGTGTCCACGCTGTTTCTTTCTTACAACAGCGGCCGGGCCGCTGGTGAAGTGGATGTGGTTATCCCCGTGGATACCAATGCAACCGACGCAATGGAACGCATGGAAGCGTCTCTGGATTTTGCCGGCAACCGCAAAGAGGTTTCCACAGAGGCCACCGAAGGCGGGCAGTACATGATTGCGGCGCGTTTTTTCAATCGCAGCCCGGATCAGACGGTTGTTGAAAACGGTGTTGTGCCGGTGCGAATGGAACTGACCAAATACGAGCGCTCCACCTATATGTCCGCCACCGGCTTTGGCAGCGGCGGGCTTGAGGATTCCGGGGTGCCCACCCGGGAGGCCTTGCCCTACAAAGTACGAAAAGCAATTCCCGCCATTGTGGAAGCTGGTACCGACAGCCCCTATGGCGCGGGCTGGGATCTGAGCATGCGGGAATGGCTGACCTTTGACGATGATCTGGGACTGGGGCTGTGGCATCGCGGCGGCAGGCGTCCGGTGCCGTTCATTACCGGGCTTCCCGGCAGCGACCCCATTGATTTGCCCATTGATGCGGGCATGGAAATAGAAGGCATGATACTGGATTCCCAGGGTCATGTGTTCATACTGGGCGATTACCGGGAACTCTTTGTGGCGGAATCGTTGCAGCAGGTGGACAACGCCCAGGAGATTGACCCCGGGGATGCGGACATACACGGCTTTGCGCGTCATGGAGACACCATTTACGGTATTGGCGACGAAGCGGAGTTGTACACCGTGGAATACCCGGGAACCGTTACCCTGCTGTGGAATCTCGGGCAGGAATACATCATGCAGCAGGTATGGCAGCAGGGCGCCATGCAGGGCATGGATGTGATGTATCCCGATGCGGGCTTTGCCATGGATCGCGACGGCTATTTTTGGGTCATGGCGGTTGGCATAGTCTTTACCGAAGATGAAAGTTTCTACACCACCATGCCAAAGCTGATCCGGGCGGATATCAGCGGTCCCACCCTCTCCTTTGAAACCTATGTGCTGATGAACCTGTCGGAGTATGTCGCCCCCGGCACCATGGTCTATGATGCCGAAGAGCATGCTCTGTATTACATTTTCTACGCAGAGGATACCCTGCGGCGTTTTGATATCGCCGGAATGAATGAAAGCATCGTCATGAAGGAGGATTCCTTTTCCACCGATGATGACATCAAAATGATTCGTTCCACTGATGGGGAAACCTATCTTGCGACCGGGGAAACTCTGCTGCGCATCAGCAAGGAGGGGCTGGTGACGGTTCTGGCGGAAAGCGAGATGGAGCAGATGTTCACTTTTGACTGCCGGGTTGAGGGCTTTGGCCTTGACGAAAACGGGCAGGTGATTTTTGCTTCCTACGATACCCTTCGCAACCGGCTGGGTTTAACCTATCCGGATTACAACCGGGGGTATTTTCGGGATCTGCCCCACCGCATTACCCGCACCGGCAGCGGATCGGTTATGGCAGGGGCGGGCATGACCCGACAGTTTGACGCAGGCGGAAACATTACCTCACTGATCGGGGCCAATGGTCGTACAGCCTCATATACCTGGGACGGAGATATGCTGACCCGCTACGAAAGCCCCCACGGGCAGGTGACCCGCTTTGGCTATGCCGGTGGTAAACTGCAGACCATTACCGATCAGACTGACCGGGTGCGCAGCGTTGCCATTGACAGCAACAACCTGCTGACCTCCATTACCGATGCCGACGGCATGGTGACCTCATTTGACTATGACTCCCAAGGGCGCATGACCGCCCGCCACGGCGGCGCGGGGCGTATTGATTATTCCTACGATGCCCAAGGCAGTGTGTATCAGATTACCCTGGATACCGGTGAAACCCGGAACTTCAGCAGCATCTTACAGGCAGTGGGGGAAGATGGCATTGGCGGTGAGGATGCCTGCTGGGCCACCATGATTGATGGTGAAGGCCATGTACATGCCACCCGCTACGGCATGAACGGGCAGCCGGACCGCTATCGCCTTAATGAGGAAGAGTTTGAAATCCGGCGGGAGGTCAACATTGTCAACGGCGACCTGATGGCCACGGTACTTAAGGGGGAGGAGGAAATCGTACAATCCATCGTTGACAGCAAAGGTCGTCTGGTTTCCCGAACCGAATACGGGGTGCTGGTGGCAACGTCGGTGTTTGATGAGGATTTCGATGAAGAGGATCATGAGTTGCGGGGTCAGGCCTGCACCGTGTATTACGAAGCGGACTCCACGGAATACTACTGCGATGACCGTACCGTCATCATGTACCACGATGCCCGGGGTTATGTCAGTCAGGTGGAAGACGACTACAGCGAAATCTACGATGTTGAAACCGATGACCGGGGCAACATCACCAAAATTACCGATCCCCTTGGCTATGAGACAATTGCTACCCGGGACGCTGCGGGTAACATTACCGGCTTTACTAATACCGGGGGATACAGCACTACCTATACCTACAGTCACGGGAATGTGGTGAATTCCGTTACCGATGCTTCGGGGGCCGGTTTTGAAGGCACCATTTCCCGTTCCGCCACCTGTGAGGGCTGCGAGACATCGGGCCGGGACATGCTTCAGCAGGTGACTGATCCCTTTGACAAGATCTGGTCTGCGGAGATTCTTGCCGACGGCAACATCGGCAGCCTTACCACGCCTTTGGGCAATACCACCACTTACACTTACAGCGGCAACCGGCAGCTCGCATCCGTGACCGATGCGGATGGTCAGCTGGCTACCTATACCTACACCGCCCGCAACCGTCTTGCCACGTTGCAGGTAGGGTTGTCCCTTACCACATACGAATACAACGACCGGGATCACATGGTACGGGCGGAGAGCCCGGACTATCTGATTACCTGGGACCGGGACTATGACACCAACGAGGTTATCGAAACCCTGACCGACAAGAATAGCGGCGACACCCGCTGGATATCCATCATTTATGACCCGGAAACCGGCGAGGAAACCACATTCTCCACCAGTTTTGGCGAGACCTGGACGTTGCAGCATCACAGTCATGGCGGCACCGACACCACCATCAATGACGGTACATTGCAGGTACGCAGCGAAACCTGGGCAGGGAAACTGTCCAGCGTAACCGTGACGAATCAAAGCGGCGACTGGATGCTTGGGGAATCCATGGTGCTGGATGAAATTCAGCGGCTGGACTACATCGGTTGGGCCACGGAACTGGACAGCGGGTATCTGACCAGCAGCTATCCCGGAGGCTGCCGCAGTGCATCCTCCGTGGCGTCGGATTCGCCCATGCTGGATTCATGCACCTATACCCATGACAGCCTGGGTCGCCTTGCCGGATGGAACGGCGTGGCCTCCACTGCCTTTACCTATGACGCAGGGGGACGGCTGGCGACTTCGACCTTTGCCGGAACCTTCAGCTATGATGATGACTGGCGGGTACAGGAAAACGGCCTGGCCCGGTACAACTATCATAAAAGCGGTGCGCGGTCGGCCCGGGTCAACAAGCAGTCCGGCCACGAATGGACCTATACCTTTAACGCCATTGGCCAGTTGATTATGGTGGAGAAATTTTCGTCGGAAGCCATTTCAACGCCCTATTCAACTATACGCCTGTACTACGATCCGTTGTTCCGCCTTGCCCGGGTGGATGTTGACACTGTTTCAACCTATTACCAGTGGTACGATTATGTGCTTATTGCCGAGTACAATACCGTGGGCACTGTTATCAGAAGCTACATTCCCTCCGTGGGGCTTGATGGCGTTGCGGTGATTAAACAGGAAGAAGAAAGCCTGTTCCCCCTGATCGACACCAACGGATCGGTGCTGCGGCTCTTTAATCGTTTTGGAGCGGTGGTGGCGTCCTATGCCTATGATCCCTATGGCCGTATTGTTTCTGAGACAGGTGGCATGGCCACGCAGCCACGGCGCTTTGCCGGGGCCTTATGGCTTGAAGACATTGGCCTGTACTATATGCGCACCCGCTACATGGACCCGGAAATCGGCCAGTTCATCAGCCCGGACCCCACATGGAAGCTGAAGCTGGAGCCCTATATGTATTGCGACGGGCGTCCCTGCAACTGTACCGATCCCATGGGGCTTGAGGGTGGTGCAGGGGCTGCCGCCAGTTTTGTTGGCGGACAGTTGAAAGGTGGCGCCCAGGGAGCCATGGGGCCTGCGGGCACTGCGTGGCAGGTGTACGACGCCTTTAGCGGTTACAAGCGGGGCGACGCCAACCACAACGCCAAGCACGGTATGCGCAAGGTGGCGGGGGTCACGTTCCTTAATCTGAACCCCACATACCGCAAAGCCATGGACAACATGGACGGATTTTTTGACATGATGTCCGACGATAAAAAGGGTGATGATGAAAAGGAAAAACCCGACCCCTGCGACTGAACGTTCTTCGGGTGATGTTCGACTGAAATGTGTCCTCTCCGGGTATCCCCGCTGCGTGGTGCGGCGGGGATACTTTTTTAGGGTGCAACCGCCTTGGTGCATTGCGGTTTAATAGAGGTACTTTGCTGAAATTACACTGGTTTTGGCTGGTGTTGGGGGGTATTGCCTTTCCGGGGCAAGTATGCCAAAATAGCTCCCTTAAACCCGGCGCGAAAGGTAGTACCCATGAGCCGAAAAAGCATTATGATTAAAGGCGCACGAGAGCATAATCTGCGCGACATCGATGTGGATATACCACGGGATCAACTGGTGGTGATTACCGGCCTTTCCGGCAGCGGCAAAAGCTCCCTTGCCTTTGATACCCTGTACGCCGAAGGCCAGCGCCGCTATGTGGAATCCCTTTCCACCTACGCCCGGCAGTTTCTGGAGCAGATGGGCAAGCCCGACGTGGATGCCATCGAGGGCCTGAGCCCGGCCATCGCCATTGAGCAAAAATCCGGCAGCCGCAATCCCCGGTCCACCGTGGCCACGGTGACGGAAATTTACGACCATTTGCGCCTGTTGTTTGCCCGGGTGGGCAAGCCCCACTGTCATGTCTGCGGCAAGCCCATTTCCGCGCTGACGGTCAGTCAGATGGTGGACATGGTCTATGACAGCTACGAGCAGGGGGCAAAGCTTTCCATTACCAGTCCCGTGGTGCGGGGTCGCAAAGGCGAATACCGCAAGGAACTGGAGCAGTGGCAGCGTTCCGGCTATGTCCGTGCCCGCATTGACGGCGAAGTGATGTCCCTGGACGATCCCATTGAGCTGAAGAAAAACTTCAAACATAATATCGAAATATATATCGACCGGCTTTCGTTAAAGCCTTCGGTGAAAAACCGTCTGGCGGATTCGCTGGAACTGGCTCTTGGCCTCAGCGACGGCCTGGCCCTGATTATTCCCCAAAAGGGTCAGGAACTGCTGTTGTCCAGCCGCTTTGGCTGCCCCACCTGCAATGTGTCTCTGCCGAAAATCGAGCCGCGACTCTTTAGCTTTAACAATCCCGCCGGAGCCTGCCCCACCTGTCACGGCCTTGGCATGCTCACGGATTTTGACCCGGACCTGATTATTCCCGACCGCAGTCTTTCCTTGAAGGAAGGAGCCCTTAAACCCTGGGCAACCAAAAACATTCTCATGCAGGCGGTGAAGTCCCTTTCCCGGGCCATCGGCTTTCCCATGGATATTCCGTTCAAGGATCTGACGCCAGGGGTACAGCGGGTGATACTCTACGGCAGCGGCACCGATGACATTGATTTCGAGTTTTCCGGCGAGCGTTCCACCTACAATATCCGACGTCCCTTTGAAGGCGTCATCCCCAACCTGCGGCGGCGCTACGAAGAAACCACCTCGGTGCACAGCCGCATGGACCTTGAGCGCTACATGCGGGAGCATCCCTGTCCCGACTGTGACGGCGACCGTCTGCGTCCCGAATCTCTTGCGGTTAAAATCGGCGGCATCAACATTATGGATGTCAGCCGTATGAGCCTGGAAGAGGCCGGAGCCTTCTTTGATGGGCTGGATCTGACAGACCGGGAGATGGAGATTGCGGGCCGGATTATCAAAGAGGTGCGGAGCCGTTTGGGATTCCTCAATGATGTTGGCGTTGGCTACCTGACCATGGACCGCCGGGCCGGAACCCTTTCCGGTGGCGAAAGTCAGCGGATTCATCTGGCTACCCAGATAGGTTCAAGTCTGATGGGAGTGTTGTATATTCTTGACGAACCCAGCATTGGTCTGCATCAGCGGGACAACGCCCGGCTGCTGACAACCCTTAAGCGCCTGCGGGATTTGGGCAATACCGTGGTGGTGGTGGAACACGATGAAGAAACCATGGAAGAAGCCGACTGGATTGTGGACATGGGCCCCGGGGCCGGTATCCATGGCGGCGAGGTGGTTGCCGAAGGCCCGCTGAAGGTCATAAAGAGTTCCGACGATTCCCTCACCGGGCAGTATCTTAGCGGTACCCGTGAGATTGCAACACCGCCCAAGCGTCGCAAGGGCAACGGTAAAAAGCTGAAGCTCATCGGCTGTAGTCAGAACAATCTGAAAAACGTGGATGTCACCATTCCCCTGGGTACCATGACCTGTGTCACCGGCGTCAGCGGGTCGGGCAAAAGCTCGCTGATTATCGATACCCTGTATCCCCGGCTGTCCAATCAGCTGATGGGCAGCAATAAACAGGTGGGGATGCTGCGGGATGTAAAGGGACTTGATTATCTGGATAAGGTGATTGCCATCGATCAGTCCCCCATTGGTCGCACCCCGAGATCCAACCCGGCTACCTATGTAGGAGCCTTCACGCCCATCCGTGAATTGTTTTCCCAGTTGCCCGAAAGCCGGATACGCGGCTATCTGCCGGGACGCTTTTCCTTTAACGTGCCCGGCGGACGCTGCGAGGCATGTCAGGGCGATGGCGTGTTGAAAATCGAAATGCTCTTTTTGCCTGATGTGTATGTGCCCTGCGAAGTATGCGGCGGCAAGCGCTACAACCGTGAAACCCTGGAGATTCTGTACAAGGGCAAAACCATTTCCGACATCCTTAATATGACGGTGGAAGAGGCCCTGCAGTTTTTCTATAACGTTCCGGCGGTGCGGAACAAACTGCAAACCCTTAACGATGTTGGTTTGGGCTATGTGGCCCTGGGGCAGCAGGCTCCCACCCTGTCCGGCGGCGAGGCCCAGCGGGTGAAACTCGCCAAGGAACTGTCCCGCCGCGCAACGGGCAAAACCCTCTATATTCTGGACGAGCCCACCACGGGCCTGCACTTTGATGATGTGCGCAAACTGCTGGATGTGCTGAACCGACTGACAGACACCGGCAACACCGTGGTGATTATCGAGCATAATCTGGACGTCATAAAATGCGCGGATTATCTGCTGGATCTGGGGCCGGAGGGTGGCCATCTTGGCGGCGAGATCGTTGCAGCAGGCAGCCCGGAGGCGGTGAGCAAAAACGAGGCAAGCCACACCGGCATGTATCTGCGGGACAAGCTCCCCCAAAAAAAGGTGGCCAAAAAGAAGGCAGCTCCCAAAAAGAAGGAAGCTCCCCCAAAAAAGGCAGCTCCTCCAAAAAAAGCAGCTCCCCAAAAGAAGGCTGCCCCTAAAAAGCCTGCAAAAAAACGAGCCGCACCGGCTAAAAAGAAGAAGGCAACCTAATTACGGTTGTCCATGGGGAAAATCCATGTATACTTGAAAAACGGACAAACGCAGTACCGACATTTTCAAGTGAGGATTCCATGGCATTACCGCAGATTTGGCGCGACCTGGCAACCGATCCCGCATCAGCACTGACCGTAACCGGTGATACTCCGAAAATAGGATATGCGCATTTGCATGTTCCGGTGGAAGTGATAGAAGCCGCCGGGGCAACGCCGGTGCGTCTGTTGGGCGGGGCTCCTCCCTATGTAAAGGCCGATGCCCACATGCAGGCCTACACCTGCTCCCTTTCCCGGGGTTTGCTGGAACACTGGCTTACCGGTTCCATGGATAGCCTCAAGGCAGTGGTCTTCGGCCACGCCTGCGATACCCTGCAACGAATAGAAGCGGTCCTGCGTGCGTCTGCCCGGGGGCCGGAAGTGCTGGCATACTACATGCCGGTAAACCGCGCCAGCGCCGGAGCATTTGATTTTCTTAAGACCCGGATTGCTTCATTTGCCGCGGATATTGCAAAGCTGACAGGAGGGGCGGAGATATCCGAAGATGCCCTGAACCAGTCCATGCAGCGCAGTGACCGTATGCAGCAGATCGCCCGGCAATTGTGGGAGGCCCACGGCAAGGGAGCCATGCCCTTTGTGGATCTGTACGATGCCCTGCTTGCGGCGCAGCTTATGGACCGGGAGCAGTGGCTTGTGCTGGCGGATACGTATCTTGCTGAGCTTGCCATACCGCAAAAAGATTCCGGGGTGCCCGTGGCCCTGTATGGTGGCCCCGTTATCAACCGTGATGTGGCACAGGCTCTGACTCAGGCGGATGCCCGGGTGGTATTTGATATGACCGGTACAGCTGGTCTGGTGTTTCCTCCTGCGGATACCGGCCTTGGCTTTGCAGCACTGCGGAAAGTCCACAGTCAGGATGACGGCCTGGGTATTCTTTCCCGGCGGATGCTTGCCTGGCCCACGGACCCCACAACCCTGCCGGGCAGCGGCGATGATGAAATGCCGCAGTATGTGTCCCGGGCACAACAGCAGGGTGCAAAGGGCATGCTGGCCCTGCGGCTGAAATTCTGCGAACCCTGGGGTTTTGATGAGCCGCCGTTGATGCGCGCCTGCAAAGAAGCGGAGTTCCCCTGCAACGCCCTTGAGTACGAAATCAGCAACGCACCTTCGGGCCAGATGGAAACCCGCATCGGAGCCTTTATAGAAATGCTGTCATAAGAGTCTTGTCAGGGGGCATAGCGCCGGCAGATAAAGGCTTTGCCCTTTACGTCGCACTCCACTGCACCCAGGGTGCCGGTGTGCAGGATAATGCTCTTAAGATCTTTTTCCGCGCAGATTTCCATGGGCCCGCCATAGCGTTGCGCCGAACTGACCACAGCGGTTCTGCCGGTTTTCTTTATCAGGTTGCAGGGAATACCGCCGGTGGCATGGGCAAATGCCGCCGGTTGCCGCAGGTACTGCACGACTGATCCATGCCGGGCAGTATCGTCAAAGCGCAGCAAATACATGTCCGCATCGTTGATGGTCAGCTTCCACAGACGGAATCCGTGGCGCAGAGGTCCCATGTTGGTGATGGCAACACCGGAAAGCAGATCCCGGGTTTCGCCGGAGGGAATGTCCGTTGAGAATATGGGGGACGGCAGGGAGATATCACCAACTCCCTGATTTCTTACCGGCGGCGGGCTCAGCCGCAGCCATGCATCAGGTTCGGTGATGTTGTATATATACATAGCCTGTCCGATGGTTCTTCCGGTGCTGCCACGGTCGGAGCCGTCAATAAGCAGGGATGATCCGTCGGGCATTTGCAGCAGTATGGCCGGAGTATAGCCGCCATCGAAAAACACTACCTGCGGCTGCGGGGGCGTTGCCTGCGGGGCCATGGCGATAAACAGAATTGCCCCAAGGAATGCCGTGACAGAGGCGGCGATACGCTTGCTGCGGAAATAATATAACAGCAGCAATCCCGCTCCAATAGCGAACAGCAGAGCAGTGGTGATAGCGCCCGTCATGGGGTTTGCAATGCCGGAGACCATATCGGCGGCCATGGTCTGAATCCGCAGCAGCATATCCAGCGACCACACCATGGGGGCGCTGACCGCCGCCAGCCCCGGCAATCCCGCCAGAGCCCAGATGGTTGTCACCATGCCCAAAGGCACTGAAAGCACGGTAACCAGCGGCACCGCAATGATGTTGGCAAACAGGCCCGCAACCGTCAGATATTTAAAATTCACCAGAATGATGGGGGCTGTGACCACAAAGGCGGCAACCGACACCCAGACAATATCCCACAACCGTTGTAAAAACGCCCATCCGGTGATGGCGCTCCATCGGGTCGCAGCGCGGCGCTTGTTGTACAGCCATGTACAGCGGGCCGCCGGAGCGGTCAGCAGGATGCCCAGCACAGCGGAAAACGTAAGCTGGAATCCCACTTCAAACAGGGACAGAGGCCAGATAAGCAGCAGCACAAATGCAGCCCATGTCAGGGTGACATAGGGATTGGTGCGGCGGCGCAGCAGCAGTGAGGCAAGAAAAAACGTAACCATAACCGCCGCCCGAAGGGCAGGCAGTTTTGCGCCGGTGAGCAGAGCAAAGACCCACACCAGCACCATGGCGGGAATCGCCGCAGCCCGGGCAGGGTCTGCGGGACGCCGTCGCAGGGGGAGGAGCATGATGCATAATCTGACCAGCAAAAAGGCCCACAAAGCGATAATACCCAGATGCAGACCGCTGATGGCAAGCAGGTGGCTTGTGCCTGCTTCCCGGAAATTGTTGCGGATTGGATCATGCAGGGATGCCCGTTCGCCAATGGTCAAGGCCTGCACCAGACCGAGATGCGGCTGGGGAATCTCTCTGGCAAGCCTTTGTGCGATGTTGTGGCGAACCCGGTTTATGGTGGTCTCAAGGCTGTCGCCGGTGGTGCGCTCCAGCGTGGTTGGGCTCAGGTCCGCCGCCCGGATGGTGGCAAGGGCGCTGATGCCCCGTCGCCGCAGATACCCGGGATAATCCCAGCTTCCGGGGTTGTTGCGCTGTCGGGGTGTTTGCAGCAGGCCGTTGATTTCCAGAATATCTCCGGGGGCTGTGTGTGCGGGCAGACGGTTGTCGCCGTATATGCGCACCCGCACCGTGCCTTCCCAGGGGGCGGGCTTTTCCTTTTGCGGGGCAAGGGAATGAACCTGAAAGTCAAAGGATGTGGAACCTTGTATCCGGCGCACCCAGCGCAGCAGTTCTCCCTGCATGACAACCTGAGCGGAAACAGTGTCGCTTCCGGCGATTTTTACGCTGTCGGGAAGGGGCGCTGTTTGGTCAACGGCATGACTGCCAAGGGCCGCCCCAAGCATGATAAAGGTTGTCAGCTCTGCAATCAGCAGTGTTTTGAGCATCCGGCGTTTGTGGGTAAATATCCACAGTATCCCACCCATAAGGGTGGCGGTCATCCATGCCCACAGGGACACAGAGGATGCTCCCGTTGCAGCCACAAGAATACCGATGACCAGACCCGCAAGCCACAGGAAAACCGGGAAGGCGGTGAAAAAGGGAATGACGCCGCCGGGCAGGGCGGTGGCGTACTTGCTATTGCTGACTGGCTGCTGCATACTGACCTCAACAGATTTAGGCAAACGGAGGATTCATGGCACAACAAACATTTTCCATCGGTCGTGCGCTGACCATTATAGAACAGGAAATGCAAAAAGTGGAACTCCCTGTGTCGGAAAATTTCATGAAAGATCCGTTTCGGGTGTGGCTCAGCTGTATTGTCAGCCTTCGCACCAGGGATACCCAGACCGCAAAAATCGTTGGTCCCCTGTTTGAACGGGTGTCATCGGTAGAAGATATCCTGGCCATTGACGAAGAAGAGCTGGCGAAGCTGATTTATCCGGCGGGATTCTACCGGCAAAAGGCCAAGCAGGTTAAAAAAACAGCCCCTATTTTAATGGAGCGCTTTGACGGGAAAATCCCCTCGGAAATCGATGACCTGCTGACCCTGCCGGGAACCGGCCGCAAAACCGCCAACCTTGTGCGCACCCTGGGTTTTGGGTTGCCGGGGATTTGTGTGGACATACATGTGCACCGGATTTCAAACCGTTTTGGCTATGTGAAAACCAAAACCCCGGACCAAACAGAGTTCGCCCTGCGAAAAAAACTCCCCAAACGTTACTGGATGGACATCAATCGCCTTTTGGTGATGTGGGGGCAGAATCGCTGTTTCCCGCTGCGTCCCCGCTGTTCGGATTGCCCTCTTTTTTCACAGTGTCCCCGGGTTGGGGTGCAGCAGCATCGCTAGGCTGTGCCGCTTTGGCGTTTTCTTCGCCTTGTGCTGCCGGTTGTGCCTTGGGTTCCGGTGTGGGCAGGGGAGGAATAAACATGGGTGCGCCTTTGTCGATTGATTTCAGGCGTTTCAGACTGTGGTCATAGGTAAAGGTTCGCTTCAAAGCGGTGATGGGCAACTCCACGTCTTTGTGTGAGTCCACCACCTGCCAGAAGGTAAGCCCAAAGGCTTTAGAGGTACACATGATGCTGGCATGGGCCCGGTGGGAGGCTTTTACACTGGCGGGTGCCGGAGCAACGCCGAGGGAAAGGCTGTCGGGCTGGCAACCCCAGAAAAAGGCTTCATCCTGAAGATTCTGGTACATCTCAGGGGTGGGGATACCCAGCAAAGAGGTCAGGTTGTTTCTGACGCCTTCTTCCCGGGTGTTCTGGTCATACTGAAAAAGCATCAGCAGCACTGAAATGGAGATGACAAACAGCAGTACCAGGCGCACCCAGCGTTTGCCGAGATTGGTGTCTTCAATGGCGCTGGGCACAAAGCGGTGGGCGGTGCGGGCCCGCTGATGACGGACCTTGCGGATGCGCCCGATGCTGGTGTTTCTGCCAAGCTGCGACTCCCGGGAGGGAAGGTTGGCCAGTTCCGCCACCAGATCGTCTTCGGTTACGCTGTGGTTGATCTGGTATTCACCGTCAACGCCACCATCGGCATTAACCTCAAGTTCGAGGTTTACGGTCATGGGATTACCCTCAGGTTCCAGGTTTTCGGAATCGGAATTCTGCTTGATATCACTCATAGCCGCTCCGTTGTTTGTATTTCCATAATCCGCCT
>Ga0070728_10003928_pt1 | contig 15928 bp, 15 predicted proteins | sample tdDd471_FD_66723 | JGI IMG/M metagenome (GOLD analysis project Ga0070728, IMG submission 66723) | Marine sediment microbial communities from the Atlantic coast under amendment with organic carbon and nitrate - tdDd47.1 | ecosystem: Environmental > Aquatic > Marine > Coastal > Sediment | place...
CCATGTTGGATGATGTGGTGTCACCAACAAGAAGACCCGACGGGGCCCACCGCTTCAACTCTAAGTCCGTATCAGAGCTGAGTATTCGAATTTACAGAAGAGATGATGCACTCCCGATTCAACGCTCTGATACCTTGATGCATGAGGCCCTCCAGCAGACAGACGTATACGGGTTCGGCTCTACAAATAGGGCCGACGCTAGGCAAGTACGCGGAAGTGATGATCCAGAGAACAAGCCCCGCATCATGGCTCGCGTCCTGATCCACCCATGGACATTGCCAGTCCGGGCGTTTGATCAGTTCGTCCATGCCTCTCATGATCAGAGCGAATGCAAAGGCAAGAGTTCAAAAAAAACTGAAATACTAACTGCAGAATACCGCGGCCCGACTGCTCTTAAGGCAGCCTCGAATCTACACCGCCAGGCCCCTTGAATACCCTGATGGGGTATCAAAGCTATCAGCCGCGCCCGATCGCCCGCCAGATCCCGGTTGTTATGTCGCCGGCCTCGAAGCTCAGCGACTACCCGCCACCCATCCCCACAAGCTCATCCAACCAACAAGCCCCATCATCCCGCCGCACCACCAGCAACCGGCTCTCATCCTCCGGATCCAGCGCCCGGTGATAGCGCAGATACATGCGCTCGCTGTCCAACCCCACCACCTCCACCTTCCCACTCGCATGACTCATGGCGAACCGCACCCGCCGCGACAGACCCGAACACCGCCGCCGGGCGGCGTCGAACAGCTCCCAGCCTCTCACCAGGGGCACCCGGTAGGGCGCGTTGCCCGCCGTGGGCCGCCCCTGGAACAGGTAGTACTGGGGCATGCCCAGCTCGGTGGCCGCCTCGAACAGCTCGGTGAGCACCTCGTCGTCGTCGTTGATGCCGCGGATCAGCGGGCACTGGTTCACCACGTGGGCGCCGGCCCGTTGCACGGCGCGCACGCCGTTGCAGGCCAGATCGGTAAGTTCGCGGGGGTGGTCGAAGTGGGCCATGAGGTAGATCGCGGTGCCGGCGGCCGTGACCTCGGCGATGAGGTCGTGCAGGCTCTCGTCGTCCAGCAGGCGGTAGGGGTTGAAGGCCGGCATCTTGGAGCCGATGCGCACGGTGCGCACGTGGGGCATGGCGGCGAAGCGACGTACAATGACGGCCAGAGTGGCTGTGGGCAACACCAGGGGGTCGCCACCGGTGAGCAGCACGTCGGTGATCTCGGGATGGTGGGCGACGTAGGCGTAGGCGGCCGAGAGGTCGTGGGCCGTCTCGGCGCTCTGGCGCATGAACAGACGCTTGCGGAAGCAGTAGCGGCAATAGGCGGCGCAGGTGTCGGCCGCCAGCACCAGGGCGGTGTCGGCATACTTGTGCTGCACCCCCTGCACCACGGTGTTGGCCGCCTCGTCGCTGGCATCCAGATCACCACCAGGGGTCAACTCGGCCATATCCGGCACCACCAGGCGCCGGATGGGATCGGCGGGGGCGTCCCAGTCGATGAGGCCGAGGTAGTAGTCGTTGGCGCGGAAGGCGTAACGCTGCGCCACGGCGTCCAGCTGCCGGGCGGTTTCGGCGGGAAGACCGTCGATTTGCGACGGGCAGCGTACCTGGCGGACGCGGGGAAGGAAAGAGCGTGGTTGTGGTTGCGGTGCAGTCATGGAGTCGGGCTCCCTCGGCTGCGTCGACCTCCGGGGGAGAAAGTAGACAAATGATCATCCGTTGCCGGAACTGTCAATTTATCAACAACTCACGGAAACGGCCACGTTGAAACACCGGGTGCAGGGGTCCTGGTTCCGTGGTATGGTGCGATCAAACAACGAAAGGATCCGTTCATGTCCCCGAAAGCCCTTCGCATTGCCGTGATTGGGGCCGGTCACCTGGGTCGCTGGCACGCCCAGCAACTGGCCGGCCTCGATGCCGTGGAACTGGCCGCCGTCTGCGACCCCGACCCCGCCCGCAAGTCCGTGGCCGATCTGTATGATGCGCCGTTCTTCACCAACCACGTGGAACTGTTCGACCTCGGCCTGGACGGCGTGTCCATCGCCGCGCCGACGACCCTGCACTACGAGCTCACGCGGGATTTCCTGGAGCGAGGCGTGCCGTGCCTGGTGGAGAAACCCATCGCCGCCAACAGCGACGAGGCCCGCAAGCTGTGCGAACTGGCCGAGCAGAAGGGCACCCTCCTGCAGGTGGGGCACATCGAGCGCTTCAATCCAGCCCTGCGCGCGGTGACCCAGCGGCTGAACCGCCCCCAGTTCATCGAGGCCGTGCGGGTGGCGCCCTACCCTTTCCGCGCCACCGACGTGGGCGTGGTGCTGGACCTGATGATCCACGACCTGGAGATCATCATGTCCCTGGTGAAGGCCGAGCTGAAAGAGGTCCGGGCCTGGGCCTCGCCGGTGTTCTCCACCTCGGAGGACCTGGCCGCCGCCTGGCTGGAGTTCGAGGGCGGCGCCTGCGCCCAGCTCAAGGCCGTGCGCACGGCCCTGCGCTCGGAGCGACGGCTGCGCGTGTACCAGAGCGACGCCTACATCGAGGTGGATTTCCTGGAGCGCACGGCCTCCGTGGTGCGGCGCGACAAGCACCTGCAGGACGGAGACCTCGACCCCTCCAAGCTGGGCCCCGAGGACCTGGGCGGCCTGTCGCCCCTGGACTTCGTGCAGGACAAGCTGGTGACGGTGGAGAAGCCGCCGGTCGACCCCAACGCCAACCCCCTGCGCGACGAGCTCATGTCGTTCGCCGACAGCATCCGCACCGGCCGGCCGCCGCGCGTGGATGGGCGCGACGGTTTGCGGGCCATGGAGGCCGCGGAAGCGGTGCGCAAGGCGGCGGGGATGGTCTGATCGTCGGGTCTGCGGAGCTTCTAAGGGCGCTGGTTGGATAGACTGTTCAGGTCGGGCCTGACGTCGTCATCCACCGGCGCCTTCTGCATTGCCACCTCATGCAGGAACCTCGCCAGCGCCCCTCCCACCTCGGTGGAGCCCAGCAGGTTGGGGTGGGAGTCGTTGGGCACATCCAGCTCATACTCGTCGCGCAACCAGTTGTCGGCCCCGGCCATGTGATCGAACAGGGGGAAGACGAAGAGGTTGCCCCGCCCCCGCGGCCAGTGCTCCTCGAGCCACTGGCTGAAACCGCGGGCGCTGTCGGCGTCGGCCTGGGTGGCGCCCAGCATGCCCTCGCGAATGGGAGGGAAGCCCAGCATCACCACACGCAGCCGCGGATCTCGGAAGAACTCGCTGTCCTTCATGGCGTTGAAATGGGCGCGCCACTGGCCGCAGCGATCGGTGGCGTAGGGCACGGTGTTGTCGTAGCCGCACTTGACGGCGATGACCCGGAAGTTGTCGATGCTGTCCCGGGCCGCGACATACTCGGGCGCGTCGTCGCAAAAGACCCGCGACCAGTACTCGGGCGTGGCGCTCTGGGGCTCGGAGAGGGCCGGTCCGAAGTTGGGCAGCACCTGCTGATCCTGGTGGTCGTAATAACGATCCCCGTAGGGCGGCGCGCCGCAGAAATGGTGCCACAGCTGGTTGGCGGTGCCGTGATCGACATTGAGCTGGTCGAGAACGCCGTACATGTCGGGCTCGCCGTAACGCACCAGGTTGCCACCCACCGAACGGTGGAGGAAGAGCAACCGTGCTTCGGTCAACGGCTGGGGAATGGCCTTCTCGGCCGAGGGCGCGGCCGGGCCCAACGCTTCACACGCGAGCAAGAGCAACAGCAGGATCGTCGCGCCGACCAACCGGGTCCACATGGGCAACCTCCATTCGTCAGCATAGCACGCGACCGCTGAATAGGCCTCTCCAGGTATGGGAATCCGGTGTGTGGATCCGCTCAGCCCAGCAACTGGTGGAAACGCCCGTCGTCGCCCAGTTCTGGGTGGAACGTCAGCCCCACCACGTTGTTCTGGCGCACGGCCACCACCTCGCCGTCGGGGCGGGCGGCCAGCACCGACGCCAGCGGCCCCACCTCGGCGATGCGCGGCGCCCGGATATACACGGCCTGAGCCCCCGTTTCGCCGGCCAGCTCGCCGTGCAGTACCAGCTCCTCGGTGAAACTGTCCACCTGGCGACCGAACCCGTTGCGCTGGACGGTGACGTCCAGCAAGCCGAGGGGCTTGACGCCGTGCCAGTGGTCGTAACGCTCACCCTCGAGGCCGCGCGAGAGCATGATGAGCCCCGCGCAGGTGCCCAGGATGGGCCGGCCCGCCGCGGCGAATTCCAGCAGGGGTGTGCGCAGGCCGCTGCTGTCGATGAGGCGCGACAGGGTGGTGCTCTCGCCCCCGGGAATGATCAGGGATCCGACCTGCTCCAACTCGTCGGGACGACGCACCGGCCGGGAGTCCCGACCCGCGCGGGCCAGGGCCTGCTCGTGCTTGTCGAAATCACCCTGCAGGGCCAGCAAACCCACCGGCAACGGCTTCAATTGGGCCTTCATGTTGTGCCTCGGAGATTGTGCCCGCACCCCGGGCGATGTGGGGAGGGCATGTTTCGTTGATGTTTCATCTTCTATTATGATACATTGCCTCCGGGGTGTCCACCCCGGAGGCACAGCCACATTTTCAGCGGCACAAGCTACCAGCCGCGGCTGGCCATCTTCTCGTCATCGGGCAGGTTGGCCACATCGATGCCCGCCATGGCCTCGCCCAGCTCCATGCTGATCTCCAGCAGCTTCTTGGGATCATCGTGGTAGGTCACGGCCTGCACGATGGCCTCGGCGCGAGGCTTGGGATCGTCGCTCTTGAAGATGCCGGAGCCCACGAACACGGTCTCGGCGCCCAGCTGCATCATCAGGGCGGCGTCGGCCGGGGTGGCCACGCCACCGGCGGCGAAGTTGGGCACGGGCAGCTTGCCGGTCTTCTTGATCTCGGCGAGCAGACTCACCGGGCAGCCCAGGTTCTTGGCCTCGGCCATGAGCTCGTCGTCGCGCAGCTGGGTGATGCGCTTGAGGCCTTCCTGCACCATGCGCATGTGGCGCACGGCCTCGACGATGTTGCCGCTGCCGGCCTCGCCCTTGGTGCGGATCATGGCGGCACCCTCGCCGATGCGGCGCAGGGCCTCGCCCAGGTTCCGGCAACCACACACGAAGGGCACCTTGTGGTCCCACTTCCAGACGTGGTTGTGCTCGTCGGCCGGGGTCAACACCTCGGACTCGTCGATGAAATCCACGCCCAGGGCCTCGATGACCTGCGCCTCGGCGAAGTGGCCGATGCGGCACTTGGCCATGACCGGGATGGACACGGTCTCCTGGATCTCCCGGATCATCTTGGGCTGGCTCATGCGGGCGATGCCGCCGTCGGCCCGGATGTCGGACGGGATGCGCTCGAGGGCCATGACGGCCACGGCGCCGGCTTCCTCGGCCACCTTGGCCTGGTCGGCGTTGGTGACGTCCATGATGGCGCCGCCCTTGAGCATCTCCGCCAGACCGATCTTCTGGCGCATGAGCTCCTGCGCCGCCTCGCTCACCCACGGGAACATCATTGCGATTCCTCCATTCGATCCGACCATGCCGGATCGCGGTCTTAGTGCGACCGGATCTCGACCGGTCTGTCACGGCTTTCATCGGCCGGGAAGATAGCCATCCCCCAACGACCGCGAAAGCCACCAACGAACGATTTCAGGTCCACCGGCCCTCGCTCACACGATGGCCGAGGCCGGCGCCGGACCCTGGTCCAGCATGTCGGCCAATGTCTGCAGGCCGGCCGCCACCTCGGCGCGGTCGGTGGGAGCACTCAGGCTCACGCGCACCGCATCCGGCGGGGCCGCCTTGCCGGTGGTGAAGGCCTCGGCCGACGCCACCGCCACACCGCGCTCACGGGCGGCGCGCACGAAGTGTTCACACCGCCACGGCGGCGTCAATTCCAGCCACAGGAAGTACGACTGCCCCGAGGTCTGGACCCGACCGGCGGGCAGGATGCGGCCGGCTAGCTCCTGGCGGGCCGAGGCTTCCTCGCGCTTGCGATCGGTGATCACCGCGGCCGTGCCGTCGGCGATCCAGCGGGCGGCCACCTCCAGGCTCAGGGCCGGCAACGCCCACATGGACGCCGCCACGGCGAAGGCCAGCCGCTCGACGAGATCGCCGGGAGCAGCGACGAACGCCACACGCAGGCCGCCGGCGAGCACCTTGGAGGTGCTGGCGATGTAGAGGGTGCGCTCGGGCATGAGCGCCATCATGGGCGCCGGCGATTCGGGGGCCAGCAAACCGTGCACGTCGTCCTCGATCACCTGCAGGTCCAGGCGCCGAGCCACGTCCGCCACGGCCCGGCGGCGCTCGACGCTCATGGTCGCCGTGGTGGGGTTGTGCAGGGTGGGCATGCAGTAGAGCACGCGGGCGCCGGTGTCGCGGGCGGCGCGCTCCAGGTCGTCGGGCAGCAGGCCCTGGTCGTCCATGGCCACCGGCACGGCCTCCAGGCCCAGCAGCGAGGCGGCGGTCTTCAGGCCGGGGTAGGTGAGCGCCTCGGTCAGCACCACGTCGCCGGCGTGGCAGAGGGCGCTCAAGGCCACCACGATGGCGTGCTGGGCGCCGGCGGTGATCACCACCTGTTCGGGGTCGACGTCCAGGCCGTGGCGGGCGATCCAGTCGACACCCATGCGGCGGTAGCGGTCGCTGCCGGTGAACGGCTGATAGCCCAGCAGGGTGCTCACGTCGGGATGCTGTCCCAGCTCGCGCAGGACCTCGGCCAGATCGGGGCCCTCGCAATCGAGGGGCAGGTTCAGCCCCAGTTCGATGAGCTCGGAGGCCGGGTCGCGGGCCGGCTCCAGCAGGGGATCGTAGCGGTCGCCCACCGTGCGCACGAAGGTGCCGCGGCCCACTTCGCCGCGCAGCAGACCCCGGCGCTCGGCCTCGGCGTAGGCGCGGGTGACGGTGCCCACGGTGAGGTCGAGGCGGTCGGCCAGGTCGCGATGGGTGGGGAGGCGGTCGCCGGGGGCCAGGCGGCCGGCGGCGATGTCGGCGGCCAGGGCGTCGGCGATGGCCTTGTAGCGGGGGCCGGTGCGGCCCGTGATGTCGGGAGACCACATTGTCATGATGACAATAAACTAATTGCAAGCATTGTCTCGGTCAAACAAGTTGTGACAATGACGAAATCCCTGGAGGACGGTTTGAACAAGAATCGACGCGCATCCCTGCTTCACGGCGCCCGCGACATGGTGCCCATTCTGCCCGGCATGGCCCCCTTTGGCCTGCTGGCGGGTGCCACCGCCCTGACCGCAGGCCTCGACGCCTGGCAGGCCCAGGCCCTGTCCCTGGTGTGGCTGGCGGGGGCGGCCCAGCTCGCAGCCATCGACCTCGTGGCCCAGGAGACTGCCTGGCCGGTGATCCTGCTGACGGTGCTGGTGATCAACCTGCGGTTCCTCATGTACAGCGCCGTGCTGGCGCCCATGTTCGCCCGGAGCCGGTTGGCAGCGCGCCTGGGTCTGGCCTCCCTGGTCACCGATCAGGGGTTCGCCCTGGTCGTGGCCCGCGAGCGCGAAGGAATGACCACGGACTCGCTGCGCTGGTACTACCTCGGCTCGGGCGCGGCCATCTGGGTCACCTGGCAGCTCAGCACCTTGCTCGGAAGCCAGGTGGGCGCCCTGATTCCGGCCGCCTGGCAGCTGGACTTCTCGGTGCCCCTGGTGTTCTTGGCCCTGCTCGTGCCCCTGCTCACCGACCGTCCCAGTCTGGTGACCGCCGCCGTCGCCGCCGCCGTCGCCGTGGCCGGGCGCGGCTTGCCCTCGAACCTCGGCCTGATGCTGGGCGTGGCCGTGGGCATCGCCGCCGGCCTCGTGGTCGAGCAGCTCCGGGAGACGCGCGACGAAGGGACGGCGTCATGAGCACTCAGACCTTCTGGATCCTGCTGCTCCTGGGGGGCCTGGGCACCTTCGCCTGGCGGGCCTCGTTCCTGGGCCCGGCGCACGGCGAAGTCTCACCGCTGGTGCGGCGCGTCCTGCGGCTGGTGCCGGCTTCGGCCCTGGCGGCCCTGGTGGCGCCGTCGGTGCTCACCACCGCGGCCGATGGCGCCGCCTGGATCCGCCCCGTGGCCGCGGTGGCTGCCATCCTGGTGGCCCGCTGGTCGCGCAGTATCCTGGCCACCATCGTGGCCGGCATGGTGGTGCTCTGGGTGGCGCTGGGGTTGACCTGAGCGGTGGATGCTCGAGCAGAGCCACCGCCCTCGATCATTGGCGTCGTCAGGGCGCCACGAACTCCACCTCCACCATCCGCGTCGTCGACCCCGGCGAGGCATGGTAGCGCTGCCATTCGCCACGCTCATCGTGCACCACGGCCAGCACCCGGAAGCTCGAGCCCACCGACGGCGGGTCGATGCGCGAGTCCTCGTCCAGCTCGTACGCCTCCGCCTCTTCGCCGATCTCGTTGACGAAGAACTGGTGGCCCGAGCCTGGCGCGTCCAGGCGGTAGTAGTACCAGCTGGGTTCCGTCTCTTCCTCCAGTTCGCGGACGTCATCGAAGGGCGACGTGTAGTATTCCGGCGCCACCCGCACCCGCATGAGGTAGGTGTGACCGGAATCCAGAGGCACCCGGGCCAGAGCGTGGCCGTCGGCCGACACCTCGTCGAACGCGTGCCAGATGATCTCCGACTCCACGTCCTCCAGATCGTCCAGGTCGAAATCGTGACGCGGAATCTCACCCACGATAAAGAGTGAAATCTCGGCGTTGGTGTTGGTGTTGGCGCTGCCCAGACGGCCGCTGTGGCGCACGGTCAACCGCCGCACCACGTCCACGTTCATGTCGTCCTCCAGGGTCACCCGGAAGCGCACGGCGCAGGCGAAGATGTCGGCGAGGCGATGGACCACGGCCCGGGCGGCGTCGTCCAGGCCGACCAGATCGTCCGCGGTGAGGTCGGCCAGGAACGCCGCCACTTCCGACTTCCGCGGCGGGTCGCTCAAGAGGCCGTCGGGCACGGCATGCAACAGCTCCAGGATGAATTCATCGGTGAGGACCTCGGGAATCGCCGACGTCACGGCGTAGATATCGGACGGCACGATGAAGCGGGCCACCTGGGACACGAAGCCCTCCGCGTCCACCACCGCCGCGTCCACATCGGGCACGCCCACGAAGGCGCGCTCCACCTGGTCGGTTTCGTAGAGGCCGGAATCGAAGTCCAGGGCCACACGCCAGGTGGCCTGGGCCGCCGAGGCCCACGGCATGTGGTAGCGGATGGTGGCGGTCACCGTCTCGCCGGGCGCCGCTTCGGGCGGGTCGAGGGTGATCTCGTAGGGGCGGATCTTGTTCTCCAGCCCGAAATGGGCCTCCTGGTCGGGAAACTCCTCGCCGCAACCGGCCAGCAGAACGGCCGCGATCAGCGTCAGCATGAGCAGGGTCGTGCGGGTCATCATGGCGGCCTCCTAGTATTCCACGCGCAGGCCGAGGGCCGGCATGAAGATCCAGCCGTACTCGTCGCGCTCTGAGTAGTCGTAGTTGTAGGTGTAGCCCTCGGGGCTGTTGTAGACGAAGTAGTTGGCGTTCTGCAGATCGAGGTACGCCGTCCAGATGCTATTCTTCTTGACCCAGGTCTTGTCCACGCGCAGGTCGGTGCGGAAGTAGGGCGACATGCGGTCGGAGAAGTATTCCCCTCCGATGGGCACGTACTCGCCGCTGTCGGCATCGAACTCCCACTGGTTGCCGCCGTAGCTCAGCAGCGGCGTCATGGGCACGCCCGACACGTACTGCACCCGCGAACCGAAGCTCCAGCCGCGACCGATCTTCCAGCTACCCACGGCTTCCACGTGGTGGGTCTGGTCGAGGCCGTAGAGATACCACTTGTCGGGATCGAAGCTCTCCACCTCGGGATCGGGGCTGCGGGCATAGCGACGCTGGGCGCGGCCCACGCTGTAGCTCAGCCAGCCGAAGAAGCCGTCGCTGGGCTCGTAGCGCAGCATGAACTCCAGGCCGAACATGCGGGCGTCGGTGTCGGGCACGAAGTTCAGGTCGAGGCTGTCGGTGGGCGAGGGGATGTTGTCCTGGGTGTTGTAATACGCCTCCACCTTGAACGACGTGCGGTCGTCGAAGAGCCACTCGTGGCCGAAGGTGGCGTGGGTGGCCGTGGTCAGGGGCAGATCGGGGTTGCCGTACACCGTGTCGGTGCTCTGGCCCACGGGCTGCGGGTGCTGGTTGTACTGGCCCCACGAGCCGGTGAACGTGCGGCCGTCGGCGTATTCGTAGCGGGCGGTGGTGCGCAGGCTCAGGTCGCCGTCGTCGACATGTTTGTAATAATCGTAGCGCACGCCCGGCGTGACCTTGAAGCCCAGCCACGGATGGAGATCGACGTTGGCCCAGCCGCCGGCCAGACCGAAGGTCTTCTTTTCCGTGCTCTCCTCCCAGCCCAGCACCTTGACCCGGTAATCGTAGGGCGTGGCGAGGAACTCTCCGCCCAGTCGGGCCGTGGCCCAGGGCGACAGCTCGGCCGACAGTTCGTTGCGGAGCTGCCACAGCGGGCCCTTGCCCTCGAAGTCGAAGTAGCCCAGTACGTGGCCGCTCTCGTTCTGGGTGCCGAAGGCGGCGCGGAAGGTGTTCTTGACGCGGTCGGAGAGGTCGGCGTCGTAGCCGAAGATCAGACGCGAGAAACGGATGTCCATCTCGATCTCGTTGGTGGCCTCGTTCACCTCGGGGCTGCCCTCCTCGGCGTCGGCCACCACCATGGACATGCGGTCCTTCACGCCGAAGGCGGTGAAGAAGAAGCGGTGGTCGGTATCCTGGCGATAATCCAGGCGCAGCACGCCGTCCATGTAGTAGGGAGCCACGGCCATGTTGAAATCGTCGTTGCCCGACAGGGCGGCGTCCATGACCTCGCCGATGAAGCTGCGGCGGGCGCTCACGGTGAGGGTGAGGTCGTCGCTCAGGGGCCCCTCGGCGTGGATCGAGGCGTCCAGCAGGCTCGCATCGCCCACCACCTTCCAGCGGTCGCTGCGGCCGGCTTTGCCCTTGATTTCGACCACGCCGCCGATGGCGTTGCCGTAGGCGGTGCCGAAGCCGCCGGGGTACATGTCGACGCTCTGCAGGGCCAAGGAATTGTAGGTGCTCTTGACGCCGCCGTAGTGGAACAGCAGGGGAATGTCGATGCCGTCCAGGAAATAGCGGGTGTCGTAGTTGCCGCTGCCGCGGATGACCACCGCGCCGGGGTCTTCCATGGTGGGGCGGGCCACTCCGGGCAGGGCCTGCAGGCTCTTGATGACGTCGCCGCCGAAGCCGGGCAGCTTCTCGATCTCGGTGACCGAAAGGCTCTTGCGGGTGACCTCCCGTTCCTCGGCCCGGCCGTACACCACCATCTCGTACTCGTTGTACTCGTTGCGGCGGATCCACGATTCCACCGTCAGCTCCTCGTCTCGGGCCAGATCGAGGGACTCTGTGAGGGGGGCGAAGCCGGCGTTGGGGAAGCGCAGCTGCAGGCCGCCGGGCGGCAGCGACTGAAACTCGTAGCGCCCTTCGTCGTCGGTGAAGGTCACCAGGTTGCCCTCCTCGAGGTACTGCCCCTCGAAGCGACCGATGCGCTCGAGGTAGGCGCCCAGCGGCACGGCGAGAGCCGCGGTGTCGGGCGCCGCCAGAACGGCCACCACCATGGCTCCGGCCACCGGTTCTCGGGTGCCCATCTCGCGCAGACGGCCACGCAGATTCACGAATCGCTCGATGCGCCGGGTCTGTTCTCGCACCGAGAATTCGTAGGCGAACTGCACGTACACCGGCACCGGCGCACCCTGGACCATGGCCGGCGTGAAGCCGAAACCACGAGCGGCGGCCACGGCGGCAGCGTCCAGGTCGGGAGCCAGACCCTCGACCACGAACACCGAATCCACCATGCCGGTCTCCAGGACCAGCAGTTCGAGCAAGACGGTGCCCTCGCGGCCCTCACGCAGAGCGGCGGGCGGGTACTCGGCCGACACGAACTCCACCAGTTCCGGCGCCACTTCGGGCTCCAGGGCCAGGCTATCGGCGGGCGCGTCCTGGGCCGCGACGTGGAAGGCCACAGTCAGCAGCAGCAACACCAGGCCCCCTGTTTCAATCGGTCGGTTCTTCACGCGGTCTACTCCTGGAATTCGAAACGGATGCGATGAAGGATCCACACCGCGACCGGCTCACCGTGTCGCAGGGCGGGACGAAAGCGAAACTGACTCAGAGCAGCCGTGGCCACCTGGGCGGAGTCCTGACCGATGTCCTCGGTGACCTCCACCCGGGCGACGCGGCCATCCGTGTCCACCAGCACCCGTGCGGTGACCGTGCCACCGGCCCGCGCGGCGATCAAGGCCTCGCTGTAGGCAGGCTTGACGCGGTGTACGGGCTCGGGAGCCCGCTCGACGGTGCTGAGGGCGGCCAGCTGCCCCTGCAGATCGGCCACCGTGGCGGTGAGGGTGTCGGCAACCCCATCGAGAACGTTGCCTCGTTTGACCACCAGACCGGTGTTGACAGCCCCGCGGCCGCTCTCGCCCAGCCCCCGCGCCAGCACCTTGCGCACACCATAGACACGTCGTGGCGGAGGCGTGGGCTCTGGCTCGGGCGCGGGTTCATCCACGGCCTGGGCCAGCACCAGCTCGGGCTCGGTGAGGTCCAGTGGTTCGGGCTCGGGCTCGGGTGCGAGGGGCTCGGGTTCTGGCTCCGGAACCACAACGGGCTCCGGCTCCGGTGCCACCGGCGCGTGGAAGGTGATGCGCTGGGCCTCGCGGCTGACGCGCGCGGCCACCGCCGGCGCATCCACGGCCAGCATCAACAAGCCCAGGCTCGTGCTCACCAGCAGACTCAGGCCGACCAGTCGCACCAGGGTGCGCTCGCCGTGGTGACAGGGTGACAGCTCGCCATACACGCTGAGAGGATCGACGGACACGGTCATCACGAACCCTCCTGGATCACCAGCAACGCCAGATCGTCGTAGCCCGCCGCGTTGCAGGTGGCCAGCACCTGCTTGAGCACGGCGAAGTCGACGCGCCGGTCGCACTGCACATTGGCGCTGCGAGGCGTCGTGGAGTCGAGGCCGGCGGGCGCGACGTCGGCCAGGGCCTGCTGCAGCCCGGCGATGATGAACTCCTCGGCATCCACCGCGGGCAGCGGCGCCACGCGCACACCATCGAGGTTGATGCCGCCGGTGGTCACCTCCACGCTGAGGGCGGTCTCGGCTGCCACACGGGTGCTCGAGGCCGGCAGTTGCAGATCGGCCGCCGGCGTCACCAGCTGGCCCTCCACCGAGAAGCTCTTCAGCAGGAACACCAGCAGGATCACCATCATATCCACCAGCGAGGTGAGCGGCGGCCGGGTGGTGTCGCCGTCGGGTCGACGGATGGGGCCCGGCAGGATGCTGCGGGAGGCCATCATGGCTGCACCTCCGCGGCGGATCGATCGAGATCGGTACCGGCGGCCAGGCCCACGTCGGTGTAGCCCGCGGCCCGGCACTGGTCGAGGCACGTCACCACGCCGGCGCAGGCCACGCCGTCGTCCACGGCCAGCACGACGCGGGCCATCTCGGGACGCCGGAAGCGTTCGCTGTCGAGATGCCGACGCAGTTCGGCCACCTCGAATTCGCCGTCCGACGCACGGGTCAGCGACGCCACCTCGCGGTCGCCCCAGGCCAGCACGATACGGTCGGCGGCCACGGCCACGGTGAGGGGAACTTCGGAGGCGGTGCGGGCCTGCCCGGTCGCATCGTCCGCCGGCAGGGAGAAGCGATGTGCCGCCAGGTGAGCGAACACCGCCATGCTCACCAGGAAGGGGATCAGGATGATGAACATGTTCATCACCGGGGTGACATCCAGGTCGGTGACCTCGGCCAGGCGTGAGGGACGACGAGCGGTGAGGCTGCTGTTCACGGCGGCCATGGCTACACCGCGGTCCGCTGCTCGGGCAGATCGATGGCGAGCTCACGGCCGTCGCGCTCCTGGGCTTCGAGGTAGCCCAGCAGCTTCACGGCGGCGGCGTCGCAGTCCTCGGTCTTGCGGGCCGACATGCTGGCCAGGCGCGTGTAGGCCACCATGCAGGGAATGGCCACCATCAGTCCGAAAGCCGTGGTGTTCATGGCCTGGCTGATGCCGGCGGCCAGGATGGATGCCTTCTCGGCGGCCTCCACCACGGCCAGGGACGAGAACGACTGCTGCAGTCCGAAGATGGTGCCCAGCAGGCCGGTCAAGGTGGCGATGTTGGCCAGCATGGCCAGGTAGCTCACCCGGCGACCGTATCGCGGCACTTCGCGGATGGCGGACTCCTCGGCGGCCAGCCGAGCGTCGGCGGCGACCAGGCCGTGGGCGTGACGTTCGACGGTGCGGTGCAGGATCACGGCGGCGGGGCTGCTCTGTCCGGCCAGGTCGTCGAGAGCGACCTGGGCCTTGCCCTCGCCGAGTCGGCGCACCGCGGTGGTGGCCAGTTCGTCGGCGGAGTCTCGGCAGGTGACGAGGTAGAAGTGCAGGCGCTCGGCCAGCACGGCCGCGGCCACGGCCAGCAGGGAGAGGATCACCCACATCATGGGGCCGCCGGAGCGGAAGAAGAGAGCCACGGTCTCGACCATGGTGTTGCCTCCTGGAGAGAGTGTCGGGTCAGATGATCAGCCAGGAGGTTGCAGGGGGCGTGCCTGGAAGCGGCCGCCAGGTGATCTTCGGCAAACACATACACTGCAATATGTTACGAGGCGGCCGCCTTGCGACGACCGCCTCGCTGGAACGTGCTGTCCAAGCCCAGTGTGCCGCGGGTTCACACCCGACGGCCCAGACCGACGCTAGTCGAACAACCCCTTCACGCTCGACCAACTCGCCGGCTCGATGGCCGTGGGTGTGGGCCAGCGCTGGAGCAGGTAGGTGAACTCGCCCTCGCCGTCGAAGGTCGTGGGGCCCACCCAGAACCAGATGGTCTCCCCAGGCGTGCCGTCGATGTGGATCGTACCGTCGAGGCACGGCCCGATGGTCGCACTCTGGATCACGGCCACATTGTCGCAGTCCTGCGGGCCGAGATGGAACATGGAGCACTCGTACTCGGCGTCGCCGATGATCTCCACCCAACCGAGGTCGGGGATGGTGATCTCGAACCAGTCGGTGTCGCGGCGCTGGCCGCCGTCCGCGGCCAGGTACCAGCCGCTCGTGCCGCAGAGCGCCTCGGAGTCATAGACCGAGAAGGGCTGGCTGCCGTCGGTATTGCACCCACCATTGAAGTTGTCGACGTAGCCATCCACCAGAGGGGGCTCGTTCTCGTCCTCGGCCCAGGGCACGCAGTCCACCACGCAGGGCACGTACTCGGTGACGTTGAGCACGTAGTCGCCGGCGCTGCTACCGTAGCCGTCGACCACGAGGAAATACTGCTCACCGCCATAGAGCTGGGCCTGTTCGATCTTGGAGACGTAGTCGGGGTAGTAGTCGTCGTTGCAGGCGACGATGACGAAGTCGATGTCGTAGATGGCCACCTTGGTGTCGTAGGTCGACCCGTACAGATCGACGACGACCACGATGTCCTCGGGCGGCATCAGGGAATAGACCACATCCGGTGCGATGTTCCCATCGAAGGGACACATGGGGTCGTAGTCGTCGTTGTAGCCCACCGTGCTGCCGGTTCCGCTGTGAGGCACCGTGATCGGCACGGCGTCGGCGAATGTGTCTCCACCTTGCCGCTCGCCCGCAGGCGGCGGTGTGATCAGGTTGGCGGGCGCCTTGATCGGGCGCGCTGCTCCCAGGTCGAAGGCCAGGGCGGTGGACGCCAGGGCCAGCGTCAGCAGGATCGTGAGCAAGAAGCGCATGGTTATCCCCCTCCAAGCAAGTCATCGGACGTCCAGACAAGACACCGCATTGATCATACCAGATCAAGTCTACCCGAGTCAGCCCCCTTTCCCCTGGAACGTTATTGGAGTATGATGATCCACTATCACTGATATCGACATCTCTGGCCTCACCCACACGCCCAGCGGGGAGACGAGACCAGTGATCGGCCAGACCCTCTCGCGGTACCGCATCCAGGCCAAGATCGGCGAAGGCGCCATGGGCGAGGTCT
>Ga0070728_10003930_pt1 | contig 15922 bp, 15 predicted proteins | sample tdDd471_FD_66723 | JGI IMG/M metagenome (GOLD analysis project Ga0070728, IMG submission 66723) | Marine sediment microbial communities from the Atlantic coast under amendment with organic carbon and nitrate - tdDd47.1 | ecosystem: Environmental > Aquatic > Marine > Coastal > Sediment | place...
TGGCACCGCGCAGCAGCATCTGGAACAGCACGTTCGGGATGCGTTCCCGCAGGTCCGACAGCCGCGTCCAGGGGCATTCGCGCAGGAAGCGCATCGAAACGTCGAAGGTCGCGCCGCCCCAGCACTCGATGGAGAACAGATTGGACAGGTTGCGGGCATAGGCATCCGCCACCTGCACCATGTCGAAACTGCGCATCCGGGTGGCCAGCAGCGACTGGTGTGCGTCGCGCATGGTGGTGTCGGTGACCAGCAGGCGTTTCTCCGCCAGCATCCAGTCGGTGAACTTCTCCGGCCCCAGCTCGTTCAGCAGGTCGCGGGTTCCCTTCGGCGGGGTGTCCATATGCCATTCCGGCACCTTGGGCTTGGGTGCGACGGGGGGCAGGGCGCGATCCTTGACCTCCGGATTGCCATTGACGGTGACGTCGGCAATGAAGCCCAGCAACTTGGTCGCCCGGTCCTTGCGGGCGGCGAACTCGAACAGTTCCGGCGTCTCGTCGATGAACTTGGTGGTATAGTCGTTGGCGATGAATTTCGGGTGGTTGATCAGGTTCTCGACGAAGGCGAGGTTGGTCGCCACGCCCCGGATGCGGAACTCCCTCAGCGCCCGGTCGAGACGGCGGATTGCCGCCTCCGGCGTTGCCGCCCATGCCGTGACCTTCTCCAGCAGCGAATCGTAATAGCGGGTGATCACCGCGCCGGAATAGGCCGTGCCGCCGTCCAGCCGGATACCGAAGCCGGTGGCGCCGCGATAGGCGGTGATGCGGCCATAGTCGGGGATGAAATTGGCCTCCGGGTCTTCCGTCGTGACACGGCACTGCAGGGCATGCCCCCTGAGCCTGATGTCCTCCTGCGCCGGGACGCCGGTCTCCTCCGGATGGCCGATGCGTCCGCCTTCCGCGATGCGGATCTGGGCCTGCACGATGTCGATCCCGGTGACTTCCTCCGTCACCGTATGCTCGACCTGAATGCGGGGATTGACCTCGATGAAATAGAACTCGCCGGTGTCGCGATCCATCAGGAACTCGGCGGTGCCCGCGTTGACATAGCCTTCCGCGCGGGCGAGACGCAGCGCCGCTTCACAGAGTTCGCTGCGCTGGGCGTCGTCCAGGTATGGCGCGGGCGCGCGCTCCACGACCTTCTGGTTGCGCCGCTGGACGGAGCAGTCCCGTTCGAACAGATGCACGACGGTGCCGTGATGGTCGCCCAGCAACTGGACCTCCACATGACGGGCGCGGCGCACCAGCTTCTCCAGATAGACCTCGCCATTGCCGAAGGCGGCCTCGGCCTCGCGGCGACCGGAGGTGACTTCACCGATCAGTTCGGCCTCCGTCTCGATGGCGCGCATGCCGCGTCCGCCACCGCCCCAGCTGGCCTTCAGCATCAGGGGATAACCCACTTCCGCAGCCATGCGGGTGATCTCGGCGGCATCCTCCGGCAGCGGACCGGTGGCGGGCACGACGGGGGTGCCCGCAGCTATCGCCGCTTCCCGCGCGGCGACCTTGTTGCCCAGACCGCGCATCACGGCGGGGGAGGGGCCGATGAAGGTGATGTCGTTTGCGGCACAGGCCTCCGCGAAGTCCGGATTCTCCGACAGGAAGCCATATCCGGGGTGCACGGCGTCGCAACCGGCCCTCTTCGCGATGCGGATCATCTCCTCGATCGCCAGATAGGCCTTCACGGGGCCGAGGCCCTCACCGATCAGGTAACTCTCGTCCGCCTTGAAGCGGTGCAGCGCCAGCTTGTCCTCTTCCGTGTAGACCGCGACGGTACGGATACCGAGTTCGTTCGCGGCCCGCATGACGCGGATCGCGATCTCGGAACGGTTGGCAACCAGCAATTTCCTGATCTTGCGAAACTCGGCCATGGACGGACCCCCTTGCGACTTTGACACACCCCGGAAAGCAGTGTGGGCCAAGGGCGCTGGCATGGCAAAGCTGAACTGTGAGGTGACATGCGCCGAAGCTGACCATGGTCACAGTCCGCATGGATCGCTGTCCGGGGTTGCCGGATGGATGGCACCGGTGCAGAAAACCCCGTGCAGCGGTGCAGCAGCAGGAGAACCCGGCCGTGACCGACATTCCGGAATTCGCCAGGGCAGACTATGTCATCGTCGGCGCGGGCAGCGCGGGCGCGGCGCTGGCCTATCGGTTGAGCGAGAACGGGCGCCACTCCGTCATCGTGCTGGAGCATGGCGGTACCGATGCCGGGCCGCTGATCCAGATGCCGGCGGCGCTGTCCTATCCGATGAACATGTCGCGCTATGACTGGGGCTACCAATCGGAGCCGGAACCGCATCTGGGCGGACGGCAGCTGGCCTGTCCGCGCGGCAAGGTGATCGGCGGCTCCTCGTCGATCAACGGCATGGTCTATGTCCGGGGTCATGCGCTGGATTACGAGGGCTGGGCACAGTCGGGCGCGCGGGGCTGGGCCTACCGCGATGTGCTGCCGTATTTCATGCGCATGGAGAGCAATCACGGCGGCCAGGCGGACTGGCGTGGCACCGACGGCCCGCTGCATGTGACACGCGGGCCGCAGAAGAACCCGCTGTTCACCGCATTCCGGGAGGCCGGACGTCAGGCCGGGTATCCGGTGACCGCCGACTACAACGGCGAACAGCAGGAAGGCTTCGGCCCCATGGAGATGACGGTCTGGCGTGGGCGGCGCTGGTCGGCCGCCAATGCCTACCTGCGCCCGGCGCTGAAGCGGCCCAACGTGCGGCTGGTACGCGGGCTGGCGCTGCGGGTGGCCTTCGACGGGGCGAGGGCGACCGGGGTGGTGTTCGAACAGGGCGGACAGCAGAAGCTTCTCGCTGCCGGGAAGGAAGTGATCCTGTCCGCGTCCTCCATCAACTCGCCAAAGCTGCTGATGCTCTCCGGCATCGGCCCGGCGGAGCACCTGCGGGAACACGGGATCGACGTGCGGGCTGACCGCCCCGGTGTCGGGCAGAACCTGCAGGATCACCTGGAACTCTATCTGCAGATGACCTGTCTGCAGCCGATCAGCCTCTACAGCCACCTCAACCTGTTCTCCAAGGCGATGATCGGGGCGCAATGGCTGTTCACGAAGACCGGCCATGGCGCGACCAACCACTTCGAGGCTGCGGCCTTCATCCGCTCCGCCGCCGGGGTGCCGTACCCGGATATCCAGTACCATTTCCTGCCGGTCGCCATCCGCTATGACGGCAAGGCCCCGGCCAAGGCGCACGGGTTTCAGGCGCATGTCGGGCCGATGCGGTCGCCGTCTCGCGGGCGGGTGCAACTGACCTCGGCGGATGCGAAGGCCGATCCGTCGATCCTGTTCAACTACATGTCCACGGACAAGGACTGGGCCGATTTCCGCACCTGCATCCGCCTGACGCGGGAGATCTTCGCCCAGCCCGCCTTCGAACCCTTTGCCGGGCCGGAGATCGCGCCGGGGGCGGATGTTCGCGACGATGCTGCGCTGGATGACTTCATTCGCGAGGCGGTGGAGAGTGCCTACCATCCCTGCGGCACCTGTCGCATGGGCGACCCGGAGGACAGCCGCAGCGTGGTGGATCCGCAGGGACGCGTGATCGGTGTCGATGCCCTGCGCGTGGTCGACAGCTCCATCTTCCCCCAGATCACCAACGGTAACCTGAACGGGCCGTCGATCATGGTGGGAGAGAAGATGGCCGACCATATCCTGGGCGCATCGATGCTGACCCCGGACGAACGAACCCCGTGGCTCAATCCGGCGCGGGAGACGCGCCAGCGCTAGGTGCGCGCTTGCCGTTCAGGTTGAGCCGGGCAAGACCGTGGTCAGACGTTCAACCGTTTCCGCCTACGCATTTGCGCGTGTCCATTAGCAGGGCAAGTTGTTGATTTCGGTCCTGCAACGCCCGGATTTCCTGCTGTTCGGTGTTCGACAGGTCAAGGAACAGGGGCGACAGAATCAGAAAGCCGACATTGTTCGCTTCCTGTGCGCCCTTCTCCGTAATCAGGTGTGCCATGCGGCGGGTGTTGACCTGATGCTCAGCGTCAAGATGGCCGCAACTCAGGATACTGTCCGTGGCGCGGGTCGTCTGCACGGGTTCGGCCTTTCTCGCGCCGCACCCGCCGACCAGGGCGACGAGCATGAGAGTGCAGATGAAATGCAGAGTTGCAGGCACTTTGCGCATTTCCTACGGTTCATTGTCAGGGCGGGAGCATTTGTACGACTGCCGATCATATTGTGGAGAGGCTTGAATGCGAACCCTGGTACTTCGTCTTGCAATTGTTGCGACCCTCGGATTGGTGGCGGCGGCCTGTTCCCAGCCCGCCCGAACAGATGCGATGATCGCGAACGTTACCGAAGCGACGATCGTGAAACCGGACAGCCCGCTCAAGGAATCCATGACTGTCGCGACAGTGACCGGTGGTGAGGACACGAGTCCGCTCTGGATATCCAAGGTCGGGAACGAGGGGTTTCTCGAGGCACTGACACTGTCCCTGCAGCAACACACCATGCTCGCTACCAGCGATGGGACTCTGACCCTGCGGGTGACGCTGGTCGAACTGGAACAACCTCTTGCCGGGTTCGACATGGAGGTGACTTCGACGGTCAGGTATGTGGTCGAGCATCGGTCGCACGGCATTGTGTTCGATGAGACGATCAAGCACGCTCATCTGCAGGATTTTTCCAGCGCATTCGTGGGCTCCAAACGACTGCAACTGGCCAATGAGGGGGCGATCCGCAACAACATTCGCCTGTTCATCGAGAAGGTCATTGCCGAATCCCGGCAGGATCCGGCCAGGTTTGGTGGTGCTGTTCCAACCAGCTGATTCAGGGTTCCTGCACGAACCTACCGCCGTCCGAACAGCCGTTCGATGTCGTTCAGGTGCAGTTCGACGTAGGTCGGGCGGCCGTGGTTGCACTGGCCGGAATGTGGGGTGCGTTCCATCTCGCGCAGCAGGGCGTTCATTTCCTCGGCATTCAGGCGGCGTCCGGCGCGGACGGAACCGTGGCAGGCCATGGTGGAGCAGACATCCTGAAGCCGATCCTTCAGGCCCGTTGCCTGATCGAACTCGGCCAGTTCGTCGGCCAGATCGTTCAGCAGGCCGCGAATGTCACACTGACCCAGCAGGGCCGGTGTCTCGCGCACGACAATGGCGCCGGGTCCGAACCGTTCCAGAATGAGGCCGAGGGACGCCAGTTCATCCGTCCGCGCGGCGATGCGGTCGGCATCCGTCTCTTCCATCTCGACCACTTCGGGCAGCAGCAGGCCCTGTCGGGCGACACCGCTCTCGTCCAGTTGCCGTTTCATCCGTTCATAGACCAGGCGCTCATGCGCCGCATGCTGGTCCACCAGCACGATGCCATCCATGGTCTGGGCGACGATGTAGGTGCCGTGGACCTGCCCGCGTGCAACGCCCAGCGGAAAATCCGGTGACGGGGCAGGGGCATCCGCTGCCTGCGTCTCGACCCGGCCCGAGGGGTCGATGAATTCGCGTGCCGCCGCCTCTGCCACACCTGACAGTCCGCCCTCCGGGCCTTGCCAGGCTGCGAAGGCTTCGCGGGCGGCGGCGCTGTCCTGGCGCGGCATGTAGCTGCCCCCGCCACCGCCGCGCATCGGCATGCTGAACCGTGGCGTTTCCGGCTGGGTGCCGGGTCGGAAGGCGCCGAGCGCCTGCCCGGCGACGGTGGTGGAGGCACGATGCCCCGCCGCCGCCAGCACACTGCGCAGGCCGCCGACGATCAGGCCGCGCACCACGCCCGGTTCCCGGAACCGTACCTCTGCCTTCGCCGGGTGGACATTGACGTCCACGAAGACTGGATCGACGTCGAGGAACAGTACCAGCACCGCATGCCGCCCGCCGGACAGGAAATCCTGATAGGCACCGCGCACCGCGCCGGTGAACAGCTTGTCGCGCACGGGCCTGCCATTGACGAACATGTACTGCTGTGTCGCGTTGCCCCGGTTGTAGGTCGGCACACCGGCCAGCCCGGTCAGTCGGATACCGTCGCGTTCCGCCTCCACCGGCAGCGCATTCTCGACGAATTCGCGGCCCATGACGCGGGCCAGCCGCGCGGCGCGGGCATCCAGCAATTCACCCTGCTCCACCCCGGCCTGGAACGCCGCGCGCTGGTCGTCCTTCAGGGTGAAACCCACTTCCGGGTGCGCCATGGCCAGCCGCTTGATCATGTCGAGCGTGGCACCGAACTCCGCCCGGTCGGTCTTCAGGAACTTCAGCCGTGCCGGGGTGGCGAAGAACAGATCCCGCACCTCGACCCGTGTGCCCCGTGCGCGTGATGACGGCTCGGGGGCTGAAAGCCGACCGCCATCCACCTGAATCGCCCAGCCCGTGTCGGCATCCTGCTGGCGGCTGTCGATGCGCAGGCGCGCGACGGCACCGATGGAGGGCAATGCCTCCCCCCGGAAGCCGAGATGGCGGATGTCCATCAGGTCATCGTCGGGCAGCTTGGAGGTCGCATGACGCTCGATGGCAAGGCTCAGGTCATCGGCGCTCATGCCATGGCCGTCGTCATCGACGGAGATCAGGGACCGCCCGCCCTCCCGCAGCACGATCTCGATCCGGTTGGCACCTGCGTCCAGGCTGTTCTCCACCAGTTCCTTGACCGCACTCGCCGGTCGCTCGATCACTTCACCGGCGGCGATGCGGTTGACGGTGGTCTCCGGCAGTCGGCGAAGTGTGGACATCAACTGGCCGAACCCGAGAGGTATTCCCGCGTCAGCCGCTTGCTGGTCTCGACCGCTGGCTGGCCGAACGGATCGACGCCCAGCAGGTGCGCGGCAATCACGGTTTCCAGCATGAAATGCATCAGCAGGCCGCCCAGCGACTTCTCGTCCAGCCGGGGCAGGCGGATCATGCGCACGGGATGTCCGGTGGCGACCAGTGTCTCCATCGTTGCGCGCGCCTGTGTCTGGACAATCGCCCCCAGGCTCTGGCCGGACAGATAGGCAAGGGCGGGATCGGTCACCAGATCGGGCGCAATGGTCGGGCCGGGATCGGGCTCGGCCACCGTCAGTACCGTGAAGCTCTTGTCTGCCGGGCCATCGAGCCAGAGCTGCAACTGGCTGTGCTGATCGACCGGCCCCAGCGCCGCGACCGGAGTCAGGCCCGTTCCGTCCTTGCCGAGGCTTTCCGCCCAGAGCTGGCGGTGCCACATGGACAGCCGTTCCAGCGAACCGGCGTAGGGCATGATGACCTGCTGGCTGCGTCCCCTGTGCTGCGCCAGACCCACGGCGACAGCGGCACCGGCCACCGGAGGTGCTGCCTCGTCCGTCAGCAGGGATTCGAACAGTTGCGCGGCGCCGCTGCGGACGGCATGTGCATCCAGCCCGGCGATCATTGCGGGCAGCAGGCCAACCAGCGACAGGACGGAGAACCGGCCACCGACCTTCGGGTCGTGGTCCAGGACTTCGACGCCGTGGGTCTCACACAGGCGGCGCAGGGCATTGTCGCCGGGTTCGGCGATGGCCATCAGGTGACCGGGAATGGCGCCAGGGCTGAGCCGCGTCCGCAGCCAGTCCAGCACGACGAGAGTCTGCGCCAGCGTCTCGGTGGTGCCGCCCGACTTCGAGACCGAGAGAAAGAAGCTCGTCTCCGGGTCCAGCCCGGCCAGCAACTCCGCGAAGCCGCGCCCGTCCAGATTGTCGGGCAGGATCAGCCGCGCCCGATCCTCCGGCGCGGCCAGCGCCAGCAGGGTCTGCGCGCCAAGGCTGGAACCCCCTGTGCCCAGCACGACACAATGGCGGTATCTGCCGCGGATCCGGTCCGCGACCGGCACCAGCGCCTCCAGGTCGTCACGTCGGCTGGCCAGTCCGAAGCAGGGGAGTTCCCCCGCCGCAAGGTCGGCGCGAATCTTCGCAACCGCCGGGGCCGCTTCCGCCAGCAACTGACCGTAAGTCCCCGTATCGAGGCCGCTTTCACCCACTGTCGGCTGCAGGGACGGCTGGACGAAATGCTGGAAAGGAAGGGTCATGGAAATGCTCACCGCCTGATTGAACCGATGCGGACAGAACTGGAAATCGATGGTGCCATGTGCAACCACCGATTCCCCTGTAACGCCAAACATACTACATATCGCTCATGGAACAGATTCTCGCCATCCGTGTCTGGTTGCGCCCGCTCGCCGTCCTGCTGACCGTGGGCGTGCTGTGCGGCTGTGAGATCGTTGATACGGGGCCGACGCGAATTGGCGGCGTGTCCTGCGGCTGGTCGGATGCCGGACCGTCCGACCCGGAATACCACCGATGCCGCAGCCGAAACGCCGATGAGGGCGTGCTGATGCGGCGCACGCCCAGTGGTGGTGTGGGCTTCTGAGGCCCTCTGTCGCTTTGACCGCGACGCCGCACTTGCTATAGAGCGCTTCTCCGCCGTGACTGATCAAGGAACCGCGCCATGCGCCAGGCCAGCTATGACCGCCGTACCAAGGAAACCGAGATTTCCGTCGAACTGAATGTCGACGGCACCGGCATCTACACCATCGACACCGGGATCGGCTTTCTGGATCACATGCTGGAACAGCTTTCCCGGCACAGCCTGATCGACCTCACGGTCCGGGCAAAGGGTGACACCCACATCGATTTCCACCACACGGTGGAGGATACCGGCATCGCCATCGGCACGGCCCTGGCGGAGGCGCTGGGCGACCGTGCCGGCATCACCCGCTATGGCTCGGCACTGATCCCGATGGACGAGACGCTGACCCGCGTGGCGCTGGATGTCTCTAACCGTCCCTACCTGATCTGGCGGGTTGAATTCTCCCGTCCGAAGCTGGGGGATTTCGATACCGAACTGTTCAAGGAATGGTTCCAGGCCTTCGCGCAGGCGGGCGGCATCACGCTGCATGTCGAGAACCTGTACGGTGAGAACAACCACCACATCGCGGAGAGCTGCTTCAAGGGGCTGGCGCGGGCGCTGCGCGATGCGCTGGACATCGATCCGCGCAAGTCGGATGCCGTGCCCTCCACCAAGGGCGTACTGGGCGGCAGCCTGTGAGCATGGCGAAGCGGGCGCGTTCGGCGCGGCGGCGGCCATGCTGACGGTCATCGTCGATTACGGATCCGGCAACCTGCATTCGGCGGCGAAGTCGTTCGAGCGGGCGGCGCGTGAACTCGGTTCGGACATTCGCATCGAAGTCTCCGGCGTTCCCGAACGGGTTGCGGCGGCGGATCGGGTGGTGCTGCCGGGTGTCGGGGCCTTCGCCGACTGTCGGGCGGGCCTGAGTGCCATCCCCTGCCTGAGAGAAGCCGTCGAGGAAGCGGCGATCACCCGCGCGCGCCCCTTCTTCGGTATCTGCGTCGGCATGCAGCTGATGGCGGATGCGGGGCTGGAGCACGGCCACCACGACGGGTTCGGCTGGATCGAGGGAACGGTTGACCGGATCATGCCCGACGATCCGGCGCTGAAGATTCCGCACATGGGCTGGAACGAACTGGTGCTGCGGACGCCGCATCCGGTCTTTGCCGGACTGGGTGAGGGCGCGCATGCCTATTTCGTGCATTCCTATGCCTTCAGGGACGTCGAGCCCGCGCACCGGCTGGCGGACGTGGATTATGGCGGACCTGTCGTGGCGGCGATTGGTCGGGACACCATGATCGGCACCCAGTTCCACCCGGAGAAGAGCCAGGCGGTCGGCCTGCGCCTGATCCGCAATTTCCTTGAATGGGCACCCTGATGGCAGAGGACCGGCAACCGTCAACCGATATCCAGCAGCTCAAGTCCATCGAGGAGGTGGACCTGCAGGACCTCTGCGATGCGACGGAGGCAGCCATCGTTGACGGCAACGGCTTTGGCTGGCTGACCGTGCCGCGGCGCGCCGTTCTGGAGTCCTACTGGAAGGGCGTCGTGCTGATGCCGGAGCGGGAGGTCTTCGTGGCCTGGCTGGACGGCCATATCGTCGGCTCGATCCAGCTGCTGCGGCCATCGCGTCACAATCATGCCCAGGGGCATATCGCGCGTCTCACGACCTTCTTCATCGCGCCCCATGCCCGGGGGTTGGGTCTGGCGCGTGGCCTGCTGCAGATGGCGGAGGATGTGGCGCGCAAGGATGGCTTCGAGCAGATCGACCTGGATGTGCGCGCGACGCAGACTGCGGCGATCCAGATATATGAACAGGGCGGTTTCACCCGCTGGGGCGTGCGGGAGAACTACGCGCTGGTGGGCGAGGACTATGTGACCGGGTTTTTCTACACCAAGGAGCTGGCGCACAGGCGCAAGGCGGGAGCGAAGAAATGAACATCTATCCCGCAATCGATCTGAAGGACGGACGCTGCGTGCGGCTGCTGCAGGGGCGCATGGAGGACGCGACGGAGTTCAATCCGGACCCGGCGGACCAGGCGCGGCGGTTTCGTGATGCCGGTTTCGCGCGGCTGCATCTGGTGGATCTGAACGGGGCCTTCGATGGCCGGTCGAGCAACGCCGATGCCGTGCGCGCCGTGCTCGCCGCCACGGATCGCCCGGTGCAGCTTGGTGGCGGCATCAGGGACCGAGCCGCGATCGACGCCTGGCTGGCCGCCGGGGTGGCGCGGGTCATTCTCGGCACCATGGCGCTGCGGGACCCGGAAACGGTCCGTGCCGCCTGCCGGGACTACCCGGAGCGGATCGTGGTGGGCATCGATGCGCGTGGCGGACAGGTCGCTGTCGAGGGCTGGGCCGAGCAGTCGGAGATGAAGGCGACCGATCTGGCGCTGGCCTTTGCCGACGCCGGGGTCGCCGCCATCGTCTATACCGACATCGACCGCGACGGCGCGCTGCAGGGCGTGAATGTCGAGGCGACAGCGGAACTGGCGCGCGTCTCCGGTCTGCCGGTCATCGCCTCCGGCGGCGTTGCCGGGATCGACGACATTCACCGGCTGAAGGCGGTTGCGGATGCGGGTATCGAAGGTGTCATCATTGGTCGCGCACTCTACGACGGTCGGATCGACCCGGCGGAAGCGCTGTCCGTGGCGGGGGCCTGAACCATGCTGAAGGCACGCATCATTCCCTGCCTCGACGTGAAGGACGGGCGCGTGGTGAAGGGCATCAACTTCGTCGATCTGCGCGATGCCGGTGATCCGGTGGAGCAGGCGACGGTCTATGATGCCGCCGGGGCCGATGAACTCTGCTTTCTGGACATCACCGCCAGTCACGAGAAGCGCGGCATCCTGCTGGATGTGGTGGCGCGCACGGCGGAGCGCTGCTTCATGCCGCTGACGGTCGGCGGGGGTGTGCGCACCAACGACGACGTGCGGCAATTGCTGCTGGCCGGGGCCGACAAGGTCTCCATCAATACCGCTGCCGTCCACCGCCCGGAGTTCGTGGGCGAGGCAGCGACCAAGTTCGGCAGCCAGTGCATCACCGTCGCCATCGACGCCAAGTTCGTCGGGCCTGACCGCTGGGAGATCTTCACTCATGGCGGGCGGGAGCCGACAGGTATCGATGCCGTCGAGTGGGCACGCCGCATGGAGTCGCTGGGTGCGGGAGAGATCCTGCTGACCTCCATGGACCGCGACGGCGCCAAGATCGGTTTCGACATTCCGCTGACGCGCACGGTGGCGGATGCAGTAGGCATTCCGGTCATTGCTTCCGGAGGTGTCGGGACCCTGGATCACATGGTGGAAGGGGTGCGTGATGGTCATGCATCAGCCGTCCTCGCCGCCTCGATCTTTCATTTCGGCACCTTTTCGATCCCTGAGACCAAGGCGCACATGGCCGCTGCCGGTGTGCCGGTACGTCTGCTGCCAGAGGAGGTCACGGCATGAGCGACAGTCCGGACATGCTGCAGCGCCTTTACGCGCTGGCGGAGCAGCGCAAGTCAGCCGACCCGGAGACATCCTACGTCGCGCGGCTGCACGCGAAAGGCACTTCCAAGATCGCGCAGAAGGTGGGCGAGGAGGCTGTCGAGACCGCGCTTGCCGCCGTCAGCGAGGGGCGGGACAAGGTCGTCTCCGAGAGCGCCGACCTGCTGTTTCATCTGACCGTGCTCTGGTCGCACCTCGGCATCGAACCTGCCGAGGTCATGGCCGAGCTGGCGCGCCGCGAGGGGATTTCCGGCATCGCCGAAAAGGCATCCCGCAAGGAGGACCGAGACCGATGAGCTACGACAACGACAACGTCTTCGCGAAGATTCTGCGCGGCGAGCTGCCCTGCAAGAAGGTGCACGAGACCGAGTTCGCGCTGGCGTTCGAGGATATCCAGCCGCAGACGCCGGTGCATGTGCTGGTGATCCCGAAGGGTGCCTACATCGACTTCGAGGATTTCATGGCGAAGGCCTCGGCGGAGGAAATCGCCGGTTTCTGGCGCTCCGTCAGTGAAACCGCAGAGGTTGCGGGCGTGGCGGGTGAAGGCTTCCGCCTGACCACCAACAATGGCGCCAGCGCCGGTCAGATCGTGTTCCACTTCCACGTCCACATCTTCGGTGGCCGTCCGCTGGGCCGGATGGTCCGGAAGGACTGAACCCTGGATTGCCCTGCAACCGGCGGCTTCCCCTCACCAAGGCTGCGCAGATGCGGTCACCAGAAAACAGGAACTCAGCGACCGGTCATCGCGTCATAAACGCCTTTGCGTATGACGTTGCGCAGGGTCCGGCGGTTCTGCGGCGACTGCATCATGTAGACAGCGAACATGTCCTGCTGCGGGTCCACGAAGAAGTAGGTGCCGCCCGCCCCACCCCAGAAATAGTCGCCGAGCGTTCCGGGCAGGATTGCGGCCTGGTCGGAGATGCGCACCGCAACGCCGAGCCCGAAGCCGTAGCCCCGGCCGGGGACGTAGTACTTTCCGGGCTTCAGACCGCCCGAGATGGTGTGGTCGCGGGTCATCTGCGTGACGGTCTCGGGCTTCAGGATACGGACCCCGTCCAGTTCCCCCCCGTTCAGCAGCATCTGGGCGAAGCGCGCATAGTCTCCGACTGTCGAGATCAGCCCGCCACCGCCTGACTCGGCAGGCCGGGCCACACGCGGATCGTAGAGGCTGATACCGCCGACGATGCCGTCGCGGGGCTTCGGTTCGGCAATGCGTGGATGATCGGCCGGATCGTCCACGACGAAGCTGGTGTCCTGCATCCGCAATGGCTGCAGGACGAGTTCCGCGAGCGCCTGGCTGAGGGGCTTGCCATAGGCAATCTCCACGACCGCACCAAGCACGTCGGTGGCGCGGCTGTACTCCCATGTCGTGCCGGGCTGGTGCTCCAGCGGCAGGGTGGCGAGATAGGCTGCGGCCTGCACGTTCGACAGGCCCGCGCCGCCTGCTGCCGCGTTCCGGTAGGCCTGCCGCACCAGGCCCTGTCCGAAGAAGCCGTAGGTCAGGCCGGAGGTGTGGCGCATCAGGTCCCGGATGGTGATCGGATGTTCCGCCGGCACGGTCTCGATCTCGCCGTCACCGTCCAGTCGGCCTGTTGCGACGCGGGTGGCGGCGAAGGCGGGAATGAAGTCGCTCAGCGGCTGGTCGAGATCGACCAGGCCGCGCTCGACCAGTGCCAGTGCCGCGACGGAGACGATCGGCTTGGTCATGGAATAGATGCGAAACAGCGTGTCGGCGGTCATCGGCGGGCCATCGGGTGTGCGGCTGCCCAGCAGTCCCAGATGCGCGATCCTGCCGTGGCGCGCGATCAGCACGACCGCCCCGGGGAACGCCCCGTTCCCGATCCGATCAAGCAGTTCACTGTCCAGTGCCGCGAGACCTTCTGTGCTGAAACCCAGCTCAGGCGCATCGCCTTCTGGCAGGGGTGCGGCCTGAGCCTGAACGACAAGGAGGGGAAGCAGCAGTGACAGCAGGATCCGATATGGCGGTTTCATCTTCATTCCTCGAAGCGGCCGGTTGCGCCGCGTTGGCAGACTGGTTCACGAGAGCATTGCCATGTCTGACAACATACGTTGATTGGCCCGCAGAATTTGGACAGCACTGTGTCAGCCTCGCGATAGACATCGAAAATGTTCGCGATCCTGCCATGTATGGTGAGGATCTGGTCTTCCGTTCCCGAATTTATGGCAGAAGCTCCGAAAATATTGACTATTGGATGGTGAATGAAGATATTATGCGACCATAAGTTGCTGGAGTTCTGAATATGTGGAATGTGTGCATGAGCGTCCTTGTGGCCATGCTGGTGGGTGCCTGCAGCATCACCACAGATGTAGTTGGCAAGGTTGGTCGGGATGGAACGACATTCCGAGGAACCGCGACCGGTTACATGGACCGAACCGGTACCATTGATATGGCGGATGCTGACGGCAACAAGTGTGTGGGGGAGTTCCGCTACACAGGAGCAAGGACCGGATTTGGTCGTCTGCAATGCAATGATGGCAGAATGGCCAATATCCAGTTCAATGCACTCAGCAACAGGTCGGGATACGGATATGGCTTCGCGAGCGACGGTGGACCGATACTCTTCACCTATGGCCTTTCTGAGAGCGAGAGCGCGGTCTATCTCAATACACCGGAAACTGCGGCCAGAGAGGCGGAATCGGAAAGGTCAACCGGCGCCAGCGTGTCCGGCGGGACCGGATTTGCGATAAGCACGCGGGGCCACATTCTCACGAACCACCATGTGGTTGATGGTTGCGACAGCCTGACGGCACGGTTTCCGGACGGCTCCTCGAGCCGTGGACAGGTTGTTGCATCCGACGAACGCAATGATCTCGCAGTGGTGCTCGCACCTTCTCCGGTCATCTCGGTGGCTGTTTTCAGTGTCGCTCCGACCTATCGTCAGGGGGATCAGGTTGTTGTTTATGGCTTCCCATTGGTGGGGGCGCTCTCGGAATCCGGGAATCTGACCACGGGTACGCTGAGCGCCTTGTCAGGCCTGGGAAATGACAGCCGATATATCCAGATCACGGCACCCGTTCAGCCGGGAAACAGCGGTGGTCCACTTGTCGACGACAAGGGCAATGTGATCGGTATCGTGACGTCGAAACTGAATGCCATTCGCGTGGCGGAGGCGACCGGCGACATTCCGCAGAACGTCAACTTCGCGATCAAGGATGTGGTCGCAAAGTCGTTCCTGCAGGCACACGACATACCTTTCGCAGAAGGTGGCAGCGACAGACCGTCACTTGCTGCCGCCGATATCGGTGATGTCTTGAGAGAACAGGTCGTCTTTCTTCAATGCAAGGGTGGGTGAGGCCTTCGTGTTCAGCGGGAGCGTGAGCGTTCCCTCCGATGGTGCCACATCCCTGGACGTCGGCTCCCGACGTCTCGCGCCCATTTGCATCGACGGACCAGCCGAAATGGAAAATCCCGGCGCAGGCAGGGCCTGGCCGGGATGATCTGTCTCGCCGTCTGAAGCCGGATCTACTGCGTCAGGGCAGCAAACTGCTTCAGGTGCCAGTCGCGGTTGCCGAACATGGTGTCGATCTGCATCAGCCGCTTGTAGTAGTGGCTGATCTTCAGTTCGTCCGTCATGCCCATGCCGCCATGCATCTGCACCGACTGGGCGCCGATGAAGACGCCGCCCTTGCCGATCTGGGCCTTGGCGGAGGACGCGGCCTTGCGGCGCGATTCCGTGTCCTCGTCCAGTTTCAGCGTGACCATGTAGGTCATGGAGCGGGACTGCTCCAGCTCGATGAAGCAGTCGACCATGCGATGCTGCAGCACCTGGAACTTGCCGATGGGCACACCGAACTGCTTGCGCGTCTTCAGGTACTCGTTGGTCTCGTCCTTCAGCATCTCCATGCAGCCGACAGCCTCGGCACAGAGCGCGGCGATGCCCTGGTCGACGACCTTCTCGATCACCGGCAGCGCGGCACCTTCCGTGCCCAGCAGGGCGTCGGCACCGACCTCGACATTCTCCATCTCGACCTCGGAGGCGCGCAGGCCATCCGCTGTCGGATAGTCGCGGCGGGTCAGGCCCTTGGAATTGTTGTCGATGATGAACAGCGAGACACCGTCATTGTCACGCACACCACCGGAGGTGCGGGCGGAAACGATGATCTTGTCTGCGGCAGCGGCACCATAGACGACCGACTTGTGGCCGTTGAGGACGT
>Ga0070728_10003932_pt1 | contig 15918 bp, 15 predicted proteins | sample tdDd471_FD_66723 | JGI IMG/M metagenome (GOLD analysis project Ga0070728, IMG submission 66723) | Marine sediment microbial communities from the Atlantic coast under amendment with organic carbon and nitrate - tdDd47.1 | ecosystem: Environmental > Aquatic > Marine > Coastal > Sediment | place...
TGCCCGGAGGCTCTTCGTTTTTCGGGTACCTTTTTTGTTCGGCGACCGCTGGCCGGGAGCTAGACCCCTCTGCGAGGCCGAATGCCGATCTTCCTCCCAGCAGCCCAATCCATGCTCGGAAAGAGCAACGGGCGGGAGAAGATCGTCATCTTCCCCAAGCGGTCACGCCCGCGGCGGCAGTTCAAGGGGTTCTCGTTCGAGTGGGAGTGGAACCCGTGGGCGGTCGACCTCGACGCGCGCCTGTTCGCCGAGATGATGCGCAACGGCCTGGCCGGCAACGTCTGGATCAACGTCCTCGCGGGTGAAGACCCGTCGACCGGCCGACGCACACCTCGCAAGCAAGAGGGGGGCGGCCGCTGGCTCATCGACTCGGGCTACTACCACGACCGCCTGCGAGGCTCGAAGGTGACCGGCTCCGAGGTGAAGGCCCGAGCTCGCATCTACGGACCTCGAGGCAAGCGGGGCAAGGCCCGCGCGAACGGCTATGGCGGGATGCTTCAGCGCGAGTGGAACAAGGGGCGCCGCTACCTGACGACCGGGGGGCGGCACACCATCATCCTGCAGAAGACCGTCGATGAGACCCTCGAGCAGGTGATGGCCGGCAAGACCCGTTCCCCGAACGTCAGGGCGCGTCGGGCACGGGACATCGTCCGCAGTGGATGACGACGAGATCAATGAGGCCCTCGCCGACGTCACGGCGCGCATAGCGAAGGCGCGCGCCCGGTTGGACGACGGCCTCATCGCCACCCAGGTCGAATACGGGGTTCTCAACGAGCAGCTCTGGTCGCTAGCCGGCCAGCGGGCGATGCTCCACGACGACATGAACGCTGCGCTCAATGCGTCAAAGCGTGAGATCGAGTGGGCCAACAGCGTCCGCCAGCTCAAGAAGCTCGAGAAGGTGGACCTGCTCAAGCAGCTCACCGACCGGGTCAAGCAGCAGGACGCGGTGATGGAGAAGTTCACCGCCCTCAAGGAAAAACGGGCCAAGGCCGCCGCCGACATCAAGGCGAAGGCCAAGGCCAAGAAGAAGAAGCCGGCCAAGAAGAAGGCCACCACCAAGAAAAAACCCGCCAAGAAGCGGGCCAAGAAGGTGACAAAGCGGTCCAGGAAGACCGCCACATAGCAGGTGTAAAACATGGGATCGCGCCCCGAATACGAGGAGGCGCGGCTCATCGAGAGCCTCAGGCATGCTCTACGCGCGCCGCTGATGTACGTGACGCTCGACTTCAGGGTCGAGCGTCGCTCCGAGGACAAGGAGAGCGTCGAGCTCGACCGCGTCGTCCGGGACCTACGGCTCCTGGTCAATCGCCTCACCGGCGAGCGGATTCTGTTCACCGCCGAGGAGGCTGACGCCGATCTCGACCTGGCTGAGCTCGTCGCCTCTGACGAGTGCGACGTCGTCCCCGTCGAGTTCACCGTCCACGAGAAGCAGCTCCGGCTGGTCCTCGACCTCGAGCACCGGGTGATCGGTGCCTTCGGAGGCGCCGGTGGCGGCAAGACCCACGTCAACGCGATGTGGGTCTTTCGCCAGTGGATGGTGAAGGGCGGCGCCGGGGCTCGCGGTTGGTGGGTCTCTCCGAGCCGCGAACAGACGTCGATCGGTGTCGACAAGCTGTTCAGAGGCGAAGATGAGCTGCCCCCAATCTTCCCGCCCGAGCTGGTCATCCAGTACCCGGAGAAGATCACCGAGACGGACCAGAACGCCTATCTGGTCGACGGCTCTCGGATCCAGTTCCGAAACGCCTCATCGAACTCGAAGGGCGGCAAGCTCAAGGGCTTCGGGGTTCGCTTCATTGCGATCGACGAGGTCTGCGAAATCCGTGATGTCGCCCAGTGGCGCATCATTCGTGATCGTGTCGGCCGCGGCGTCGGTGGCCACCAGGGGCAGGTCTTCATGTCCTCGACCCCGATGCCGGGTCACTGGGCCTACACCGAGGTCGTCCTTCGCGTCGACGCCGGTAAGAAGAAGGGATACACCTACGATCACCTCTCCAAGCCCGACAACGTCTGGATCCCATGGAGCGAGATCGAGGACTCGATCCGCGACGCCGGTGGGCCTGACGACCCTATCTGTCGGCGTGAGGTCTTCGGCGAATGGATATTCGCCGGCGCCCGCCTGTGGCACCGCTTCGACACCAAGAAGCACGTCCAGGAGGGGACGCCGGATCAGCTGGGATGGCGCGTCGTCAATCGCTCCGTCGCCGGCGAGCACTGGCCGGGGCTGAAGTACGACGCCACTCGAGGTCTCGGGGGCCAAGACTTCAACATGTACCCGATGACTACGGTCATCGCCCAGATCTGCGTCCCCAAGGGGGAGAAGGACGTCGGAACCAACCGGATCGTCTACTTCACCCGCGAGGTCGTCACCAAGAACGAGGGGACGGCCCTCCACGGCCTTCGGCTCTCGGCCGAGGGGTTCCACGAGCTCCCAATCGTCTGCGACCCGTCCGGCGACCAACCCGGTCACCGGCTGCAGATGCACCTGGACCAGTCCGCCCACGAGGCGGACGACCTCCGCGAGGCTGGCCACGCGGTCATCCCCGCCGAGTTCAACGACGAGGGTGTGGCGGTCATGCCACCCCAGATCTCGTCGATCCGCGTTGTCCACGAGCTGATGCTCAAGGGGCGGTTCGCGGTGTCGGCGTCCTGCACCACGCTGGTCCAGGCGCTCTCGACCCAGACTGCGACACCGCGCGGGACGATCGACAAGAAGCCGGGCACCGCGAGCGATCGCATCTCGAGCCCGACGGACGCGATGCGGTACCTGCTGTGGAAGCTGTTCAACCACGAGATCACGACGCGCACGCCGACCCGCTACGACGAGGACGACGAATACGAGTTAGCGAATGCTGCGTAGCCACGGACATATCCGCTCGTTCCCCAAGACGGGGTTCAGCAACGTGGTCTCGCCCGCAGTCCAGGCCGCGATCGAGAACGGCTGGATGGATGGGGCCGAGGCCCGTCGGCGCGCGTGCGCCGAGGGCCTGTCTCTCATCGACGGAACCTTCCCGGGCTACGTCAGATCCAAGATTCGGCACATCTACAGCGACCCGGACATCCGGCAGCTGATGTCCGAGCTCGTCACGTCGGAGCTCAACCCCGGCGGCGACGCGGCGAACAGCGTGCCCTCGGTCTACACCCACGGCGCCCGCCGGTACCTGCGCGAGACCAGCGACGCCCAGGAGGCGGCGTGGGTCGAGCTCCTCGACGAAGGGGACATCTCCACCCAGCAGTCTCAGTTTCAGCGCCTGCCGTACGTCAGCGGCCAGCCGCTGGTCGTCATCCCCTACCTGGACGACCTCGGGAAGCTGCAGCGCCAGGAGGTCACCGCCGACCGATACGACGCAGCGATCGGCCTCGACGGTCAGCCGCGCGCCGTGATCTGGAAGCTGCCGGACGACGACCAGCGGATCATCGACGCCCACGCCCCGTACTGGTGCGCCGTCGACGACTACGCCTGGTACTACTTCGACGTCCACGGCCGGCAGGCCGAGAACTACGAGGGATTTCACGAGATCCCCCACGGCTGCGTCGACGAGATGGGGCGACCCATGTGTCCGGCCGCGGTCTCTCGATTGAACCGTCAGCGCCCCGGCGAGAGCTGGTACACGCCCACGTTCAACCGCAGGCTCTTCGACGCCACGATCACCGTCGGGGTCACCTACGCCCGGCTCCGGTTCCGGCGCAAGGTCCAGGACGGGAAGCTGGGGGTCATCAAGGCCAAGAACAAGGCCGACATCCCGGCGGCCCAGACGATGGGAGACCCGGAGCGACCCGCGATCTTTGTCGGCGCGGGTGGCCTCTCGGTCAGCTTCGAGATGGTGGACATGGTGACGGACCCAGCCGAGTTCATCACGATGATCCGGTTCGCCTACGAGGCGCTATTCGGCGCGGAAGGCATTCCCTCGAGCGATGTCACGGTCCGTATCGGCGATGCTCCGAAGGCGGCCGTGAACGTCCGCAAGGAGCGGCGCGCAGCTCTCAAGCGGGCCCAGATGCCGTTCGCCTACAACTTCGAGCGCCGGCTCGCTCTGTCGACGAGCTCGCTCGTGACGGCCTCGGACCATCCGTCGGCCGGCCGGATCCCGGGCCCCTCGAGGATCCTCGACCGCTGGGGAATCGAGTTCGGAACGCCCACGGTCGACTCCCCCAAGGAGCAGCGCGACCAAGACGATTGGGAGCGCAAGAACGGGCTCATCTCGATGGTCGACATCGTGATGCGCAAGTACCCCTGGATCCAGACGCGCAAGGCCGCCCTCGATCACCTCATGCGCAACGCAGACGAGGACAACTCCGTCAACGAGATCTTGGCCGATCGCAACCAGCCCCTCGGGGCGCCGATCAACCAAAACAACGCCGAGCAGAACGGGGCATTGGGTCCCGCTGTGCGCGACGGACAACTGGCGCTGGATAGCGCCTCGAACGACGACCAGGCGCCGGATGGCGTCGGAGCATCATGACCACCCAGAGCACCAACAACGAAGGGGCGTCGCAAGGCGCCGGAACCCAAACCACCAACTCGACTCAGAACCAGGCGCCGGACGGTGCCGGTGAGGGTGGGCAGTCGCCGGCAGGCGAAGGCAACGCCCGCGAGCGCCGCGAGAACGCTCGCTTCGCAGATGTGCAGCGTGAGCGCGACGAAGCCCTCGAGAGGCTGTCCAAGCTCGAAAAAGCAGAGCAGGACCGGCAGCGAAAGAAGGCCGAGGAGGAGGGGGATTTCCAGAAGCAGATCGAGCTGAAGGAGCAAGAGCGATCGAAGCTCTCCGAGCAGCTTGAGAAATATCGCCGCAAGGACGTGGATCGGAAGATCCAAGACGCCCTGCGACGAGAAGCGAAGGACGCATCCGAGGACGATGTCCGCGGGGCGTACCTGCTGTTGGTCGATCGGGAAGGTCTCGATCGCTATCCGGCCGAGGACAAGTTGCCCGAGGCCATCAAAGACCGAGTCGCGCTCCTCAAAGAGCGCAAGCCCGAGTTGTTCGAGCCCAAGAAGCAGGACAGCACCACCACACCCCAGGAAGGGGCCCGCCCTCGAGGTGGGCCCGCAAAACCCCAGCCGTCCCATCCCGTGGCGCCGTTCGGAAACCGGCGCCCCGGTCTGTGACGGCGTAGCCACGAAGGAGAATAGCCATGGCCCTCGAAACCGGTGTTACTACCCAATCCGACCTTTCCGCCTGGATCCGTACCGAAGGATACGCGGCGGCCATCCTGCGCGAGAACGAAGCTCCCAGCGTCCATCAGACCGTCGCTTGGGTCGAAGACGCTTCGATGATCGGGTCGAACACGTTCAAGTTCCGGCGCGAGAAGAACGCCGCGCTCGTCTTCACCTACGCCTCGCCGAAGGCCGAGGGCGACGACGGGGGCTACGGCAACCCCATCAAGTTCGAGGTCGCGGCCGCGTCGTGCAACGGCGCCGTCATCGGCATCAAGCGAGCGATCACCTACCGCGCGTCGCAGAACGCGATGGTGGACCTCGAGCGTGTGACCCAGAACAACTCGCGGGCCATGGCCAAGCGCATGTCGCAGGACATGTTGACCAAGATCAACGACGCCTCGACGAACACGACCAACTACAGCGGTCTCCAGATGGACCGCGCGAAGTTCGGTGCTCTGGCCGCGCTGTACAGCGCACAGGAGGCCGAGGGCCAGCACGCCGTGTTCATGGGCCACCACGCCCTGGAGAAGCTCCGGGACGACATCCGCCAGACCAACGGCGCGATCGAGGCGACGGGCCGCGGCCTGTCACTCTTCGGCACCAACCCGTTGTTCAAGGGGGACTACGAGGGGTATCCGATTCTCGTCTCGGACTATCTCCCCGACCCGGACGGCGCGAACAAGGTCGGCTGTTTCGCGGTCGTCGGCGACGAAGGAGCCTTCGGCATCGCGTCGTGGTGGGGGACCGTGCCCGGTCGAAACCCCGGGAACGACGCCGTCGTCAACGGCTACTTCACCGAGTTCGATCGGGACCCCGACAAGGACAAGGACCTGATCTACACCAAGGCCTACGTGGCCCATTGCCTCACCTACGAAGGCAACATCCGACGGTTCGTCGTCGCCAAGAGCTGACGCCACCGAGACACCATTCGGGCTACGGCCCGCGCAGCACACCCTGACCCGAAGGGGGCGAGGCAACACCTCGCCCCCTTCTCATTTTGGAGATCGACATCGTGGCCCTGAACACCAACCCGGACGAGGACGTCCCCCGCTACTCCATGAACCACCAGGCGTCGGCGCCGATCGTCGTGCTTCGACCCGACGGCGAACTGTTCGCTGTACCTTCCCAGCACAACTGTCTGCCTCACTATCTCCAGGCCTCCAAGGTGGAGGTGACCAACGAAGACGGCAGCCACGGTCGTCAGTGGGAGATCGTCGTCAAGTTGCCGTTCCATCGAGACGGTTGGCGGATCCTGTTCTCGGAGTTCGAGGGCGATGACCTCTTCCAGGAAGAGGGCATGATTGCGGAGCGCAAGAAGTTCAAGCGCTACATGGAGATGTGGCTCCACAAGGACGGCCCGAAGACCAGCCTGGGTCTCAACCCGCCGCTGAACGCAAAACCACAAGACCGCACATCTTGGGAAGATGCGCAGAAGAAGTCCGGCCGTCCTTCCGTGTACCCGGAGTCGATGCTGCCATCGCTGGTGAAGCAGTACCGCGATGAGGCACAGTCCGGATCGACCGAGTTCGAGGATGAGTTCCTCCTGTCGGACGAGGACATCAAGGCCCAGAAGCCGGGCCGTAAGAACGCGACGAAGGCCAAATGACCGGCGCCGTCGAGATCGACGCCGGCGACGAGGTCGAGTGGACGCGCGAGGAGATGTCCACGGCGGTCGACGCCGGCAAGACACCAGTGGAGGCCTTCGAGCGTCGCTGGCGTGAGCTGTTTGCTCACTACCAGCTCCAGCGTGACATGGGCCTCGCCCCGTACTCGCCGGACCCGGTCCTGCGGGACCGAGCCAAGGACCAGGCCAAGATCGAGATCGACGAGGCTGATCCGACGCTCTCGCCCGCCCCGCACAAGCAGGACATGAAGTGGCGCCGAGCCTTCTCCATGCGTCGCAAGGGGATCTACGAGCACAACCTCCGTCTCGTCTCGCAAGGCGTGCTTCCGCACAAGAGCGAGGCCGATCTGTGGGACGAGGCTGGCGACCAGGCGAGACGAGATTGCGAACACGGGATCTTGATCGAGTAGGCCATGAGCGTGCCCAAGCCATACCCCGTCCTCTACGAAGAGGGCGCCCAGGACGTCGTGCAGGTGTTCTTCGACAAGCACGGCCGACCCGCCGTGCCGTCGTCGGCTCCGTCGTACGTCGTCCGGGACATTGGCTACGCCGACGGCGACTCGCGCCGCGACCTGACCTCTAGCGCGAACTCGACGCTCGACAGCGCGAGCTCGACGCTCGCGGTCGCGGCCGGACCAGCGTCCGCAAATCCGCTGCAGCTCACCGTCGCCGATGGCACGGATTTCGTGGCGGGACGGATGTACCAGCTCGCCACGGCCAACGGCGGCCGCGCCGAGCTCGTCGATGTGCTGGGCAAGACCGGCAACGTCCTCGAGCTGGCAAATCAGGTCCAGTTCAGCTACCCGACCACGACCTCGACGCTCAAGGGCGTCGAGTGCCGAGCCACGTTCCCCAGCGCGGTCGCCAACGACACCAACCGGGTTCCAGGCGACGACGTGTTCGCCGTCGACTGGGACGTCGAGGGGGTGGATGGGGTCTCACTTGTCCGCCAGCTCGTGGTGATGCGACGGCGGGACCGTGTACCCTGCGCGACGTTCGCAGATGTGGCCTCGGTCGACCGAGACCTGGGTGTCAAGCTCCGCGGCCGTGATGGCGACGAGCTCGTCCTGCAGGCCTACAAGGAAGTGATGGCCCAGGCCAGGGCCGCGAACGTGCCCGCCGAGGAGCTCTACATCGGAGACGACGGCAAGCTCGCGGTCGTCTACTACGCCCTCGAGACGTTCTACTCGCTCAACAAGCAGGCCTCTCAGGCCGAGTGGGCGCGCGAGCGGTTCGAGAAGTACTTCACCGCCCTGACCGGCATCTCGGCCGACAGCGTCCGCGTCAGCGAGGCGACCGACGCCGGCGAGCCCGTCGACCAGGCCTACCACCCGTTCACGAGGGCCTGATGGCGCTCACCGCTACAACGCCCGCCGCGATCCGGGCCGTCCTGGTGGACGCGATCCAGGCCATGACGCCGAAATTCGCGGGCCTGCGGGCCTCCGCGCCCTGGGAGTACGTCCGAGACGTCCGCAGCGTACGGGGCGCCGCCCTCCGCAAGTTCGCCGTCATCCACAGCGTCGCGGAGCTGTGCCGGTGCGACTCCGCGCCGGAGGGGCCGGACCCGATCCATGAGGACCCCCTGTGGGGCGACGGCATCGAATACGCCTACGAGATGGCGATCCTCGTCTCGTACCGCGCGGTCGGGCTCAACCTCGAGCTCGAGGAGATGATGTGGCAGGACGGCCGCGACCTGTGGCTCCTGCTCCATCCCCAGCCCGGCAACCCCGAGATCGACGGGTTCATCGGCGCCAGGGCCTTGAGCCCGGACCTCATCCCCAGCGAAGAGGCCGACACCAACGAAGACGGAGACCAGAAGAACGACGACGACGCCCTCGTCGTCGCCTTCCGGTTCGAGATGCACTTCCTCGCTGAAGACGCCTAGGAGACCTGAACCATGGCCGCAACCGCCCGAAGCTCGAAACCGAAGACCCTCGCCCTCACCGTTGAGTCCACCAAAGGGACCGGACCCGTCGACGCGAGCGCCTGGCAAACCGCCGACAGCGGCGGAAACGTGGACCGCGTTCGCTTCCTTGGCGTGCTCGACACGTCCGCGCTGCGCCCCGAGGCCGTCCAGGACGAGCGCAACCAGGAGGAGTTCCAGGGCAAGGACGTCCCGCTCGACGGCCTCAGCGATGGCGAGCAGGACGGGATCGGCTTCGTCTTGCATGGGACAGGGTCCGAGACCTCGGACACGAACACCGTAAGCGAGACCAAGATCGCGCGCCTGATCGGCCACATGATGGGCGGTGCCGGCGGGACGATCATGGGTAAGACCTTCGCCGTCGACGGAACCCCGTCGAGCGACACCGAGATGACGTTCGACTCCGGGCACGGATGCGTCGTCGGCCAGATCGTGTTCTTCGAGAACCCGGCCGACGGGCTCCTGTACCCCGCGCAGATCGCCTCCGTGGCGACCAACGACATCACGCTGTTTCAGGCGCCCTACGCGGGCGTCGACGACGACGACGTGGTCCACGCGGCGATCACCGCGTTCATCGACGAGGCGGCCCTGTACGACCTCACGGACAGCGACCAGGAGACGCTCTCCGTGCTCTACGAGCGTTTCGGAACCTCCTGGCTGATGCACGGCGGCGCGGTCTCCATGGAGGGGATCACGATCGAGCGCGGGCAGGCGCCCCGCATCGACGCGAAGCTGCTCTGGGCCCAGGTCAAAGCACCCGGCAACGGCGGCGGGTTCTCGCCGACGTGGAGCTCGACCCAGGACGGCGAGCCCGGCCTGGTGATCGGCGCCAAGACGCGGCTCAGCATCACCGACCGCGACACCGCGACGCTGGCCTCGCAGCGCTGCATGAGCGCCGCGATCAACCCGGGGATCAGCAAGAGCCGCTTCCCGGCGATCACCGAGCATGCCGACGGCCTCGAGGGGACCGCCGGCTACACCTGCGAGCCCCAGGATCTGACCGCCGAGGTCGGCGTCCTCATCGACACCGCGTGGCAGGACACGTGGGACACGAAGGGCAAGAAGCGGATCATGCTCTACCAGATCGCTCCGGCCGGTAAGGCCTGGGCAATCATCATCCCCAACGCGTTCCTCATGGAGCACCCCGCCACCGCGGAGAGCGGCGCCAACGGGATGATGAACCTCAACTTCACCGCGACGGTCAACGACGCGGCGAGCACCGACGTTGGAAAGAGCCGAATCGTCATCGGCATGGGATGAACGTGAAAGCACCACAGCACTCCATCACGCACGAACCGGTCGTCATCTTCGAGGACGACCCCGCCTGGGATTTCGAACGCCTCCGCGAGGAGGGAGCGATCGTCACCGCCGAAGGCCGGAAAGCCGGCAAGGAGCAGGATCGGGAGCACCCTTGGTGCAAGTACCACCTGGGCGAGACGAGGTACGACCTAGAGGCAGGGGACATTCTCCAGTACGTGCGCGAGGGCGAGAAGCCGGTGCAGTTCGCCATCCGGCGCCTGCCGCCCGCGAAGTTCGCCAAGGCCCAGACGAAGATCTCGGCCACCTTCGCCAATCACGACATCGAGGACCCCGACGGCGCCGGCTCGATCCAGGCCGAGCTCGCCGAGATGTACGTCGAGATGTGCCAGCAGGGCCTGACCCGCATCGAGGGCTTCGACGGGTCGGATGACCATCCGAAGTGGTTCGTCCGCCGAAACGGCGTCGTCACGACCGAGACGATCTACGAGATGATCGACCGCTTCGGTGTCCTGAATGTCCAGGCCCTCGGGGCGGCAGCTTTCAGGTTCTCGACCCGGCTGAGCGAACCCGAAAAAAAGCGCTGAGGCTCTGGGCCTACGCGCGGGTCGGCATCCCGTACCGTGACGCCGGCAGTCAGATGTGGTGCCACGAGGCCCCCTACGATTGCCGCGAGGTCTGCGGCAACGGCGGGTCGCGCCTCGACCCAGAGCAACAGGCCAGGCAGCACTGCTCGTTGCCCCTATACAAGGGGGACTGGACCCCAGTCAGCCCCGAGGGCGCGCTCCCGCGGGGCTGGTACATGGGCCGGTCGATCGAGCCCGAGGAGTACGCGGTCGAGGATGGTGAGGACCTCGACGAGTTCCCACAACTCGTCGTGTCCGGCGTCATGGACGAGCCATGGGAGAGCCTCCACGAGGGCTGCCCTGGTGGCTGGCTACGCTGCGCCTACATCGAGAGCCTCCGACCGTTCGCGCGCCACCTGATCGACCAGAGCGGGGCGCACGACTCGAACCCGATGCTGGGTCCGGGGATGGATCCCCGGATCTGGGAGGCGATCCAGCACCTCGAGCTCGAGGAGCGGCGCGCCCTCGACTGGGCCGCTCGGAAGAAGCTGAGAAAGGCCGATGACTGACGTCACCAGCACCGCCCACGTCAGGGCGAACACGCGCCAGGCGCAACGCGAGCTTGGCAAGGTCGCCGATGCGACCGGGCGGATGCGGGGTGAGGCGAGCTCGGCGCAGGGCGTAGTCGGTCGGCTCGGCGACCTGCTCGACGGCATGGGCGGCACCGCGGGCAAGGCCGGCGGGCAGCTCCAGAATCTGGGGAAGCTCGCGGCCGGGGCAGCCGGGGCGGCTGGCTTCGGGCTCCTGATCTCGGGGGCTATGGAGGCCGCGCAGGCCATCACGGCCCTCTCCGAAGAGAGCCTGCGCCTGCAGGCTTCGTTCAACAACGTCCCGTACGGCATCCAGCAGGCCCGGGAGTCGACCCTCGGCTTCGTTGCAGACAGCGACTTGGCCCAGCAGGCGCTGACCGCCAACTCGCTCGGCGCCGCGAAGAGTTCGAAGGAGTTCGGCGAGCTCGCGGGGGCCGGCGCCAAGCTCGGTCTCGCCCTCCAAGGCGACGCGAGAAAGGGCGTCGAGGACCTCACGCTGGCGATCTCGCGCCAGAGCCCGATGATCCTCGACAACCTCGGGATCTCGCTGAAGCTGAGCGAGGCCCACGACAAGTACGCAAAGCGACTTGGCAAGTCCACCAGCGAACTCACCGACAACGAGAAGGCCGAGGCGTTCCGCAAGGAGGCCATCGAAGCCGCGATCAAGGCGTCGAACGACATCACCGTCAAGACCGACGGGTGGGCCGCCGCGGTCCAGCATCTCAACGTCGAGCTCAAGAACAACCGCGACGAGATCCTCGGAGGCGGCGTCGCCCGCAACGAGATGCAGGCGCTCAACGACCTGCTGGGCGGGATGGCCGACCACGAGCTTGAGCGGCTCCGGGCCCAGAAGGACATCCGCGACGTCGCCAGCCAGCTCAACGGCGAACTCTACGACCAGTATCGCGTCACCGTCGAGACGCCGATGGCGCTCAAGGCCATCAACGCGGAGATCAACCGCCGCCTCGACGCGCAGCTTGCCGTGAACGAAGAGGCGGAGGCGGAGGCGAAGTGGCAGGAGGAGTCGCTCACCTACCGCAACGACCTGGTCGACCAGCTCGGCCGGGAGGAGCAGCTTGCCAAGGCGCGCGGCGACGACGAGTGGCGCATGTTCGAGCTGCAGGAGGCTCGGCTCGGCATCCAGAAGGAGCTGGCCGAGGCAGCTGGTGACGAGGCTCAGGCGAAGAAGCTCGCGTTCGAGCTCGAGCTGCTCAACGCAGAGAAGCTCAAGGCCCTCGACGACGCCGCCAACAAGAGCACAAAGCGGCGCGGCGGCAGCCGACAGCGTGGCACCTGGATCGACCGGTTCGTCGAGGAGCAGCAAAAGCGCACCCGTGATCTCGGCCTCGAGGACCAGGGCGACTTCGGCGACATCCTTCGGGCGAAAGAGACCGAGGAGATGATCAAGCGCCTCGAGGAGATCGGCGCGCGCAACCGCGCGAACGTCCTCGAGCGCGAAGAACTCGCGGCACGGGAGGCGGAGCGCCTGCGCGAGCTCGTCGACCAGATGCAGCGGCACATCGAGGTCGCTGAGGCCCAGGGCCAGCAAACCGAGTTCCTCCACCAGCGCAAGCTGCAGATGGTCGAGGAGATCGCTCGGGTCGAGGGCGACCTTGAGGGAGCTCGTCAGGCCCGACACGAGGCGGAGCTCCGGCGGCTCCAGGCAGAGCAGGCGGCGAACAACCGCAAGATGGACGCCTTCGAGAAGGTCGCCCGCAGCGAGATCGACATGCTCGCGGCGAGCACCACAGCGGCCGTCGACGCCAGCGACAACAAGGCGCGGGCGTTCTGGATGGAGGCCCGGGGGATCATGCTCGCCCGCGGCCGGACGCTCGCCATCGAGGCGGCGTTCCAGACGGCCATGGGGCTGGCCGCTGCGGTGACCCTGAACGCGCCCAGGGCTGCCCAGCACTTCACCGCAGCGGGCATCGCAGGCGCGCAGGCGGCCGCGTTCCTGGGCGGCAGCGCGATCATCAAGGCAGCCATGGGCAGCGGCGCCGGCGGAGGCGCCGGGCGTGGCGGGCGCGGATCTTCGCCCACTGGCGGCCGAGGGGGCGCCGCGAACTCGGGTCCGAGCCGGGCCGAGTCGGACGTCCCGATCTCCACCAACGATGCGCCGCCGCCGCTTCCCGCCGCAGCCACATCGGGCGGAGACCAGATCAACAACTGGAATTTCTACGGCGACGTCTTCGACACGGAGGAGGCCGCCGGCCGGGCCATCCAGCGCAAGCTGCGAGCGGCCGGCGAGTCGGGGAGGAAGTACCGCTGATGCTGACCAGTGTTCTCATTGGCTCGCGGCCCAACTGGCCCGACGGACAGACGCTCACGTCGCCCTCGGGGACGATCTCGGCGTCTCTGGGCGCTCTGTACCTCGACCACCCCACGGCGGCGCTGTCGATGCTCGAGCAGGTCAAGGGGCTTTCCGGGGTGTCCGACGCCTACATCCGCAAGGACGGCCTCGTGGTGATCGTGATGTCCGGCTCCACGGCGCTCACATGGGGCGCGGCGACGATCCTGCGCGACCTGCTCGGCTTCACCGGCGACCGCACGGCGGCGACCAGCCACGTCGCGGACGTCCAGTCGGTGCTGCTTTGGGTCCCGCTCCGCAAGGACCAGCCAGGGCCCGACGGCCTCATCGACGACGAGGGGGAGACCCGCAACCTCATCGACGTCAGCGCGGGCCGCAACGGCGAGCAGGTGACCGTCCTCTTCGCCGGCAACAAGGAGCGCTTGTGGCGATGGACCTACGTGCCCAAGGCGAAGTTCAAGACCGCTGACGAGGAGCCCGCTGAGTACCGCGCGTTCTTCCAGGAGGTCTTGGTCCCGACGAAGCGCTTCCTCGTCTACCGCGGCGTCGACATGGACGACTCGGACACCGATCCGGCGTCGTACTCCAGCCCGTTCGGGCCCTACCAGGCGGACATGCAGAAGATGTCGGCCAAGCTCGAGGTCCGTCGCTCGCGGGGGTTCGAGCGGGTCGACCGCCTGTTCGACATCGACGTCGAGGCCGTGAAGGTGGCCGAGTATGCCTAGCGTCGCCGAGCTCCGCCGCCGAGCGAGCCAGCGGCTCGGCTACGTCCTGTTCATCGAGGGCATCGAGTACGCCTGGACCGACCTCGACGACCTCGTCGGGACAGCGTGGATCGGTACCGAGTACGGTCCGCGCACCGTTGTCAGGGGGCTCACCGTGCCGGAGAGCTGGGAGGAGGCCGTCGAGATCCGAGACGGCGGCATGCTGGAGACCGACGAGGTCGCCTTCGGCCTGGTCGACTTCGACGAGCTCGTGGTCGGCCTGATCGGTTCGCAGCGCGACACCCAGGGGCAGGACCAGTTGGGCGAGCACCTCTCGCCTCTGGACAAGACATGCCCGGCGCAGCTGCAGGGGATCGGCACGAGCGTCACGGTCGACATGCACAACCGCTTCGTCGGCCTCGAGCGCATCGGGCCCGACGGGCAGCGGGGGTGGTTCTGGTGTCTTCCTGTGGAAAAGCGCGACCGCCTCCGCCGAGATCACCCCGTGGCGGAGTTCTCGGACTCGGTCCAGGGGGACCTCAGCCTCCCGCCGATCTTCGTCACGGACGACCCGATCCAGTTCGCGGGGCGCCGGGTGGCGCTGTTCGAGGTCACCCGAGACGACGACGGGACCTGGCCGAGCTGGCGCGAGACCTACGAGGGCGGCGGTCTGGTCTTCATGGGGGAGATGCTCGACGAGGGCGAGCTCGCAGGAGTGCGCGAGTGGCGGATCCGCTGCAGCGGCTTCGACTCGATGTTCCGCAAGCCGCTCAACTCGACGAAGCCCGACATCGGGTTCGAGGTCCAGGGGAAGGTAGCGCTCGAGCCGGAGCAGCGCGGTATCGCAGTCTGGTTCACCCGCGAATCCGAGGGCGGTTCGAGCTTCGAGCTCGAGCTCCACGACGGCTGTTTCTTCACCGATGGCAGCGGGAACCCGCGGGGGCACTTCAGCGCCTCCGACGACACCGTCGACGAGATCATCGCCCACATCGCGTCGCAGGTCGAGATCGCGCGCGATGGGCTCTCGGGGTCTGAGGACTCCACGGACGGCGACGCGCCGTACGCCGACGACCCTGGAAACTCCTCGGGCTCTGCCCGCTGGGCCACGTTCACCAAGACGGCGGCGACGATCCGCGTGTCGAAGGGGACGAGCGGCGCGCCCCTGTGGGGGACGATGTTCATCTGCATGCACCGCGCGGCCTGGCTCGCTGCGGGGTGGGACCCGGAGCAGGCGCCGTACCGAGACCGGAACACCGCCGAGTACCTGGACATGTACCCGGTCTACAACCAGGAGCTCCACGCCACGGGCCACGGTACGAAGTACACCCCGGGCGACGACTACTGGGTAGGCATCTTCTCGACCTGGCCAGGCGGCGACACCTGGCCACCGCCGCACTCGGAGCGCGCGAACGGGGGCGCAAACCGCTTCTACGCACCGACCTTCCCGGGGGGCGCATTCTACCTGCGAGCCCAGGCCCAGCAGGTTGTGCCGATCACCCAAGGCCCGGGTCCCTACATGGAGGGCATCGCCGCGCGAGCGCCGTCGCTGTACGCCAAGATCAACGGCCAGCAAACGACAGCCGCCGGATACTGGGTGTTCAAGGGCGTCCGGCGGACCGACGTCGAGGCAGAGGACGGCGAGGACTACGTTCAGGTCGGGCTTTGCTCGTGGGTCCAGGACAGCACCGGGCGCATCGCCATCGACGGCGACGGGTTCGGGGCGCTCTACGTCGAAGCATGGTGCGACCCTCGCACGTTTGGCTACGACTTCAAGAAGCTCGAGGGCGACT
>Ga0070728_10003938_pt1 | contig 15903 bp, 13 predicted proteins | sample tdDd471_FD_66723 | JGI IMG/M metagenome (GOLD analysis project Ga0070728, IMG submission 66723) | Marine sediment microbial communities from the Atlantic coast under amendment with organic carbon and nitrate - tdDd47.1 | ecosystem: Environmental > Aquatic > Marine > Coastal > Sediment | place...
CGGATTGCTCCGCCAAGGTTACCAGTGTGCTATCATTATCCACATCTCCATCTATGATTGTACCACAATGCCCATGTGTTGTATACTCACAATTACAAACATCAGCAACAATCATGACGTCATCAATCTCAGCTTTAATTGCCCTAATAGCTTTTTGAACAATACCATCACTCTGACAAGCCACATGACCATGCTCATCTTTATGCTCTGGAATACCAAATAGGAGAACACTCTTTACGCCTTTAGAAACGGCTAACTTACATTCATCTACCAAAACATCTACCGACATCTGATAGTTTCCTGGCATAGAGCTAATTGGTTTTTTAACACCTTCTCCTGGACACACAAACAAAGGATAAACCAGGTCCTCCACCTTTAAGTGCGTTTCAGTTACCATGTGGCGTAATATCTTATTATATCTTAATCTTCTTAGGCGTGTTTCTGGAAATGCCATAATTATCTTGTTTTTTTTAGTTTATTGATATTGAGGCTTTAATTGTAATTTCATTTCTTGCCAAAGTCCTTCATAGGTGGAAAAACGAGCAATAACTGTTGGTGTAACATCACGCTTTTTCATTGCTTTGGTTGTAGCAGGACCAATAGATGCAAAACCAACGTTATCATGAACTTGCTCACCATATAAATCCATAAAACCGTTAAAGCATGAAGGACTGGTACAAACCACTAACATAGATTTTTGGGCCTTTAACAATTCTTCGGTTTGTCGGCTCTTCTGATTGGCAATTATCGTACGATAAACATTGTAGCGCTTAAAGTCACACACGTCCTTTAAGCCATCTGCCAGTGTGTTTTCAGCGAGTTCACCTAGCATACCAACCCACTTTTCCGATGGCCGTATGTGTGCTTGACGTAGCTCTTTCACCAGATCAGAAGCTGTTCTGCCTCCCGATACCCACCAAGGCTTCATCCCATGCTGCTCCAATACCTGAGCCGTTTTTTTACCGATACATATAAAGCTCTTATCCAACACATCAGCAGGCTTTACTTGTTGAAAGAAATACTCAACACCACGTTTACTGGTGAAAATTACTCGACGACTTTGATACAAATGATTCAAGCATTCATCTTCCAACGTTACCTGCTCTGTATCAATCATTGGATCACATACCACTTCAACTCCTTCACTTAACAAACCTTTATACAGTAAATCATCAGTCCCTAATGGATGAGTTAAGACTACAGCTGTTTGTCGTGAATATGGATCCATAGCTACTGTGTATTTAAATCTCTTACTATATCTAGAATAGCGGTACCGCCTTGTTCTCTAATTTCTTGAGCTAATTTACGACCAATTGCCTCTGCATTGCAAGCTAAACCTTTGGTCTGGGCCCGTAATTCTTTTGTACCATCCGGCATGGCTACCAAGCCTAATAACGATAGCTCTTTATTATCAATTTTTGCATATGCTCCAATCGGAATTTGACAACCACCCTCCAACTCATTCAAGAAACTTCGCTCTGCAGTAATTTGCTGATAACTCTCTTCACAATGAAGAGCCTTTACGATATCATCTATGGCTTCATCACCTTCTCGTATCTCAATAGCAATAGCGCCTTGTCCACATGCTGAAACAAAATAGTTAGGATCAAACAATTCAGTAATGACCTCATTGTATCCCAAGCGAATTAATCCAGCACCAGCCATTACCATTGCATCGCAATGCCCATCTTCCATTTTTCGCAAACGTGTATCTACATTTCCACGAATATCAACCACCTGTACCTTTGGATTTAAACGATGTACCTGTGCTTTACGTCGAAGACTTGATGTAGCCACTTTATGCTGCTCTGTCATCTCTTCTAGCGATAAGCCATTTTTACTTACCCAAGCGTCTTTATATTCTGCGCGTTTTAAGATAGCTCCCAATTGCGCTCCTTCAGGAAAAACTGTTGGTAAATCTTTCAGGCTATGCACACACATATCTACTTCATTTGCAAATAAGGCATGTTCCAGTTCTTTTGTAAATAAACCTTTATCGCCGATTTTAGACAGGGCAACATCCAATATTTTATCCCCTTTTGTTGATATAATAACAATTTCGAATGCATGATTTGGGAATGCCGCACCTAATTTCTCTTTAACCAGATTTGCTTGATACAAGGCCAATTTACTGCCTCTTGTTCCTATTCGGATATTGGATTTATTCATAATATACAGGGCTGCTTAAACTAAAATACAGATGATCAACATCTGTATTATACACTAGGAGCTAAAGTTAAAAAATTCTTCGAGTAATTTTACCTTCTCGGTATCGCGACCTTCATTAGTTACCGATTTCATCTGCTTAATAATCATGCGCGTGAATTTGGCACTTAGGTGCTCTCCGTACTCTGTTATCTTTTGCGATGCATAATCATCATCTTTTACTTTCTTGTAGTTTTGAGCTTCATTTGAGTTCACATCCTTAAATGTAGAAGCTATACTACTAATTGCTGAACTCATTCGACGTACATTCAACCAATCATCAAACTCAGCCAAAACCTCTTCAATAATCTCTTCTGCTTCTTCAAGCTTTCCTTTTCTCTTTTCAAAGTTTGCCTTTACCACTTCTTCCAGATGATCGAGATCATACAGGCAAACATTTTCTAACTCGGCAACAGCAGGATCAACATTTCGTGGACTACAAAGGTCAAGCACCATCAAGGGTTTCTGTTGACGTTTTTGCATCACTACTCCCAGTATCTCTTTCGTTAAAAGCACCCTTGAAGATCCAGTTGTGAAGGTTACCATATCAACAGCAACCAATTGATCTACGTAAGAATCAAATGCAAAGGCAACACCCTGTACTCTATCAGCTAACTGTTCGGCTTTACCTAAAGTACGATTGGATATCCAATTATGAACACAGCCTTTTTTGGATAGATTCAAGGCAACAATAGTTCCAGTTTCACCAGCACCAACAGTCAATGCCTTAATGTTTGGAAAGCCATTGAGCTTATTACCTGCTAACTCAACTGCTGCAGAACTTACAGAAACAGCTCCTTTATTTAAGGATGTTTTAGTACGAACTTGCTTACCCGCCTCAAACGCTTTGTGTATCATTCGTGTTAACTCAGCGCCAACCATAGCAGTATTGTCTACCCAAGAGAAAGCCTCTTTTAGTTGAGATACAATCTGATATTCACCAAGAATAAGTGAGTCGAGTCCGGTAGCGACACGAAACAGATGACGAGCGCAATCTAAACCAACATGCGTGTAAAGGTATTTTTTAACGTTGATGTCTTTCTTAAAATACGCGATATATGCATTGGTCACATCAATTACAAATTGTGATGCATTTTCAATTCTGGCACTATTCGCTTCGAAATAAAGCTCGGTACGATTACATGTGCTTAATGCCATGATACCTTCCACATCGCATTGACGATTCAGATATTCATACAAACCAGTTATTTCCTCCTTGGTAATAACCAGTTGTTCGCGTATTTCTAGTAGTGCTGTTTGGTGACTGATCCCTATTAAACCAACCATATCTCAATTGCGAATTACTTGTTCAAATTGTTAACTAAACCACTTTCTGTAGCCTATGAATCAAAAATAAACTTGAAATCTGTAGCAACTCTGTAAAATGAAAGAAATTGAAGTATTGAATTACTTCTTTAGAATTATTATGAATAAGTGAAAAAGTATTTGCTTAGATAGATGGACAAAAATAACGTTTATTCTATTATACATCTTTACTTCATGAGCTGTCCCGAAGCCTCAATAATTCGCAAAAAACCATCCACTCCAAGCACATCACCATCAGCAATTATTTTTGCTTTTGAATAATAAGGTTCCCGCTCTGCTAATTTTTGTGAGATAAATAATGTAAGTTCCTCTCCAGATTTCCCTGAAACCAAAGGACGTAATTGTTTAGGACCACTTAAACGGCCAACCAAAGTATCAACAGGTAGTTTTATGTAAATACTTAGTCCATTTGCATTCATCAACTCCATATTATCAAAATAACAAGGCGTACCTCCTCCAGTGGCAATAATCAACCTTTCTTTATTTATGACTTCTAAAAGCATTTGCTGTTCCGCTCTTCTAAAAGCCGTTTCACCCTCATCAGAAAAGTATTCTTTGATGGTTGTATGAAAGCGCTCTTCAAAATAATCATCCAGATCGATAAACTCCCAATCCATTTCTGTTTTAAGACGCTTACCAAGAGTAGATTTCCCACTGCCCATAAAACCTACGAGAAAAATGCGTTTTATTTCCATTTACTAAGCTTCAAACAGAGACATTTGGTTTTTATCCTCATCATCCTCTTGGGTAGAATCAGTAAGTTGACTCTCTGGTTTTAGTTCATCTTTAATAAGCGGTTCTAATTCTAAAATCTTGGATATCTGGAATGTCGTCAGGCGCTTTCCTCTTGCCTTAAAGCTCTTAATACCAATAAATTCAGCAACCTCAACAATGAGTTTCTCACGTAATTTATCATCACCACCAAACTTAACTTCAAGGCGAGGATAATCCACATGCATAATTTTCACTAAGCGCGACTTTGTATTTTCACCAATAAAGGATTGTGGTTTATTAGACGCTTCGAATTGGAAACGCTTGATATAGTAATAGTCCTGATCGGCATCGAAATAAACAGCAGACCAAACAATATCATTTCTATACTTCTCAATAATTAATATATTATCATCATAATGGTTGCTTAAATCAAATGATGTCAAGTAATAGCTCCCCTCTTTAGTTATCACAAGCACCTGATCTCCACCATGAAACTCACCCAGGAATTGCCCACGACTATCGGCATTCAAACGCAGTGTTTCATGTTCAAACCAAATCTTACGTCCTCCAAGGGTTGATTCACCTTTCTTCTTCAGTGCAATGGTTTTTACCTCGTACTTCGTAAGGATATTTCCCATAGCGGCACGCCCTTTTATGGCTAAATCGCCCAAATTCACATCAAATACCAAATTACGAATTCGAGCTTTCGGACGAAGAACAACCTTCAAAATCTCCGATTCCCCATTTGGATTAGCACTAAAATACATCAGCTTAGAACCAGGGGTTTCTTTTGTAATATGATATTCTTTATCACGTGTAATACCTGTCACAGCAAAGCGTTTCATATAAACATTACCTTCTTTTCCATCGCGATAAACTGCATTATAGATGGTACGCTTATCACTTTTCTTAAATACTGTGATATGTATAATATTCTTACCTACAAAAGCTTTGTCTGACACTTTCGTGATTAAGTATTTTCCATCTTTATAGAAGATGATAGCATCATCGATGTCAGAACAATCACACACATATTCATCTTTACGAAGCGATGTGCCAATAAAACCATCCTCACGATTGATGTAAAGCTTTTCATTCTTCACAACTACCTTAGAAGCTTCAATACTAGCGAAACTTCTAATCTCCGTTTTACGCGGGAAGTTCTTTCCAAATTGCTTTTTAATACGCTTATAATAGTCAATTGAGTAAGGGATAATATTGGCCAGATGGTAAGCAATCTGTTCCATCTCTTCCTCAATAGTAGCAATGTATTCATCTGCCTTTTTAGCATCAAATTTAGAGATACGCTTAATCTTAATCTCCGTTAATTTGGCAATGTCATCGCGTGTTACTTCACGACGCAAACTTGGTTTAAAAGGCTCTAAACCATGATCTATTGTTTGTATAATTGCCTCCCAAGTCTCACAGTCTTCAATGCGATTATAAATACGATTTTCAATAAAAATACGTTCAAGCGATGACATGTGCCACGAGTCTTCTAATTCGCCTTTACGAATTTCCAACTCTCGCGTAAGCAATTTTACAGTGTTCTCGGTATTCTCACGTAATATTGCTGATACACCAATAAAATGTGGCTTATTATCGCGTATCACACAAGCATTAGGCGATATTGAAACTTCACAATCGGTGAACGCATATAAGGCATCAATAGTTTTATCGGGCGATGCTCCTGTTGGTAGATAAATCAGAATCTCTACATTTTCAGCAGTGTTATCATCAATCTTTTTAATCTTGATTTTCCCCTTATCGTTGGCCTTCAGAATAGACTCAATTAATGAAGTAGTATTTTTACCAAAAGGAATATCAGAGATCATTAGGCTCTTACTGTCAATCTTGCTAATCTTAGCACGCACTTTAACAGCTCCACCACGTAATCCATCATTATATCTCGAAGCATCCATCATTCCACCTGTGTGAAAATCAGGCAAAATTTCAAAAGGCTCATCCTTCAAAATCGCTATGGATGCATCAATTAATTCATTAAAATTGTGAGGTAATAGTTTCGAAGCCAAGCCAACAGCAATACCTTCAACACCTTGCGTTAGTAACAAGGGGAACTTAACCGGTAATGTAACCGGCTCATTATTACGACCATCGTAACTTAACTTCCAGTTTGTTGTTTTAGGATTGAAAACAACCTCTTGTGCAAACTTGGTTAATCTTGCCTCTATATAACGCGGCGCAGCTGCCCCATCACCCGTGAACACATTACCCCAGTTACCCTGACAATCGATTAATAAATCCTTTTGCCCTAAGGCCACCAAAGCATCCCCAATCGAAGCATCGCCATGCGGGTGAAATTGCATGGTATTACCAATGATGTTAGCCACCTTATTGTAACGCCCATCATCCATACGACGCATAGAATGAAGTATACGGCGCTGTACCGGCTTTAATCCATCATTAACATGAGGAACAGCACGCTCAAGGATGACATACGAGGCATAATCGAGAAACCACTCGCGGTACATCCCCGGCAAATGACTAATTGTTGATTCCCCAGTATCCCAAACCTGCTGACCTTTTGAGGATTGATTATCTGATGACTCCGGATTAAGCTCTTCCGGCAGATTGGTGTTATTTGTATCGTCGAAACTCATTCTACCTAAACAATTTATTCTTGATTAACCAAGTCTTCTTCTATTACCAAATTATCGATAATGAAGTTTTGTCTGTTGGGTGTGTTCTTCCCCATATAAAATTCAAGCAATTCTTTTACAGTCACATCCTTTTTCATGCGAACCGGCTCTAATCGAATATCTTTCCCAATAAAATGCTTGAACTCATCCGGAGAAATCTCACCAAGTCCCTTAAATCGTGTTATTTCTGGTTTAACGCCACATTTTTTGATTGCTGAATGTTTTTCTTCATCCGAATAGCAATAAAAAGTCTTCTTTTTATTACGCACCCTAAAAAGTGGTGTTTGGAGAATGTAAACATGCCCATTCTTAACCAATTCAGGGAAGAATTGCAAAAAGAATGTTAAGAGTAACAATCGAATATGCATACCATCCACATCGGCATCGGTTGCTATAATAACATGATTATAACGTAATGTATCTAAACCATCTTCAATATTAAGAGCAGCTTGAAGCAAGTTAAACTCTTCATTTTCATATACCACCTTACGCGACAAACCATAACTATTTAGAGGTTTACCTTTTAAACTAAATACGGCCTGCGAATTTACATTACGTGCCTTTGTAATAGATCCACTCGCCGAATCTCCCTCCGTAATAAAAATGGAGCTTTCCCCATTCTCCTCTTTCTTAATATCGGTGTAATGAATACGACAATCTCGTAATTTCTTATTATGAAGACTTACTTTTTTAGCACGTTCACGAGCTAACTTCTTAATCCCTGAAATAGCTTTACGCTCCCTCTCCGAATCAAGAATTTTGCGATTAAGAATTTCTGCACATTCCGTGTTTTTATGCAAAAAGTTATCGAGATGCTCAGTTACAAAGTCAAGTATAAAATTACGTACTGAAGGGCCATTGGGTCCTATGTCCTTAGACCCTAATTTGGTTTTCGTTTGCGATTCAAAAACCGGCTCCTCTACTTTTATACTTACAGCAGCAATTAATCCACTACGAATATCAGATACATCAAAACTCTTATTATAAAAGTCGCGGATCGTTTTTACAAAAGCCTCACGGAAGGCTATTAAGTGAGATCCTCCTTGGGTTGTATGCTGCCCATTAACGAAAGTATAATACTCCTCGCCATACTGATTACCATGGGTAATGGCTATTTCAATATCTGCTCCTTCGATATGTATAATCGGATAAAGCCCTTCTGACTCCATGTTTTCATTCAACAGATCGAGCAAACCATTTTTGCTCTGAAATACTTTTCCATTAAAAACGATGGACAAGCCTTTGTTCAGGTATGTATAGTTTCGCAGAAGCGTTTCAATGTATTCTTCCCGATAGCGAAAATTTTCAAAAATAGTCTTATCTGGTGCAAATTCGATGAAAGTACCATTCTTCTCATTTGATGATGCTAATTCATGATCAGTAACAACCTCTCCGCGTGAAAAATCTACTCGTTTGGTTTCACCTTCTCGATAAGCCTGAACATTAAATGCTGTACTTAGGGCATTCACCGCTTTAATACCAACACCATTAAGTCCAACCGACTTTTTAAAAGCTTTTGAATCATACTTGGCACCGGTATTCATTTTGGAAGCCACGTCAATCACTTTTCCGAGTGGAATTCCTCGACCGTAATCACGAACCGTAACATGCCCTTCTTCTACGGTAACTTCAATCTTTTTTCCGTTACCCATCATAAACTCATCAATGGAATTATCCATTACCTCTTTGAGTAACACATAAATACCATCATCAGCAAATGTTCCATCTCCTAGCTTCCCAATATACATACCAGGTCGTCGACGGATATGTTCTTTCCAGTCTAACGTCCGAATAGCATCTTCGGAATAGTTCTGTGTATTTTGACTACTCATACCTAAAAATCAACTAAATAATTGGAAAAGTGAAGGTCCTCTTCTTGTGGAAAACCGTCCAAATATAACTAAAACAAGAAATGTTTGGTAATTTCTTTATTAACAATTGAGTTAATAAACGAGCTTATTGCCTTACATTCTCCTTGGGAATCAGCCCCATCTTCATCATTAAAAAAGTTGCATTATGACTTTGCGTAACGCCTTCTCTAAGCTTATAGTCAAAGTTCAAACCATCCCCTTTAAATGATACTTCAAAACAGTTGTTGAAAACTCGTCCCGAAGTTTGTTTTGCTAACTGACCGAGCTCCAAATCATGCGTTGCTACCAATCCACATCCATTTAAATCCACTAATTGCTTTATAAGCGCCATCGACCCTTGGTATTTATCAAGTGAATTGGTGCCTTTAAGTATTTCATCTAGTATGAAAAATAACTCACCTGCTTCTTTCAAGCGATCAATAATCATTTTTAATCGACTTAATTCTGCAAAAAAGTAGGATTCATGCTTCAATAAATTATCAATCGCTCTCATATTTGTTATGAATAGCATTGGTTTGTAGGTGAATTCCTTTGCTGCTACAGCACAACCATTACCAGCCAAAACCAAAGCCACACCAACTGTACGAAGAAATGTACTTTTACCTGCCATATTAGCACCTGTAACAACACATATACGTTGCGAGCTTGAATATCGGAAAGAATTACTTACCCGCTCCTGAGTCGGAATCAAAGGGTGGCCTAACTTATCAGCTTTAAAAATTACATCATCTGATAACTTTGGAAAAATAGCATCGGGATGATTAAAGGAAAAGGTTGCCAAGCTGTTCATTGCTTCTAGCTCATGTAAAGCTTGTAACCAAACATTTAATTGCGTACCATATTTGGAGTACCACTGTTGCAATCGCACACATACAATTAAATCCCAAAGAAAAAAACCATTTAAAACAACACCAAGTAACATATTTAACCGCTGATCAAACAACTTAATATGTCCAGCCAATTGCTTCATCACCACACTTGCCTTCTTCCCGTCAGTACTCAACTTTTCCTTTACTTCTTTCAGATAACTTGATGTATAATCGGTTTGTTCAACGTGTTTAATTAAATTGGAATATCTATCAAGATAGTTACCTAGTGATGCAACTTCTCCATGTACTCTATTTATATTTTTTAATCGTGATCCTGAAATAAACAAACCAACAAAAAAAAGGTAAGCAACGATATCTACTGACCATACATTGAAAGAGATCAAAACAATGGAAACAAGTAAAAACGATAGAAAACTTATAATGACAACTTTTGTTAACTTAGATAAAAAAGTTAAATCAGGTAGTTTATTTAAATCTAGTACTCTATTCTTTTTATTTCCTTCAGCAATTTGCGCTCCTAAGGCATAATAATGTTGTCTGTATTCATCCATTACAGCTAATTCAGCAATTGCTTTTTGCTTAGCTTCAATATCGGGCGATGAAAAAGAAATATTTTTTAGTTTATATGCTAATTGCAGGTAACCACCCTTGGTAGAAGTCCGATTTATAAATTGGAATAATGATCCTTTCCCAAATAAATCGAGGTCGTGAGCATACTCATGATCTGGCTCTATGAGTTCTTCTCCATCAACCTCATCAGTCCAATTATTATTAGCACAACGTAATTCTTTTTTAAGCAAACGAATCCGATGCTGCGTATATTGGCGGCGCTCGCTTACTTTATTAGCTCGCCATACGAACACTAGAAAAGTAAAGAATAGGACAAAAAACAAACAAAAGAAAGGCAATGACCAGACTTGGAACACAACAAATGGCAGAGCAAATGCTCCAACAAAAAAAGTCAACCTTAGCCATGCTACTAAAATAAATTCCTTCTTTAACTTCAGCTCTTTATTGAGCCAATGTGCATGGCTGGAGTTGTATTCTTCAAGCAGTGTATTCAGCCGTTCGCCGACATTAGTTGATCCCATATCATATCTTTCAATTCTACTATTCCATTATTGGCAACCGAAGATATAAAAACATAAGGCAGATCAGGTAAATCAGACTCAATTTCCTGCTTTAACTCATCATCTAACATATCTGATTTAGAAATAGCCAACATACGACCTTTATCTAACAACTCAGGATTATACTGCTCTAACTCATTCAATAGAATTTTATATTCTTTCTTAATATCTTCAGAATCAGCCGGCACCAAGAACAACAATATGGAATTACGTTCAATATGACGTAAAAAACGAATTCCAAGCCCCTTACCCTCACTAGCTCCTTCTATAATACCAGGGATATCTGCCATTGCAAATGACTGATTATCGCGGTACGAAACAATACCAAGGTTAGGTACTAATGTGGTAAATGCATAATCTGCAATTTCGGGCTTAGCAGCCGACACAACAGATAAAAGCGTTGACTTACCTGCATTTGGAAAACCCACTAAACCTACATCTGCTAATACTTTCAGCTCAAGAACAGCAGCCATTTCAATTCCATCTTCACCTGGTTGGGCATAGCGTGGGGTCTGATTAGTTGACGACTTAAAATTCCAATTACCTAAACCTCCTTTACCCCCTTTAACAAGGATTAGTTCTTGATCGTGTTCTGTAATTTCAAACAATAACTCACCAGTCTCTGCATCTTTAGCTATAGTACCCAATGGCACTTCAACAACACGATCCTCACCATCGGCACCTGAAGAACGGGATTTACTACCATTGCCACCATGTCCTGCAAAAACATGTCGCTTATATTTTAAATGCAGCAAGGTCCACGTATTTCTATTGCCACGTACAATAATATGACCACCGCGACCTCCGTCGCCACCGTCGGGTCCACCCATTGCTTCAAATTTCTCACGTCTTAAGTGAGCTGATCCTGCGCCTCCTTTACCAGAGCGACAGAATATTTTTACATAATCAACAAAGTTTGATCCAGCCATAATAATTGCTTCTTTAAAACACAATAAGCCACGGCAAACGATTTACCGTGGCTCTAATATCGTTAAAATATACTACTTCAGCTCATTTAGAACGTCAGAAATACGACCAAAAATATCGTCTATATTCCCAACACCTGTAATTGGCTTATACAAACGTTTCTTTCTGTAAAACTCTATTACCGGAAGGGTTTGTCGTTCATACACTTCCAATCGTTTATTGATAGTTTCCATATTATCGTCTGAACGATCCTCTGTTTCTGCTCGTTTTAATAAACGACTTAACAACTCGTCTCGTTCAACCTCAAGATTAAGCAACACAGAAACTCTCGTACCGTGCTCTTTCATGATTTCGATAAGAGCTTCTGCTTGCGCAACAGTTCTAGGAAAACCATCAAAGATAATACCCTTATCGATTGGTAACTTTTCAAGAAAAGAATCCAACATATCGATAATAGTTTCGTCAGGCACCAATTCGCCTTTATCAATATAACTTTTTGCAATAACGCCTTCGTGCGTGTTGTTATGGATAGCTCTTCTACATAACTCCCCGGTAGAAACATGAGCTAAATTAAACTTTTCTGCAATTAATTTACTTTGCGTTCCCTTGCCTGAGCCGGGTGCGCCAAAGATGACAACATTGAGCATGTTTATTACTCCTTAAAAAATAAATAATTAAATAGATGTTATTCTACTACTGTATATATGCTGTTAAGGTTTCTTCCATATCCATCATAATCTAAACCGTAACCAACGATAAAATCATTTGGAATATTCATACCAACGTAATCCAAGGTTACATCGCGCTTACAAGCATCTGGCTTAAAAAGCATTGTTGCAACACGTACATCGGCAGGCCCCATTGCTTTAACTTGCTCAACAGTATTGATAATGGTTAAACCCGTATCAACAATATCTTCAAGTAAAACGACAGTACGACCACTAATATCTTCATTTAAGCCAATTAATTCCTTCACCTTCCCGGTAGAACCAGTTCCGGAATATGACGTTAACTTTACAAAGCTAATTTCACAAGGTATGGTAATTCGCTTCATTAGGTCAGATGCAAACATAAATGAACCATTCAACACACAAATCATTAATGGATTCTTCCCTTCTAGATCTTTATTAATTCGCTCAGCAACCTGATCAACGGCTTTTAAAAGCTCAGTTTCAGGTATTGATAGCTCAAATTCTTTATCTAACAACTTAACTCGGCTCATTGCTTCTTAGTTTTAATGGATTTAAAAAACACCAATTACAAATGCTATCACCTATTATTAAGGCAATTACACTTGTAAGTCCTTTGAAAAAATAATAAAAGTCTGAATTTTAAGCTGCAAAAGTATAAAAAATAAAGATAACCACATGATTATAATGCTTTCTTAACTATTTTTGTGGCGGGAAAAAATTAACGAAAGGTTCTTACAGAGAATTTTTACAAACAAATAAATCGATTATTATGCAACCAAGAGTTAGTATTATTATGGGGAGTACATCAGACCTTCCGGTGATGAAGAAGGCAGCTGATTTTCTAAATGATCTGAAGATTCCATTCGAAATTAATGCGCTATCAGCTCACAGAACACCATCGCAAGTAGAGGAGTTTGCTAAGAGCGCTGAAGACAGAGGCATTAAGGTGATAATAGCGGCAGCAGGTATGGCAGCACACCTTCCGGGTGTAATTGCATCAATGGTTAAAATACCTGTAATTGGAGTGCCAATTAACGCTAGTCTTGACGGTATGGATGCCTTATTAGCGATTGTTCAGATGCCTCCGGGAATTCCAGTTGCAACTGTAGGAATAAATGGTGCTCAGAATGCTGGTATTCTAGCAGCTCAAATGATTGCAACAGGCGACGCTGACTTATCGCAAAAGCTAGCTGAGTTTAAAGCAAGTCTTAAGGACAAGATTGTTAAGGCTAACGAAGACCTTAAAGAAGTTAATTACGAATTTAAGACGAACTAATATTCGGCTTGATCATAAAAAAAGAGAGCTTGCAGTGCAAGCTCTCTTTTTTTATATAGTCAACCGATCTATTACTTCTGAACTAGTAACCATACATCATTACGACCTTCTGAATTGCGAGCAGTTCTAAGTTCTGCATAGGCTTCGCCACGGTCGTAAAACGATTTGTAAGAAACTTTATAGAAATCTCCATTAGGACCACTTGGTCGTTCAATAACAACTGACTGGTAACCTTCCGCCTCTAACTTTGCTTTAAATACTTCAGCATTGTTTCGATTAGAGAAACTTCCGGCAATTAAGAAATACTTATCATCTGGCTTTGGTGGTTCAACCGGCTTTACTGCTTTAACAACCGGTTTATTCTTTAGCGTATCAGCTTTAGTTGTATCTTTTACAACCTTTTTCTCCACAACGGCAGTTTTAACAGGTTTTTGCGGTTTCTTCGAAGGCTTATCTTTACAACCAGCACCAATTAAAAGGGCAACGATTGAAAGAATAGTAAGTAACTTCCTCATATCAATTAGTTTGTGTGTTATAACAAGCAAACACTATGTTCAGATAATCTTTGCAAGCATAAATGTAAGAAAATTGAAAGTGCCGAACAATTTTTATAACAAGTATATTGTTCGACTATTTCTTTCTAAAACTACACAACATACTTATATCCTACTCCTTTTATCGTTCTGATATGATCCTGCCCAATCTTCTCTCTTAATTTACGAATATGTACATCAATGGTACGGTCTCCAACGATAATATTATCACCCCATACCGAGTAATAGATTTCGTCGCGCGTAAAGACTTTTTCAGGTTTAGAAACCAAGAGTACCAATAACTCAAATTCCTTTTTAGGCAACACGAGTTCCTTACCTTCATTTATAACCAAATAACGCTCTCTATCTATTGACAAATCACCAATGGTAATAACATGAGAATCTAGCCTTTGCTCAACCTCATTTCCAGGACGGTATCTCTTCAACAAAGCTTTTGCTCTTGAAATTAACACCTTGGGCTTAACAGGTTTTGTGATGTAATCATCTGCTCCGGCATCGAAACCTGCTATTTGCGAATAATCTTCACCTCTTGCCGTTAGAAATGCTACAATGGAATTTTTCAAAGCAGGAATACGTTTGAGCTCTTCACAGGTCTCAATTCCATCCATCTCTGGCATCATTACATCTAATATAATTAACTCTGGAATTTCAGCCTCTGCAATCTTAAGTGCCTCTTGACCATTATTAGCAGTTAATACCTGAAAACCTTCTTTCTTCATATTATAGCTAATAAACTCAAGGATATCAGGCTCATCATCAACTAATAGGATTTTATAATTTTCTACATTCATTATAAATAATTTATATACGAAAGTAAGTTATGATATTATCAAATAATTTCCTGCACGTTATTTTTATGTTATTATAGTGTTAACTCGCCTTTTCAAGTGTAAAGGTAAATACAGTACCTTTACCAAGTGCACTTCTCACATTAATTCGCTGACCATGTGCTTCAATTAAATGTTTTACAATGGCTAAACCTAGCCCAGTTCCCCCTTGTTCACGACTTCTACTTTTATCGGCTCGAAAGAAGCGTTCAAAAATACGTGGTAGATCCTCCTCGGCAATTCCTATACCAGTATCTTTAACCTCAACCAAAATTCGATTATCCATATCATACAGGTTGACTTCAGTTTTCCCTCCTTTTTTGCCATAGTTAATCGAATTAAGAATCAGATTACTAACAACCTGAAAAATACGTTCCTTATCAGCATTCACTATAATTGGAGTTTCGGCTCCTTGCCCATATGATAAACGTACTCCCTTTTCTTTGGCTCTTATCTCTTGCAATTCAAAAACATCATCAACCAACTGTGTAAAATTAAATTGCTCAGGGTACAATTGCAACTCTCCAGCTTCGAGCTTAGATATAGACTCCAAATCTTCTATAATAGAAATCATACGATCAATACTCTTCTCGGTTCGTGACAGGTACCGCATATTAATATTGGCATCATCAATACCACCATCCAGAAGTGTAAGAATATATCCTTGAATATTAAAAATTGGTGTTTTAAGCTCATGAGATACATTACCCAGAAACTCTTTACGGTATTTCTCCATTTGCTTCAACTCCTGTATTTCCTGTGTACGGTCTTGCATCCAATTCACTACTTCGCGATTTACAGTTGAAAGCATATCATCGGAATTATTAGAAGCTGTTTCTACTTTACCCTTTTGATCATTATTTCCATAAATGGTTTGATAAATAGGCTTTA
>Ga0070728_10003940_pt1 | contig 15900 bp, 13 predicted proteins | sample tdDd471_FD_66723 | JGI IMG/M metagenome (GOLD analysis project Ga0070728, IMG submission 66723) | Marine sediment microbial communities from the Atlantic coast under amendment with organic carbon and nitrate - tdDd47.1 | ecosystem: Environmental > Aquatic > Marine > Coastal > Sediment | place...
CGCCGGATCGAGCGCGAGGGCGTCGACCTCGGCCTCGGAGCCGTGGGACGCGAAGAGGGCGACGGGACCGCGGTTACGAAGCAACGGCGCGAGGCGCGCACGAAGCGCCGACGAGCGCTCGGCCCGGTCGCCCGGATCGAGGCCGTCGCGCCAGACACGAGCCCGGCGCCTCATCGAGGACTTGTCATCCGTCGTTTCGAGGGACCGGGGGGTCGTCGTCATCGAGTTCGGCCAACGCATGCTCGGCGATGTGGCGGACGTCGTCTTCGAGGCGGCGCATCGAGGCGCGGCTGCGTCGAAGATCGTCGGCGAGCGTCATCGCCGCGAGCAGGTAGATGTTCACGGTGGAGGCGGACTTTGTCGCCGCGCGGATCGCCTGGACCCGCTCGTTGACACTGGCCACCAGGGTGCGGAGCTCGTCGTCGGTCGCATCCGTGCGCAGGCGAAGGGTCTGGCCTGCCACCGTCACACTGACCGATCGGACGTCATCCACGTCGTTCTCCCGAACGAGGGCCGCCGGGCTGCATCGCCCTTCGGGCAAACGCAAAAGCGGCTCAAGAGGAGCCTGGTGGGCACGAATGATGGTGTCAAGCCGAGCCTGGCACTGCTTGACAGAACACCCGTCCCCGCAGACCATCCCGCGCCTCGGGTCGTTAGCTCAGCTGGTAGAGCAGTCGGCTTTTAACCGATCGATCACAGGTTCGAGCCCTGCACGACCCATTGCCGAGAGTGTTGGGGGGCTGAGTGCGGTGGTGGTGATTCCACCGCCCCCCGCCCCCCGCCCCCCGCCCCGTCGCTTCGCGCCGTGACCGGCCCCACGAGGGGGCCTCCGTACGACCGGGTCACTTCGAGACGAACGGTGGCGGTGTTCCTCCTCGGACGAGCTTCGTTGTGGTCGCACCATTCGCGCGAGCCGTCACCGGAGTGATCTCGAAGCCGTGGCGCCATACGGAGGCCCCCTTGTGGGGCCGGCGGCTGCGGAGCAGACGCGGGGGGCGGCCGAATCGTCGCAAACTCGCGTCGGAGCACCACGGCACAACCCCACTGCACACCCCAAACGAAGTGCGCCCCTCACGATGAATCGTGAGGGGCGCATGACCCGTACGGGAGTCGAACCCGTGTAACCAGCGTGAAAGGCTGGCGTCCTGGACCACTAGACGAACGGGCCGGGACCGTCGAACTCGTCGACGGGCTGCGGATTCTGCATGAACCATCGGGGATGTCAAGCGCACTTCGACCCTGGTCTCGAACGGGCGCTTCTGGCATCGTCTATGTGTCGCGCACCCGGACGGTTCATGTCGCCATCTCATTCTCGAACCCGCACCCCACGGTGGTGGTCCGACGTGCGCTGGATGATGTTGCAATGTGCCGGGATCGTGCTCGTATCGCTGGCGTTCGGCGCGTGTCGCTCGGCGCCCGAGGCCGGCGAAGCGCCGCCTGCGGACCGTGTGCTGACCGAGCTCGACGTGCGGATCGACGCGCACGACACGAGCCACGAGATGCCGTTCGACGCGAACGGGGTCGGCGAACGGATGACCGACGCGCTCGCCGATCGAGCCGGCTGGACGACGATGAACGATGGCACGCCGGTCACCGGTGATCTGGACGTCGTCGTGTACGACATCCCGCGATCCGCCGACCTCGGGGTCGTGCTGTCGGTGCGCCTCGTCGAGACCGAGGGCGGCGATCGGTTCGACACCGAGGTGCGGGATCGGCTGCCCGCGGCCGAGTGGGACGCGGATCCGGGCGCGGCGCTCGATGCCGCGATCGACCAGCTCACCCGGCAGGTCGAGTGGCTCGGGGGCATTGCGCGCGCCGACGCGCCGACCATCCGGGATGCCCTCACACGCGCCGAGGGGGACGTCTTCGCCGCGGCGCTCGCTGCCGCCGAAGAAGCCGACGATCCTGCGGCCGTCGCGGTGCTCGTGGAGCGCCTGCCGGGGCTCACGCCGACGGACTACGTCCGCGCGGTCGGCACCCTGGCGCAGCTCGGCGACGACGAGGCGCTGTCGCCGATCATCGACGCGCTGGACCTCGAGGACCCCGAGACGGTGCTCGCGGTGCTGCCCGCCATCGCGCGCTTTGACGGCGCCGAGACCGCGGGGTTCATCACGGCGCTGGCGTCCGGGCACAGCGACCCCCGGGTGCGCCTGCACGCCACGCGCGCTCTCGAGCGGGTGCGCCCCTGACGGTCGCTTGCCCTGACGGGGCGCCGCGGCGATGCTCGTCGGCGCATCGCGACCCGGGATCCACATGTTCATCGTCCTCGAGGGGCTCGACGGAGCCGGCACCACCACGCAGACCGCTCGGCTGGCGGACGCCCTGCGCGCCGCGGGTCGCGAGGTGGTCACGACCCGCGAGCCGTCCGATGGCCCCGTGGGCACGCTGATCCGTCACATGCTGAGTCGGCGTGTCGTGCTGCCCGGCGGCGAGCGAGCGGCGCCCGAGACGATCGCGGCGCTCTTCGCCGGCGATCGCATCGACCACCTGCGGGCCACCGTCGAGCCGGCGCTCGCCCGTGGTGCGGTCGTGATCTCGGACCGGTACGTCCACAGCTCGCTCGCCTACCAGGGGCAGGAGTGTGATCGGGACTGGGTGCTCGAGGCGAACCGCAACGCCCGCGACGCCGACCTCACGATCTTCGTCGATCTGCCCGTCGACACCTGCCTCGAACGCATCGGCACACGCAACGCGGCGCGGGACATCTACGAGACCCGCGCGGTCCTCGAGCGCGTGCGTGCGGGGTACGAAGCGGCGATCGAGCTGCGGCCGAACGGCGTCGTGCGCGTGGACGGCACGGGGACGATCGACGAGGTGCACGCGGCGATCATGCGTGCGGTGGACGCGGCGTCGGCGTGATCGTGCTGCCCAGCCGCGCGGCGAACGCGTCGACCACCTGACGAGCGATCGTCTCGATCGGTGGCGGATCGGCGCCGAGGGCGGCGAGGCTCGTCGCCGCCGCGCCGGGCAGGCCGCAGGGCACGATCCAGCGGAAGGCGTCGAGGTCCGTCGTGACGTTCAGCGCCGCGCCGTGGGTCGAGACGCCGCGCTGGATGCGCATCCCGACGGCGGTGAGCTTCGCGTCGTCGACCCACAGCCCCGGGCGGTCCGGGTCGTAGGCCGCGTCGACCCCGAGCGCGGCGACGACGCCGCGGATCGCCTCGGCGAGGTGCCGCACGAGGTCACCGGGGCCGAGCTTGCGGCGGTTCAGGTCGACGATGGCGTACACGACGAGCTGCCCGGGCCCGTGGTACGTGACCTCGCCGCCGCGGTCGGCCTCGATGACGTCGACGCCGCGGCTCTCGAGCCACGCCCGGGGCACGACCACGTCATCGCCCACGGCGCGGCGGCCGAGGGTGATGACGGGCTCGTGCTCGAGGGTGAAGACCGCCTCGGCGCCCGTGCCCTGTTGCACGGCGTCCCGACGCTCGAGCTGAAGCGCGAGCGCCGGGGCGTACCGGATGCGCCCGAGGTGTGACCACTCGAGCGGCGCCGGGTCGATCGCGGTCACCCGCGGTCGAGGTCTCGGAACAGGCCTTCGTCGAGGCAGCTGACGTCGACCGAGAAGCTGTTCACGCCGACGCCGTTGCCGACGAGGTGCTCAGCGAGCTCCGACGCGCCGATCAGGGTGATCGGGGCGAGGTTCGGCACGTCGACCTCGGTGTGCGCCGAGGGATCGACGCCGCCCATGGCCACGAGGGCGCCTTCGGCGGCGCGGTACGTGTGCAGGCTGCCGCGGAGCGCGATGACGTGCTCGCGGGACAGGGTCACGTCGTTCGGGATGACCCGAACGGCGAGCCGCGTCGTCGTGAGGCCACGCGGGGCGAGGGCGGACACGGTGGTCAGCTCTTCGCCGATGCGCTCGTGGCGCTCGAGCTCGCGGTAGCCCATGCGGTCGAGGAGCAGCGTGATGACCGACCCGAAGGCCTCGTCGTCGAGCCCGCCGAGGCGCTTGATCAGCGCCAGCTTGAGCAGCGAGCGGTGGCGGGACTGCCACCGGTCGAGGTCGCCGTACGAGCGGGCCAGGGCGTTGCCGGACGCGGACGCGAGCGCCCAGTGGTTCGGGCGCATCTCGTCGAAGAGCGGCGGGCGACCGACCGACGCGCGGCGCCGGTTCGTGTGCACGAGCTCGGCGCGAAGCATCGCGGTGCCGACGCGGCCGAGGGACCCGACCTGCCGTTCGGCGACGGCTTCGGCGAGCGCCTTGAGCGACATCGAGCCGCGCTTCGAGGCACCGAGGATCTGCGCGATGGCGTTCGCCAGGTCGCTGCCCCCGTCGATGTCTTCGGCGTCGTCGGTCTTCGCGGGCGCGGCGGCGATGGCCGGGCGCGCCGGCTTCGAGCGCTTCGCAGGGGCGTCGTCCGACTTCGGCGCGGGCTTCGACTTCGGCTTCGCCTCGGTCTTCGCGTCGTCGTCGCTCGCCGCCTGCGCGTCGTCGTTCGCGTCGTCGTCGTCCGAGGACTCGTCGTCGTCGTTGCGCGAGCGACCGCGACCGCCACGGCGACCGCGGCGACGGCGACGGCGACGGCGCGAGTTGCGCCCCGAGCCGTTCTTGTCGTCCGAGGCGCTGGCGTCGTCGTCGTCCGAATCGTCGTCGTCGTCCTCGTCGCTGTCGTCCGAGGTGTCGTCGTCCGAATCGTCGTCGGCGTCGTCCGCGTCGTCGCCCACCGTGTCGGTGGCGTCGTCCTCGTCCTCGGCTTCGGGATCGAGCTCGTCGTCCTCGACCTCGGGCGCTTCACGAAGGCGGATCGTTTCCTTCGCCGACTGCGGGTCGGCGCCGTCGACGAGCGAGTACACGCCCGGACGCACCGCCGCGATCAGCGACTGGTCATCCCCCTTCTTCACCTCCTGCAGCAGCCGGGCGCCCATCGTGATCTCGGGCGTCTTTCCGACGTGGCTGAGGAGCGAGCGTTCGATCGAGATTTCGGTGATCTTCTTGTAGTGCAGCGGCCGGCCTGCCTCTCGCAGGACCTCGACGGCCGCCTCGTAGAACGTCATCGGCGACACTCCATCGTTCAAAAACGGTGTAAAATCGGGTGGCACGCGGTGCAGCCCGTCGCGCTCGGGATCGAGCGCGCGGCGCGCCGCGGGCGCCTGACCGACCCCTCTATCACCGCGGGGATCCACGGGCAAGCTGGCATCCTGTCATCGGGATCGCGTGGTCCCCGCCCCCGGGTCTGGTACACTCGCCGAACCTCGTGTCGGGAGCCCTCGTGCCCACTCGCCTTCGCATCCGTGCCGTAGACCATTCCGTCGAGCTCGCCGGTGACGCCGAGTTCGTCGCGGAAGCGTGGGCCGGCCTGCGTCCGGCGTTGCTGCGTCGCATCGCGCAGGGGTTCGAGCGCGAGCGGGCAGAACCGCGTCGGACGCCGCGCATCGCGGTGCCCGAGGACGGCGGGCGGCACCACGTCACGTGGACCGAGACCCACGATCTGTACCGACGCGTCTACGCGCCCGAGCGCGCCGGCGTGGCGGCGTCCCCGCTCTTTCGGCACGTCGATCTGTCGCGGGTGCGCGCGGTGTACGTCGAACGCGTCGCCCGCGACGTCGTGCACGGGGCCGTCGATCCCGGGCGTGCCCTCTGGTCCGAGACGACCGCGCGGGTGACCGCGGCGGCAGACCGCTGATGCGCCCGGTTGTCCGCATCGACGTCGGCGCGCGCTGGCTGCGTGAGGCGGTCTGGCTCGTCGACGCCGAGGTCGGCGGCAGCGTCCGCGTCGATCTCGACGTGCTGCGTGCGCCGATCGACCTCGTCGTCCGCGCCCGCAACCTGACGGAGTCGCTGCCCGACGAGCCGGTGGTGCCCCTGCTCGACGCGCTCGCCGGCGCGGTGTCCGACCTGGGCGCCGGGCTGCGCACGAAGGCCCTCGTGCCGTTCTTCGAGGCGCCGTGGGAGCTGGCAATCGTCCGTCACGCCGACGACGTGCACCTCACCCTGTACGAGCTCACGGCCCCGGCGCGGGTCGTCGCCGAGGGCATTGTCGTGCCGCTGCAGGCGCTGCGTCGCGCCGTGGCGCGGGCCCTCGATGGCGCGATGGACGAGGTGCGCGACGCGGTGCCATCGCGGGCCGCCGACGATCTGCTCGGCGCGCTGAGGACGTCGCGACGACGCCTCGACGCGACGATCACCGCACCGCGCCTGCGTTCGACGCCCGTCCCCACGGCGCCGTTCGTCGTCGAGACGCGGGCACCCCGGTTTGCCCTGCGCACTGCCCTCGACGACGCCTGCGACAACCTGCTCGCATACGACGGCGAGCATCCCCACGACCGCCACGCGCTGCTCGCGCCGGGTGTGATCGAGGTATCGGTCGCCCACGGGCCGACCCTGCAGCTGCGCGGCCGCCCGCTGGCGATGCTCGACGCGGCGGGCACCCACCTCGCGCGCCTGATGACCTCGACCTGGCCGATCGCCGGCGAGCTGGCTCGCACGCCGAACGGTCGGTGGGTGCTCGAGCTCGATCCGCCCCGCGCGACCCTGGCACACGTCGAGCCCGATGGCGCCCGGCGGGTCGTGGACTTCGACGCGAGCGACCTCGTGACCGCCTGGTGCGATCATGTCGTCGACGTGCTCGGGGCCTGCCTGCGGGCGAACCCGCTGCTCGAAGCGAACGAGCTCGTCGTCGAGGCGATGGAGTCTGCCGAGCTGCTGCGATCGCACACGCGACGGGCGCTCGCCCCGCTCGCCGATCCGCTCGCGGCGGTGCCGGCGTCCCAGCGCGCGACCCTGGAGGCGTGGCCAGCCCATCGGCCCGTCGGTGGTGGACCGCTGCGGGACGTGCGCCGCCTGCGCTTCGAGCGGACGTGGAGCTCGACGCGACGAGGCATGCGCCGCAGCCTGCCGTCGATCGACGCCGCCCACCGGCTCGTCGTCTGCGATGACGGCGTGTCGTCGGTGCGGACGTCCGACGGGGTGGCGAAGTGGACGATCGGTGGCGCCGCGCGCCGAATGCGGACCGCGCGGCTCGGCCCCGGGCGCCTCGTCACCGTCGATCAGGGCGGCGATCTCGTCGAGCACGACGCGGCGACCGGCGCCGTCCTGCGGACGTGGTCGTCCGGGCGCCGTGTGCGTCGGGTGGACGACGCGATCTGGTGTCGCTCGAGCGCGGCGTTCGACCTCGTGGTCAGCGTCGGCGACGGCCGCATCCTCGCTCTCGGTGACGAGCCGGGCCCGCTGTGGACGGCGACCGTCGGCACGTCGTCACGGCGCGCGCTGGCCGTGTGCGCCGACCTCGTCCTGGCCGCGAGCCGAGACGGTGGCGTGGTCGCGCTGCGCCCCGAGGGCGGCGAGCGGGTGTGGACCGAGCGGGTCGAGTACGACGACGTGCAGATCGCCGCCGGCCGCCGGTTCGCGCTGGTCACCGGCGCGTCCCCCCTCGAAGCCCGCGGGTTCGTCGGGTTGATCGACGGCGCGACCGGGCGGTGGCGGCTGCGGGTCGAAGACACCTTCGACGTGCACGACCTCGTCGTCGAGGGTGCGACCGCCGTGGCGCTGCTCGCCGATCCGGCGACCGAGACGCGCAACCTGTGCGCCTTCGCCCTCGACGCGGGCGCCGCCGGGGCACGGGTCGCGTTCAGCGCGGCGGGCTCGGCATCGGCGCGGGCACGGCTGGCACTCTGCGGCGATCAGGTCGTCGTGGCGGAGCCGCGCCGCGTGTCGTCACGGTCCCTCGCGGCCCCCGGCGACGTACGCTGGTCCGTCGATCTCGAGGGCTTCGGGCGTCCGGCGCCGCGGATCGTCGCGTGGCCCGGATCGACGCCGCTCGTGGCGTGGGCCGACGACGAGGCTCTCGTCGTTGTGGCGGCGGAGTCCGGGGAGCCGCTCGCCCGGGTCGACGCCTTCTGGGAGCAGCTCGACGCGCTCGCGTTCGACGAGGACGGCGCGTTGCTCGTGGTGGAGCGGCGCGCCCAGCGCGACCGCACCGTGCACCGCCTCGCCCTCGTCGGCATGCTCTCGGTGGTGAAGTAGCCGAGTCCCCCCGAGTCGTTGCGAGGCGGCCCGAGAGACACCGCGGCGTCAGATGCCGAGAAAGAGCCGCTTGCCGAAGTCGGCCGACAGGCGGTCGGCGGCGAAGATCTTCTCGGCCGTCGACGCCACGTCGTAGTGGATGCGGTGGAACTCCAGCTCCTTCGCGTCCGTGTCGTAGACCGTGAAGCAGGCGCGCGCGTCATTGTCGCGGGGCTGGCCCACCGAGCCGACGGTCACGATGTACTTCGTGCCCTCTTCGAACCGGATCTTCGGCGGCAGCTTCTCTTCGATCCGCGTCATCGCGCCCGGCGGGTGCAGGGCGAACGACTTGGTCAGGTGGCTGTGGCCGATGAACGTGATGTGCTGCAGGGAGCCCCACTCGCGAAGGAGCGCCGCCGCCTGCATCGTGTTGAACACGTAGTCGAAGTTCTCGGGGTTCACCGGGCTGCCGTGGCTGAAACACACGTCGTTCCAGTCGACGGACCACGGCAGACTCGCGAGCCAGCGCAGGTTGTCTTCGCTGACGAGGCTGTTGTGGTAGTCGAGCGCGTTGCGGGCGGCGTCGTAGTAGAACCCGTAGTCCATGCGCCCGGCAACGGCCGCGTCATGGTTGCCCATGATGCAGTACTCGACGAGCGGGCGGACGATGTTGCAGCACGCGTCGGGCTCGGGGCCATAGCCCACGACGTCGCCGAGGCAGACGTACCGATCGATATCGAGGTCTTCGTACGCGCGCAGCACGGCCTCGAGAGCGGCGAGGTTGCTGTGCACGTCGCTGAACAGTCCGATGCGCATTCCGGATTCTCACGCGACGGTGAGGGTCGAGTATCGGCGCGGTCCGCGGGCGTGTCCACCACGACGCACCGCGCCTTGCCGAGCCGCTGCGCGTCCCCTATTGCACCGAGCGAACGCTGCACCGAGGACCTCATGAGCCAGCCCGCCACGCCCACCGCGGCGCCCGCGCCGTCGTCGACCCCCGACCGGGTTCGCTTCGTCACCGCCGCCAGCCTCTTCGACGGGCACGACGCGTCGATCAACATCATGCGCCGGATCCTGCAGGCCGAGGGCGTCGAGGTGATCCACCTCGGGCACGACCGGTCGGTGGCCGAGGTGGTGCAGGCGGCGATCGAGGAAGACGCCCACGGCATCGCCGTGTCGTCGTACCAGGGCGGCCACTGCGAGTACTTCGCGTACATGGTGGAGATGCTGCGCGACGCCGGGCGCGAGGACATCCGCGTGTTCGGTGGCGGCGGCGGCACGATCACCGACCGTGAGATCGCCTGGCTGCACGAGCAGGGCGTGGCGCGGATCTACTCCGTCGAGGACGGCCGCCGGCTGGGCCTCGTCGGCATGATCCGCGACATGATCGAGCGCGCGCGTCGCGACGTCACCGCCGGCGCTGTCGACGTGCCCGCCGGCGCGTGGGACGGATCGCCACCGGCCGTGGCCCGCCTGCTGACGCAGCTCGAGACGCTCGGCGAGAAGGCGGCGAGCGGTGACGACGACGCGGCCGCGGCCCTCGCCGCCCTGCGCGCCGAGATGGAGCGCCGCGCCGCAGCCTCGACCGCGCCCGTCCTGGGCATCACGGGCACCGGCGGCGCCGGCAAGTCGTCGCTCACCGACGAGCTCGTGCGGCGCGCGCTGGATCGGTTCGCCGACCGCCGGTTCGCGGTGCTCTCGGTCGACCCGACCCGTCGCCGCACCGGCGGCGCGCTGCTCGGCGACCGCATCCGCATGAACAGCGTGTTCGTCGACCGGGTGTTCATGCGCTCGATGGCCACGCGGCAGGCGAACACGTCGGTCAGCGCGGCGGTGCAGGACGCGCTGCTCGCCCTGCGCGCCACCGGTCACGACCTGGTGATCCTCGAGACCGCCGGCATCGGCCAGTCCGGCACCGAGGTCGTCGACCTCAGCGATCTGTCGCTCTACGTCATGACGCCCGAGTACGGCGCGCCGACGCAGCTCGAGAAGATCGACATGCTCGACTTCGCCGACGTCGTCGCCATCAACAAGGCGGACAAGAAGGGCGCGGACGACGCGCTGCGGTACGTGCGCAAGCAGGTGCAGCGCAACCGCGCAGCGTTCGACGCAGCGCCCGACGCGATGCCCGTGTGGACCTGCTCGGCGAACCGCTTCGGCGACGCCGGCGTCGACGCGCTCTTCGTCGGGTTGATGCGCGCGCTCGACAAGCGGGTCGGGGGCGGCTGGGACCCGGGCGACCCGGAGTGGGACGCCCCGGCGCCGCAGGGCGTGCTGCCGCCGAACCGCGTTCGGTACCTCAGCGAGATCGCCGACACCGTGCGCCGGTACCACGAGCGCGGGGCGTCGCAGGCCGATCTCGCGTGGCGCGCCGATGGCGTGCACCGGGCGCTCGTCGAGCTGGGCGACACGCCGCCGAGCTTCCCGACGCCGTTCGACGCGGACGCGCTGCAGCCCGAGGATGCCGCCGTGGCGGCGCTGCGCCAGCGGTACAACACCCTCGTCGGCGAGCTCGAGCCCGGCGCGCGCGATGCCCTCGCTGGCGTGCCCGACCTCGTCGAGGCGTACACGGGCGACGTGAACGCGTACGAGGTGCGCGGCCGCGAGATCCGCGTCGAGAACCACACGACGAGCCTGTCCGGCACCCGCGTGCCGAAAGTCGCGCTGCCGACGACCCGCGATCAGGGCGAGTGGCTGAAGTTCCTGTGGGGCGAGAACGTGCCCGGCGCGTTCCCGTTCACCGCCGGCGTGTTCCCGTACAAGCGGGCGGGCGAGGACCCGACCCGCATGTTCGCCGGTGAGGGCACGCCGGAGCGCACGAATCGGCGCTTTCACTTCGTGTCGAAGGACAGCCCGGCAAAGCGCCTGTCGACCGCGTTCGACTCGGTCACGCTGTACGGGCGCGACCCGGCGGAGCGTCCGGACATCTACGGCAAGGTCGGCAACTCCGGCGTCAGCGTCGCGACCCTCGACGACGCGAAGCGGCTGTACAGCGGGTTCGATCTGTCGGCGCCGTCGACGTCCGTGTCGATGACGATCAACGGCCCGGCGCCGGTGATCCTGGCGATGTTCCTCAACACGGCGATCGACCAGAACGTCGAGAAGCGGCTGAAGGACACCGGGCGGTGGGACGCGGCACAGGCGCGCATCGCCGAGCTGGCGCCGGACCGCCCGACGTACCGCGGCGAGCTGCCGCCGACCCACGACGGTCAGGGCCTCGGGCTGCTCGGCGTGTCCGGCGATCAGCTGCTCAGCGCCGAAGAGTACGCCGAGGTGAAGGCGGCGACGCTGCAGCAGGTGCGCGGCACGGTGCAGGCGGACATCCTCAAGGAGGATCAGGCCCAGAACACCTGCATCTTCTCGACGGAGTTCGCCCTCAAGATGATGGGCGACATCCAGCAGTACTTCGTCGACCACCGGGTGCGGAACTTCTACTCGGTGTCGATCAGCGGCTACCACATCGCCGAAGCCGGGGCGAACCCGATCACCCAGCTCGCGTTCACGCTCGCCAACGGGTTCACGTTCGTCGAGTACTACCGGGCGCGGGGCATGGACGTGGACGCGTTCGCCCGCAACCTGTCGTTCTTCTTCTCGAACGGCATCGACCCCGAGTACGCGGTCATCGGCCGCGTGGCGCGGCGCATCTGGGCCGTCGCGATGCGCGACATGTACGGGGCGAACGACCGCAGCCAGAAGCTGAAGTACCACATCCAGACGTCGGGTCGGTCGCTGCACGCGCAGGAGATCGACTTCAACGACATCCGGACGACGCTGCAGGCGCTGTACGCGATCGCGGACAACTGCAACTCGCTGCACACGAACGCGTACGACGAGGCGATCACGACGCCGACCGAGGCGTCCGTGCGCCGCGCGCTGGCGATCCAGCTGATCCTGAATCGGGAGTTCGGGCTGCTGAAGAACGAGAACCCGCTGCAGGGCGCGCACATCATCGAGGCCCTGACGGACCTCGTCGAAGCCGCCGTGCTCGCCGAGTTCGACCGGATCACGGACCGGGGCGGCGTCCTGGGCGCGATGGAGCTGATGTACCAGCGGTCGAAGATCCAGGAAGAGTCGCTGACGTACGAGACGCAGAAGCACACCGGCGAGATCCCGATCATCGGCGTGAACACCTTCGTCGACCCGAAGGGCTCCGAAGGCGTCGTCGAGACCGAGCTGATCCGCTCGACCGAGGGCGAGAAGGCGCAGCAGATCGACGGGCTGGCGAGCTTCCACGCGCGCAACGCCGAGCGGGCACCGTTGGCGCTGGCGCGGCTGCAGCAGGTCGCGCTGCGGGGCGGCAACCTCTTCGACGAGCTCATGGAGACGGTGAAGACGTGCTCGCTCGGCCAGATCAGCGACGCGCTCTTCGAGATCGGTGGTCGCTACCGCCGCAACATGTAGGCCGCGACGCCCGCCGGGACCCGACCCCACGGTTTGTTTTCTGTGGGGTTGCGGACCCGGTCCTTCGCAACCAGGCTCTGTCCATCACTCGCCGACCGTCCGTCGGCACATGCAAGGGGAATGCACCATGATGAACGTCCGTACGCTCGTCCTCGCCGCTGCGCTCATGATCCCGGCCACGCTCTTCGTCGGCCAGAACGACGCCGAGGCCCAGTTCCGCATCGGCCCGCACGCCGGCTACAGCGTCGATGTCGAGCAGGGCTTCGTCGGCGCCGACGCGTGGATCGGCCTGGTCGGCATCAGCGACACGATCACGATGCACCTGAACCCGGCGTTCTCGTACTACTTCATGCCCGAGAACACGTCGCTGTTCAGCATCGACGTGAACGTGCCCTTCCTGTTCAAGATCCCGAACTTCGACATCCTGCGCCCGTACGCCGCGCCGGGTCTGTCGATTCGTCGGTTCTCTGTCGACGTCGGCAACGACGACTTCGGCATCAACGTGTCGGACACCGACATCGGCTTCAACGTGATCGGTGGTGCGCTCTTCATGGCGGACAGCAACATCAACCCGTTCGCGCAGCTCAAGCTGACGATCGCGGACGGCACCGACTTCGCCATCATGGGCGGCGCGATGTTCAAGTTCTGATCGCCGCGCGCTGACGCACCGAGGGCGGGCCCGCAGCAGCGAGCCCGCCCTCGTGCGTTCGTGGGTGGTGTACCGCGTCCGGCTTGTGCTGCACGCCGTCGATGCCAGACGTGGCCTGCGCGGCCGGTCCGTCAGCCCACGCGCTCGATCACCCACAGCCGCTCGTGCGCGCGTCGAGATTCCGGCGAGATCGCCGGGCTCGTATCGAGCACGCCCGCCCAGCCGTCCGAGAACCGCTCGCGCAGCTCGTCCATCGACATGGCGTGCGGCGGGCCGGGGCGCGACCAGTGGAGCGGGAACGCGAACATGAGCAGACGGCCACCCGGTCGCACGAGGTGGGTGATCAGCTCGACGTAGCGGTCGCGCAGCGCCGGATCAATCGCGCAGAAGCAGGTGTACTCGTACACCGCGTCGAACGCGCCCGCGGGCCGCTCGAAGAGGTCGAACACGTCCTGTGCCGCGGCCTCGACCTCGACGCCCCGGGCGAACGCGTTGGCCTCGATGGCCTCGATCGCCGACGGGGCGAAGTCGACGGCGGTGACCGCATGGCCGCGGCTGGCGATCTCGACCGCGTCGTGGCCGCGCCCCGCGCCGGGGACGAGGACGCGATCGAGCCCGTCGAGCAGGCCGAGGTCGAGCGCGGCACGCAGGGCGGGGTGAGCGCCGCCGAGATCCCACCCGGTGGCCTCTTCGTCGTACTTCTGCTGCCAGAACTCGGCGGTCCGGGTGGCTTCGAGGTCGGTGGTCATCGGTTGGCTCCGGCGGCGATCCAGCGGGTGAGGTCGGGGCCGAGCACGCGCGGTGCGGCGCGCAGGGCGGCGAGGTCGGCCGACCCGGTGAGCAGCATCACCGCTCGCAGGGTGTCGGCGAAGGTGTCGGCGACCTGCTCGGCGGCGTCGCGCCCGCCGGTCATCGCGGCGCGCAGCCAGGGCAGGGCGGCCGACGCAACGCGCGCGCCGAGCGCCAGCGCCCGGGCGGCGTCGAGGCCGGTGCGCAGCCCGCCACTGGCGATCACGTCGAGGCCGCGGTCGGCGGCCCACGCGACGGACGCGGCGGTGGGCACGCCCCAGTCCCAGAGGATGTCGCCGACGGTCTGCGCGATGCCTTCGCCGCGCAGGGACTCGACGCCGACCCAGGTGGTGCCGCCCAGCCCGGACACGTCGACCGTACGGACGCCGGCGTCGACGAGGCGGTCGAGGGTGCGCGGCCCGAGCCCGCAGCCGGTCTCTTTGACGATGACCGGCACGCCGAGGTCGTCGACGAGGCGGGCGATGGCGTCCTTCACGCCGCGAAAGTCGCGGTCGCCGTGGCCTCGGCCCTGGACGATCTCCTGCCCCGGGTTGAGGTGCACGCAGAGCCCGTCGGCGCCGATGGCGTCGACGAGCTCGCGCAGCTGCGCGGTCGAGGACTGCGCCGCCTGCACGCCGCCGATGTTGCCGAGCAGCAGCACGTCGGGGGCGACGTCGCGCACCGCGTAGGTCGCGGCCAGCTCGGGGTCGCGCATCATCGCGCGCTGCGAGCCGACCCCGAACGCCATGCCCCGGTCGTTGGCGACCGCGGCGAGCACCCGGTTCACCTCGCGCGCCTGCTCGGCGCCGCCGGTCATGCCGCTGATCATGAACGGCACGTCGAGGCGCCGTCCGAGCAGGGTCGTCGACAGGTCGATCGCGTCCACGTCCAGCTCGGGCAGGCTGTCGTGCAGCAGCTGCACCTGGTCGAGCAGGGTCGTGCGGTGCCGCGCCTCGACGGCCTCGTCGCGGCACAGCTCCAGGTGGTCGACCTTGCGGCGCGACAGGGTGGACGGGTCGTCGGGGGAGCCTTGCATGGGGGCGCCGGGCATGACAGGAGCGAAAGGCAGGGACCGTCGTAGTCACGAGGGTGCGGGTCCCGCAACCGCGGCGACGGGCGCCCCGGTCAGAGAGGAGGATGCGCGCGTGGCGCAGGAAGTCCGGATGCCGATCCCATCGCGTGAGCGCATCGTGCTCATCGCCGTCGGGCTCATGGGCACGGGCCTCGTCGTCGCCGTCCTCGTCATGATCACGCAGTTCGCCGCCGACATGGACGTGTCGTTCGCCGAGCTCACCTCGCGATCGACGCAGCTGCGCGGCGCCCTCGCTGCGCTCGTCGTCGTGCACGTCATCGCGGTCGTCGCCGGCCTGCACCACATGGGGCGCTGGGCGCGGACGTCCGTCACGTTCGACGACGACGGGCTCGTGCGCTTTCGCCAGCCGGGCGTCGTGCCCGGGGCGGCGGGCACCGAGCTCAGCTTCGACGCGGCCTCGATCGATGCGCTCACCCTCGAGCGCCGTCGGCGCGGGGCAGCGTGGCGCATCGAGCTGCACGTGCGCGCCGGGCGCGACGAGCTGCACCTGCCGCTGGAGCACGTCGTCGAAGACCCGCCGCGACGGCGCGGGAATCGACCGGACGCGTGGCGCGATCACCCCCTCGTGACTGCCTTCTCGGACCGAGCGAGCGTCGATGTCGTGGTGGATTGATTCGGCCCGTGTGCCGCTGGTCGCGTTCGCGCTGACCGCGCTCACCGGCTGCGGCCTGTTCACGACCTCGCGCGCCGATGCGCCGCCGGATCCGGCGACGCAGGTGGTGAACCCGGCGACGGTCGCGCTGACCGACCCCGCGGTCGTGGCGCGTGGGCTCACGCCGTCTGCGACGCCGACGGCGGCCCGGCGCGGAGCTCGCGCCGAGCTGCTGCTCGACGCCTGGGTGCACGCGTCGTTGCTCGACGCGGTGGACCCGGCGGCGGCCGCGCCGTGGTGGGCGGTCATCGCCGACGCGGTCGCGTCGCAGCCCCAGGCCTCGGACCTCGACGCGCGTGTCGCCGCGGCGATCCGCGACGACCTCGCCGCCTCGGGCGCGACGCCGGACCGGGTGGGCCGCGCGGCGGCGC
>Ga0070728_10003941_pt1 | contig 15893 bp, 13 predicted proteins | sample tdDd471_FD_66723 | JGI IMG/M metagenome (GOLD analysis project Ga0070728, IMG submission 66723) | Marine sediment microbial communities from the Atlantic coast under amendment with organic carbon and nitrate - tdDd47.1 | ecosystem: Environmental > Aquatic > Marine > Coastal > Sediment | place...
TATCGTCAATTTCCAATTTTTCCCATGATGTTGGATACCCATACCATGCCATCCCTTGCGCCATTTTTATCATCAATTGTTCCAATTGTCCTGCGAAATCTTTTGCCATACCCCATCATCCTCAATAAACTAACTATAACAATCTATTTTAAGGCTAGAGTATACTTTGAAATCAGTATAATTAGCGACATTTAAGTGTAGATAAATTAGAGGTGTAGTGATGACGGCAAAAAAGCTATATCAAGTACGTGAATTTGCAGATATGGCTGGGGTGACTGTGCGAACACTGCAATATTATGATCGCATTGGTGTACTTGAACCCTCTGATAAAACGGATGCACAACATCGTCTCTATGCCCGCCATGATCTGCTCAAACTCCAGCAAATTATCACCTTAAAGCAACTCGGTTTTACACTAAAAGAAATTAAGAACATGATTCATCGCCCTGATTATGATTTACGGTCTGCCTTAGATGCTCAAAAACAAGCCATTGATGCCCAAATCGAGCAACTACAACATGTGTCATCAGCGATGAAAAATGCCTTGCAAGTCCTCGATACAACCGATAACTGGGATTGGGATTCGGTGCAATTTATCATTCAAGGTGTGACTGATAAACGCTATTTGAATTGGGTTCGGAAATATTTTAGCGATGAACAATTGGAGATGTTGGCGCATCAATCGCAGGATATACCGATTGAAGAGATACAAGGTGCATTCAAAAAATGGCAGTCGATTGCCGATGGATTGCGACAGAATCGACATTTATCCGCCGATCATCCAACATTACAATTACTCGCGCAGGAATCCCATGATTTAATACAAGCATTTACACAAGGCAATCAAGATATTCATTCTGCGGTTGAACGCATGTATAACCAACCTGACGAAATCCCACCTGCCTATCGAGTATTTGATGATGAGCTATTGCCATTCTATCGTCAGGTGATGGATGTGTTTTACCAGAATAATGACGTTGGATAGAACAATAAATAGCAAAACAGTACAATATGCAAGTTAGTAAACTGCGCTAATTTACGACTAACTTTGGATAATCTTCACAATCTGATGAATATGATTGGTATCATGCCATGCCGCCAACATCAATTGATCAGTCAACGTAAATGTGCCACGTCGGGGATGTTGTGCTGGTCGTTCCCACGTAGCATCATCTTCGGGCAATGATCGTAAATAGGCGAGATAGGGTAAACGGTTTGCTTGCCATTTCTTAAAGACATCCAGCGCATTTTGGCTGGCGTATCCTTTTTCGACGACGGTTTGATTGGGATCGGAGAATGGTAATTGAGGGTTATCAGTTTCGACTGTCAATTTCGCACGGTCATAAAACCCCGCTTCTGTTTCTACAAGATGTCCCAATACTTCGGAGATTGTCCAACCATCTCCCCCATCACGTTTATCAAATATGGCCGAGTCTGAAATTGACGCTAAAAGTTGTTCGGCGATGATGATACTTTTTTCCATTGAATCGATTTGCCAGTTACGATGGACAGATATTGCAGACATGTGTGTACTCCTAATATGATGATTATGATAAGAGGATTCTAGCACATCAATATCATTCAAGCACGCTGGCGTTATGCGTTGATACGCTCCCGATAGACTGACCAAGATTGTTGTGCCAATTGGGCGATTGTTGTCTTTGCCAGTACGGCACACATCGCTTGACGTGCCTCATCATAAATTGGTTTGAGGACGGGTTGGATTGTTCCGCCACTAGGGCATTGTTGGGCGGGTGGCTTGGAATGCATTGGGAATAATTCATCAGCTTCAAAGAGTTGATAGACATCTAACATCGTAATTGATTCTGGGGACGCAATGAGGGTGATACCTCCACCTACACCGGGTTGCGACGAGACATACCCTGCTTCGCGCAATGTACTTAGGATACGGCGCACGACGACAGGATTGGTATTGATACTTTTCCCCATATCTTCAGAGGTATTATGCCCTTTAAATGCCATTGCGAGATACGTCAGGATATGGATTGCGATGGTGTAGCGACTATTATTCACGAACTTGTCTTTCACTTAAAGATAAATGGTTAATCTGCCTGTAGTGTATCACGTTGTGGTGGAAATATGTCCTTAACAGTGATCTTAAATTCAGGTAAGACTGTACCGCCATCAATCGTATTATTTTCATTGAGCAGTCTAACAGGTTGACCAGATTCATAGACTTCGACAACTTTATCTTCTGGACGCACAACCCAAACTAAAACCCCGACGGCAAGATAATTGGCGACTTTAATCCGCATTGCTCTATCCGTGTCAGTGGGAGACATGACTTCAACTGCTAAATCAGGAGGGTTTGAATTATAGGCTTCATGAGATGAATTGGGTTGTTTCTCCCATGATATAAATGCAACATCTGGAATATAACGATCTTCTCCAATTTGATAACCTCCATCAGCCATTGTAACGCGACCTTTGAGGTTCGTTTGTTTCATATGAAAACGAATCAGAAACAAGATTTCAGACGCGATTTCAGATGAGTAATTATTGGACACTATTTCCCTTATTTCTCCTGCTATGAATTCAAAGTGCCGGTCAACATTGTCAGGATGAACAACAAATTCCTCAAATTCTTGAAGGCTTATTGCAGGTTGAATAGGAATAGCCATGATTTTTAACTCCATAAACGACTATTGATATTTATAGTTTATCACAAGCCTGAACCAACGGTTGCCCTATAGTTGATCCTATCATATACAACATAGACGCAATAATTTTCTTTATGGAAAAGTATACATTGATGAACACAACCTATCGCATAGATTTTTGGGGGATAAATAGTGTTGCTGAGATATATCTTGGAGATTCAAGAACAAATACGGTTTATCAGCTAGTGGATGCACCAGTATGATTAAGATTGCCCTCTTGCAGAATCTAATAACGCCAGTGCTTTACGCGCAATAGATTCGGTTGGGTTGGCACTTGTACCGGGGGCGCGCTCGATTAGGACTTCAATGAAGAATTCGTCGATTGCAAATAAAGCAACTGAGCCATATAAACCGCGCCCGATTACATGTGGTTGCGGAAAGTCTTCGATGGTGTTTTCGTCTTCTATGCCTTCACGGATACCTTTGAGTTTCTCATAGTGTGCTAGTGCGTCATCTGCGGACTCGAATTCGCCAAACGTCATATTAAACGCATTGGCAGTTTGATCGGCATAAAAGACACGAAACGCCTTTCCATTGACGACGTTGGGGGGTGTTTCCACCCCATCAAATCGTGTGAAGTCGCGCCGCCATTGTGTACTGGTGTTGATCTCATTCGGTATATTTTCGAGGACAACTTCAAGAACAGTCGTCCCTGAACCTGCATCTGCTGAATCATCACTGGTACCGTCTTCGATAACTGCTTCAAAGGTTTCTCGATTTTCCTCAAAGAATCGAAGTGTTGCCCGTGATAATGGCACAAGTGGATTGCCTTGCGTACTGGAGAATAATTCGATACTGACTTCAATAAAGTAGTTGTCAATTTGGAACAATGCTACCGACCCATATAACCCTTGCCCGAAGATATTTGGCTCGGGGAAATCATCTTTGGTTTCACCGGTCTCTAATACAGAACGGATACCTTTGATACGCTCATAATTTGCTAGCGCATCTTCCGGTGTATCGAATACGGCAAAGGTCAAGCTCATTTGACCGCCTGTTTGCTCATTGAAATAAATTTTGTGACCAATACCATTGGTGACATTGAGCAAGTTTTCTATACCATCTTCTGCCCGTGAATAATCCCATCTCCATTCGACTGCCCCTGCTGGGATACGCTTGGGGAGGACTTCGCCAATTGCTAACAACACAGCTGTATTTTGTTCAACTTCTGCTTCAAATCCTTCGGGCTCAGGGGTGGGTGAAGGTGTTGATGTTGGCACAGGGGTAGATGTTTGTGTTGGTGTAATATCCAGATCATTCGGTGCACAAGCAGTCATAAGCATCATAACAACAAGTGCAAGGATAATCATAGGTAACCGATTTATTGGAGTCGTTTTCATGATTAATCCCCACCTTCTTCTACACCATATAACCGTAAACGCTCTGGAACTTGACCCGTAACGATCATATCAGCGACTTCTTGTTCACTAACTTCTGTTTTATAGAAATCACCAAGTTTACGTCCACGTTCAATAATGGTAAAACGGTCAGCCACTTCATAAACATGGCGGATATTATGGGTAATAAAAATAACACTCATGCCCTTTTCTTTAGCGGCAATTGTATAATCTAATACCTTCTGTGTCTCACCCACTGACAATGCTGATGTTGGTTCATCGAGAATGAGGAGTTTCTGACCGAAGTAAACTGCCCGCCCAATCGCAATCGACTGACGCTCGCCACCTGACATTGTGCCGACAACTTCTTCAGGGTCGCGGATATGAATACCAACATCACGTAATGCCGCGATAGACTCTTCCCCCATCTTCTTTTTGTCGATGAATTTAAAAGGTCCTATATTATAGGTTGGTTCTTGCCCGAGCCAGAAATTCCGGGCAATACTCATTAATGGGACGAGTGCAAGGTCTTGATATACAGTTTCGATACCGAGCTCGCGTGCTGTATGCGGAGAATCAATATCAACCTCAACATTATCAAAGAATATTTGTCCCTTTGTTGGCGTATGAAAACCGGTTAATACTTTGATTAACGTTGATTTCCCTGCACCGTTGTCTCCTAATAATCCGACAATCTCTTGACGATCAACATGAAAATCAATCCCGCGTAATACCTGTACACTGCCGAAATATTTGTGAATATCGATCATATCGACCAGTGCATCACTGTTTTTCTGTGTATAGTCCATGATTTATTTCCCCTAATCTCTTCGTGCGCCACGAACAAACGTGTTCAGGACAACAGCACCGATGATGATGACACCTACTGTGCCTGTGAACAAACGTGACTCGATACCCACAAGTACCAAGCCTGTCTGTAGCATCCCAAAAATTAGCGCACCTAACAGTGATCCGACTACACTACCATAGCCCCCTGTTAACAATGCACCACCGATTACAGTCATCGCAATCACATCAAGTTCCCATAACTGTCCTTTAAGTGGATCAACACCGGGGTTACGGGCTGTCTCGTAAATCGCGGCAATTCCTGTCAACATTGCAACCAGAACGAAATTCTGAACTTTAACGCGGTCAACATTGATACCCTGAGCGCGTGCTGCACCTGCGTTGCCGCCTGTTGCGAAGATACTGTTCCCAAATCGCGTACTGGTAAGGATAATGTGGAAAATAACAACAAAGATGAACCACCATAAAATCGCTAAACGAACATTAGAGTCGTTTAAAATTTCGATATAGAAACCGTCTGGTGATCCAATCGAGCCAACACGCCCATTGAAGAGGTCAAAGTAACTGACTTGAACAATACTCCCACTACTAATGTGATAGCTGATGACCATGAATAACCAACCGATAATAGCAAGAAATATACCTATCATGACCGCAAAATATGTTCCACGGAAAATAGCGCTTGTTGTACCAAAATCACCGTTATCAGCACGGATTGACCATGCTTCTGTCGCACGTTTCCAAAGTGTGGGTAACATATGAAATGCTGAATACGCGACAAGAAGTAAGCCTATAAGTGCAAGCATCACAAATACCAAATGACTGATTTCAATAATTGGAAAATCAGCGTAGTAATCACGATAGCGAAGGATACGACCACCCGCGATGGCGACTAATGTAATCGCTCGATAGGCAAGCAATGTTCCAAGTGTCACGATAAATGAGGGTATTCGTGTCGTAATAAGGATAACGCCATTGATCGCCCCAAGGATTCCCGCAACGAATATCGCTAAGAGTGCCGCTGGAATCGGATCAAGGACACCAAAAACTGGCGCACCCTCTGTCATAAATAACATAAACGATAGTGCGCTCACACCGAGGATTGACCCAACTGAAAGATCAAACTCACCGGAAATCATCAAATAAGTAACCCCAATAGCAATCACACCTTTAGTTGCAACGTTACTTAGGAAAGATGCCACAGAACCCTGTGTTAGGAACAAATCGGTTGCCATCGTAAAACTAAGGAAAATAGCGATAAAACCTATAATCGCACCTGCACTAGGTGATTTTGCTAGTTCGGAACGAATGAATTTACCGGGAGTTAGTGCAACTGCCCGTCGCAATTCATCAGATTGTTCTTCGACTTGTCGAACTTGTAAATAGGCGAACACCCCTGGAATGAAGAAAATGAGCCCTGCGATCATTCGATGAATTTCTGCATCACGTATTTTGGTTACACCAGGAAATTCCGGTACAGTAAACGCTGCAGCGATCAATAAAAAGAGAATGCCAACCCCAAATACAATCCCCAGTGCTTTGACGAGGCGAGCAGGAGGCGAAACAATTATACTCACACCTGGAGTGGTTCTTAGAAATTCCAGTGGTGGAATCAGAAAAGCAATCAGAGCAAGTAACGCAATCAGTGAACTAATCAAAAGACTGACGATAAATAATCCTTCGCCAATCGCCATTGAGATCGAAGCGATTCCTCCAATTTTATCATCCACAAATGCGCGTAAATCAATGCCCTGACCCAAGAGTAGTACAAACTTCAATCCCGCAGGAATCGCGACACTAAGTAATATTACGCCACCAAGTAGAATGGTGATAAATAACATCCATTGTGCCCACCGTTGGCTCGAACTTTCTAGCTGACGAATGCCAACCGCTGTCCGAAAACATCCAATTGCATAAAGTGCGCTGGCAATGATTACAATGATTTCCCATTCGTTCAAGTGACTGCGGAGGATATTAGCGCGTTCACCCAGCGGCATCCAACCGAGTGCAACAAGTGCCGCAATTGCCAAACCAACAGCCGTAAATCCGAACATTAGGGTCATAACAATTGCCCCAATGGCTTGTCCCTCTGTTTTATTTTTATCTAAGTATGCTTGCATAATAAACAACTTCTCTACTGACTAAAATATAGTTGATATGAATATTAATCACATATTTCTATGCAGTTTTCAAATCTATCGTATTATGAAGGGATATAGGGAAATGGATGGGAGATGCCCCCCATCCATTAGATTTAAACTTAAACAGTTTGATTTAACGATAACCTGCTGCTGTTAAATCAACGATTGCTGCTACGTTGCTGGTATCAATAACACCAGGACCCGTCAGAATGTCACCACCAGGAGCTAGTTCAAATTGGCTATTGAGGTATAGCCACATGATGGTTTCAAAACCTTGCAAGTATGGTTGTTGGTCAATTGCTTGTACTAGATAACCTTCTTGAATCATTTCATAAATTTCGGAGCTTGTATCATGAGTTGTTGCGAACAGATCACCAACTGCGACACCATTTTCTTGGATGTAAAGGTTCAAGGAGCTTGATGGGTTTGGACCAAGCATAAATGCAGCATTTGTATCTGGATTGGTACTGAAGAAGTCAGCTAAGATACCAGCCGATTCGGTAACATCGTTGCTGATGGTTAAACCTTCAAGTGGGATTCCAGCTTCTTCAAAGACACTACGAACACCAGCGCAACGTGCTTCAAGTCCACTATGTCCAACTTCTTGGATTGGACAAACGCCACCCGTGATTTCTGTTCCAGCTGCTGCTGCTGCTGCGAGGACAGCTTGTGCATTAGAACGTCCACCAAGGAATTCATTAGCACCAACATAGAACAATGTTGGAAGTGCATCGGGGGTACCTGCGTTAGGATCTGCTGTATTGAAGACAATTACAGGAAGACCTGCTTCTGCGGCACGGTTAACGCCATCACGGATAACTTCTGGGTTTGGTACAGTGGTACCAATACCATCATTATCGCGTGCGAGAGCGTCATCCCAGTAGCCAGCCATATCATCCACGTTATCAACGGGATCAGCAAGCCATGCACAATCTGCCTCTAATAAAGAACAAGCATCTTCCATACCTTTGATGACGACGATCCAGAATGGATTACCGACACCACCATGACTAACCATACTAAAAACTAATTGATCTTGTGCCCCTACACCACCGATGCCAGCGACCATAACGCCGACAACGAGTAGAAGTACAGGAATAGTACGTAATAACTTTCTCATAATGAGAATCCTCCATTAAAAATTTTGTAAGTAATGTCTCAGGCTAAACGCCTGTTGAGACCGATATTAAGTATGGGAATAAAAAAACATTTAAGTTTTATCAACATACAACAGATTAGAAAAAATCTGCCATCAAATGTATGTAATCCCTATAAATTAACAACACAATTGAATTTTTTGTATCATTAACTATACCAAATTCATCATAAATCAGCGATAAGTGTCAGTGATATGTCAGTATTGTGTCAATTTCAAGAAAAATACCACCACATCATTGAGCATATTGTAATGTAAAAGTATCAATCATCATAGCAAATTTTAGCCCTTGTTAGAAATAATTGCAAGCGTTTGCAATATTTGTTCAAATTATGGAAATCAGCCGAAGATTGTGTCAATCAAGGGAGTCGATCAAGCTGGATTGAGATGACCGTTGCTATAGGATCCGAAAGAATCTTTGAATGATTCGTTTATTTCACATAGCGATGTGTGGTTAGGGGAATGAGATAATAAATCGACTCCCCCCTTCCTTAGATTGCACTTTTATTGTTCCTTCATGTAAATCAACAATGCCTTTACAAATAGGTAAACCCAGTCCACTACCCGGTTTACCTATAGATGTTGTTGCTCGATAAAACCGTTCAAACAAATGTGGTATCTGATCTTCGGAAATTCCAACCCCATGATCTTCGACTTCGAGGTAGACTATCCCCTGTTCTTGGTAAGCTCGAATCTGAATTGGCGTGTCTGGAGCAGAGTACTTTATTGCATTATCTAAGAGATTGATGATGACAAGAGAGAACAATGTTAAATCAACAGAAATTAAAGGCAATTCTTCTTCAACATCAATTAATAATTGTCTTCGAGCTAATGTTTCCTTTAGTTGAGACCGCGCGACGCTAATCACTTCAGATACATCGTAAAGTTCACGTTTTAAGGGGCGTGAACCGGCTTGTAATCGAGACATTTCCAACAAGTTGCTAACTAATCGGTTCAATCGGTTGGCTTCTTCATAAGCTCCATGAACAAGATTGTGTTGTGCTTCTTGGCTAAGATTGTTTGCATCATCCTTAAGGTAACTCAAGGTTCCTGTTATTGATACTAATGGTGTACGCAAATCATGAGAGATCGAGTTAAGAATTGTTGTATGAAGTAGCTCTTTTTCACGTAATAATTCGGATTGTTTTGCTTTTATTGCTAAGTGTGATGCCTCAATCGCTAAAGTCGCTTGTGCAATAAAAGCATCTATTAATCCTATTTGTTCTTTCAGCAATCGCTTTTCTATAAAGACCCCCAATACCCCGGAAGCGTCAGATGTAATATCTAAGGAACAATAATAACCAGAAACCGACGAAAAGTAATTTGTACCAGAGCCTGTTGGATGATGGTGTTGTAATGCATATAAAGCTGCTTCACGCTCTAAGTCACTCAATTTATCTGGTTGGGTAGAGAATTCTTCATCATTTTTGTCTCGATAATTTAATAGAATCACAACCTCGCAACGGAGAGTGCGTTTCATGTGATTTAGAATGATTTGTACGATTTCATTTGTTTCAACTGATGTTAGCAATTCTCGACTCATTGAATATAGGGCAGATGTTTGCTGCTCACGTTTCTTAATTGATTCGGTTTGATCGCGAGATGTTGCGACAAGATTGGCAATGACAATCCCTACAATAAATAAGCCAATAAAGGTAATAATGTATTGGACATCTGTTACCCCAAAGGTTAGCTCTGGAGGAATAAAGAAAAAATTAAATGTAAATACGCCAAGCACGGATGCCATAATGGCTGAATTATAGTTCAACCTTAATGCAATAATGACGACAAGTAGCAGATATATCATTACTACATTAACAGGTGATATAGCCAACAGATCATGCAAGACTAGCGAACTCACTGTTGTAATCGCAACCAAAATAATTGTAATGATGTAATACTTATGGGATGTCGAGACCATCGTTTTTGGTAATTGATAGTTCACCTGATTTGCTTTCTTATAGAATTTCTGATGATCTATAAGGTATACGACGTAGCATATAAATAGCAATATTTAATTGAGTGGTTTTGTGGAAACGGAATAGGTGATAAGATGAGGAAGGCTTCGATAATTAAGCCCGAAGCACTTCCTCCGATTGTCTGTTTTGTATTTAGCTACCTAGTTCTGAATCGTTTGTACACCCTAAGTGATATGGTACATCAATCATAATGATATCTTGTTTGCTACGAAGACGACGTTGCAACAAGTTAGCTGTCTGGTTATGAAGGGTTTGCGCCACGGAAGAGGTTGGAACAAACTCAGGGATTACCACAGTAACCAGTTTTCCCATAAACTCGTCATGAGTAACCTTCTCAATGTAACTAACTAACGGGGTAAGTATATCTCGGTAATCATAGTCAATGATGATGAGCTTTACATCTTTGGTCAGTTTTGGAAAACGCGCCCAACGATTTTGAATTCGGTCATGACCTTCAGGGGTTGTTGCAATATATACTGCCCGTACATCATCTGCAATTCGTTTAGAATACTGTAGTGCCCGTAGTGTACCGCGGTGGATGTCGGCAATTGGAATGATCACAGTATTTGCAACATCTTTGAGATCACTCTCGGCGAAGTCCTCTGTGGTCAGTGCATGTGCGACCTCTTCATAGTGTCTATTAATCCGATGAAACATATACACAAGCAGTGGCATGGCAAGAATGACAATCCATGCGCCATCTGTAAATTTGGTAGCTGTTAGAATGATAAAGACAATACCTGTTGTAATTGCACCGACAGTATTGAGCAGCTTTTTCCATCGCCATCCGCTTTCATAGTGAATTTCTGTCTCGTTTGTATGCTGTACATCACCTGCTTTAAGTCGACCAATTTTGGTCATTAAGCGAGACATACCAGCCTGCGATAAGGTGAAGCTCAACATTACGCCGAGGGCATAAAGTGGCAATATATCGATCTCGTTTGCTTGGAACGCAATTACAATGATGGATGAAATGATGGCTAAAACTACAATACCAGAGCTAAAGACAAGACGATCACCACGATTTTTCATCCAGCGAGGCAAGAAACCATCGTTAGCAAGGAATGAACTCAAACGCGGAAAGTCTTGATACCCAGTATTTGCAGCAAGGAATAAGATTAAGGCTGTAAACAATTGCACCCAGTAGTATAAAAAGCCACCACCAGTTGTTTGTCGCGTCATTTGGGATAGGATACTTTCACCATGCTCGGTAGGAACGAGGTGCATTGATGTTGCCAAAAAGGTTATACCAACAAATAGTGACATTGCGATAATACCCATAGCCACCATTGTTTTCACAGCGTTGACTGATTCGGGAGGTCTGAAAGCTTTTACCCCATTACTGATTGCTTCAATACCTGTTAAAGCAGTGCAACCACCTGCAAATGCCCTCAGCAAGAGCCAGAGGTAGGCAAACCCAACGGCAGAATCTGTAGCGGGTACAGCGTTTTCTAGTACAGGTAAGGGAGACATGCCAAATAACCCAATTTGTCGGCTTATTCCGATACCAATCGTAAGAAGAACACCGCCTACAAAGGCATATGTTGGGAACGCAAATATTGTTCCACTTTCACGTACACCCCTTAAGTTAATCCAGGTAATAACAATGATAGCGATAAGGGCTATGATAACGCGATAATCGTATGCTTCTGGGATAGCTGAAGTCACAGCACGAACACCTGCTGAGACAGAAACCGAAACGGTTAAAATATAATCGATCAATAAAGCTGAGCCAGCTATTAGTGACGGATAACGTCCAAGATTATCTTTGGCGACAGTATACGCACCACCACCATCGGGGTAATGTAAGATGGTCTGAATGTAACTAAAGATCACCATAAGGACTAAGGCAGCAACACCTATTGCCAATGGCAGTGTCATTGATAATGCACCGCTCCCTAAGACGATTAAAACACCCATAATCGCTTCAGTAGCGTAAGCATTGCTGCTGATTGGATCAGATGCAAATACAGCTAAGGCTCGTACATTGTCCAGTCGTTCATGAATTTCTTGACTGGTGGGAAAGGGCTCACCGATTAACACACGCTTGACATCGACGGCATTCATCCGTTAATTCTCCTACTAGCAGACAAATAAAACACCCTTCCAAAATAGAAGGGCTAAGTGAATAGAACTAACACTACGATACCAGATAGGCGGTCAAGATAACTTCAAGGTAATTGTGGAATGTGTCAAGAAAACGTCAAGGTGAGATGATAACCCGTTCAAGTGTCAACATTTAAACGATACCCTACACCGGGTTCTGTTAATATATACTGTGGATCCGTCGGATCAGCCTCTAATTTTCGGCGTAGATTGCTCATATGCACCCGAAGCAAGTGGGTTTCGGTTTGATAACCAACTCCCCGAATTTCTTTCAGTAGTTGTTGGTGTGTCAAGACGCGACCTGCATACTTGACCATGACACGCAGTAAATCATACTCAGTTGGGGTAAGCTGTATTTCTTCGCTATCTAGGGTCACACGACGAGCCGCTAGATCGACGATCAAGTTCTTTGCAGTAAAAAGTGATCCAGTATCTGGTTCATAAGCATGACGCATAGCAACACGCAATCGTGCTAGCAACTCGCCCACACTAAATGGTTTGGTTACATAGTCGTCAGCACCCACATCCAATGCGTTGATCTTGTCAGCATCTTGATCTTGTACCGATAGAATGATAATCGGTGTTGATGTCCATTCCCGAATACGTTTCGTAACTTCAATACCGCTTGCGTCTGGCAAACCTAAATCAAGGATAATCAAATCGGGCTGTATATTAACTGCTTGTAAAATTGCATCTTTGGCAGTTGCGGCTTCATGAACTTCATAACCATGAGCTCCTAATGATGTACGCAAAAAACGCCGAACAGCAAGCTCATCATCAACGATTAGTATTTTTGTCCCTGTCATAGCATCTATTTCTGTAGGTTCAATAGAAGCTATAGTATAAACCATGTCGCACCCTCCAGTCATCTCATAGAAATTTATCAACGGAATGGCTCATGTTGATCAATAGCCACGCCAACCGGAACAATGATCATCTTGCCACCATTCCTCTCCTGTTGCCCGTGCATTTGCCTTATTCCATATTATCATCGCACCAAATATCAAACTGCTAATCGTGGCGAAAATGGATACGATTTGGATAGGGATAGAATAGTAGATGGATAGCATGATCACTGCGAGGATTGCCCCACCGATGATTGTCAGGAAAAATAATGAATTATCTTTTTTCATGGCGTACTCCGTTTAATAGGATAATTTAGGCTTATGTTATTCTAAGTGAAATGATCTCAAGTTAGGGGCAAGAAAATAAGATATTGCATCAAGATATTATCAAGGGAAGTAATCTTTTATTTCTAATTTAGAGAACAAGTTTTAGGATGCGGACCGGCGTAATGTCTGCTATCATTAATACGATTTTTCAATTAAGAATTGGGACAAATCATGAACAACATCACCCTATCTTTTGCTAGCCATTGGATTCAGGAACGACAAAACTTGTTTGTACGGATTATTGATCGATTGGAATCTCAATCGCCTGCCTCATTGAAAACCGAATTCATTGATTGGAGTGATATGTGGATGCGATTGTTGTCAATTGCTGATGATAAAACAGGTCCGATGATGTCAGAAGTTGGTTCAACATGGGTGGCATCGTTTGATGAAAAGCAAGCACTCTCGATGTTTTCTGATGATGATATTGATGCGATTGGTGGCAAAGATACATTTTTGGGATGGGAAGTTGGCTCGCCTATTCAAAATTCCAACCCTGTGATGATACCGTGGATGGCAGATAGTCAGGTGATGTATTACTGGAAGGATATGTTTGATGATGCAGGCGTTGATCCGCAAACAGCGTTTAACACGATTTCCAATTTTGAAGACGCGCTCAGTCGGCTCTCGAAACACAGTATTAAGTACCCATGGGCAACGGGAACAACGCACTTTCCTGCAAATTTGCATCAACTCGCCTCATGGATTTGGGGGGTTGGTGGTGAGTTGCTGGATGAGTCTGGACGCAGCATCAGATTTTTAGAAGATGAAGCAATTCTGGCGACCTCTAAATATTTCGGGTTGCATCGTTATATTCCCGAATATCGTACAACATCGCCCATTGAAATGGCGCGACATTTTGCACAGCGCGATGCCGCCGTGACGATGGGGGGCATAAAAATTTATAATCAGATCAAAAACCATCTTTCGGAAGATGATCTTAAGCATGTTGGAGTCAGTTTACCGCCCGGAATACCATTTGTCGGTTGTGAGAGTCTCGTGATTTGGTCTCACACTCCATCGGATTGCCGCCCCGATATTTTACAGTTCATCAATCAATTGATGTTACCAGATTTGCAAAGACAAATGGCAGACCTATTAGATTTAATCCCAACACGCATTGATGTACTCAATCAACCTCCTTATAGTACCGACCCATTTTTAAGAATGTTGAGCCGTGCTGTGTCGATTGGACGATCCTACCCTGCAATTCCGGCATGGGGCGAAGTTGAAAATCAATTGATGGATACGATTGTTGCGGTCTGGGAGGAAATTTTCGCCCAGAATAATCCCGATATTGATAACATTGTTCGCAAACATCTGATTCGGTTAAGCCAATCAGTGCGCTCTGTTGTGTGATAAATTAACGAATATCCTCAATTGCCCAATGATCACCCATTGCACGCCGTCCTTGGGCAAGTCCTTCCCCTTCTGAAATTTGACGGACGAGATCATCCCGTTTTAAAGCCGACTCCAGCAAATTCACACCTAAGCCTGCTCCTTGTGGGATATCGAGGTGTCCATCTTTGACAGTTGGTACAAAATCAGTCAACACATTGAAGTAACTTTTATAAAATGCTCGCACGGATTCTACAAAATATAAGTTGGGGATATGCGCGCCGAGGTGCATACAAACCGCATGACATATCGAACTGGCAACGTTATGTAAAACAATCGGCACGCCAAACGTCTCGGCTAGATTTGCGATTTTACGAGTCTCAGCAATTCCACCATTCCAAATTGGGTCGGTCATGACAATTTGTGAAACATGTTTTTCGAGCCATTCGCGCATTTGCCAACGTGTCATCAATAATTCTGAGCCGATGATTGGAATTGTTGTGCTTTGTGATACCGCTTTGATCTCATCAGGATAGACCGGTGGTAACACATCTTCTAAGAACATGATGTTATACGGTTCAAGCGCACGAGCAATCCGCTCCATACTAACGCGATTCCATCGGAAATGACACTCGATGCCGATTTCCATTTTGTCACCGACTCGATCACGGATTTGTTTGACTGGAATGAGTCCTTTTTCGATGTCAGAATAAGAAATTCGTTGCCCAAAACTACGTTCACTGAATTGATCGAAGGGCCAAATCTTCATGGCATACACTTCGTCATCAATCAAACTTTGTGCGAGTTCGCCTGCGTCTTCATGCCATAGTTGATAATCTTGATAGTCACCAAAGCCAATACAAGTGTTATAGGTCGGGATTTCGTCGCGTGTCTTTCCGCCAAGTAAATGATAAAGCGGTGCGCCATAATGTTTACCCATGATGTCCCACAAAGCGACTTCAACTGCTGATAGTGCGCGCGTTTCTGCCCCTGCATAGCCGTGATACATGATGTTATCCATCACAAATCGCCATAAACCCTCGATGTCAAGTGGGTCTTGTCCGAGGATAAGAGGTGCAATTGTGCCATGTAATGCGCCTTTCGAACCGGGAATTTTATCGACAGTTTCCCCTAGCCCGATGATGCCACTGTCGGTATGCACACGGACAATCATCA
>Ga0070728_10003945_pt1 | contig 15887 bp, 14 predicted proteins | sample tdDd471_FD_66723 | JGI IMG/M metagenome (GOLD analysis project Ga0070728, IMG submission 66723) | Marine sediment microbial communities from the Atlantic coast under amendment with organic carbon and nitrate - tdDd47.1 | ecosystem: Environmental > Aquatic > Marine > Coastal > Sediment | place...
TTCAAGGGTGACACTGTCTATGATGAAAATGGGATTGGGATTATTGTTGAACAGGGACCGGTATTTTTCTTCTGATTTTTTATATTTTTCATGGAGCTTGAGCAGTTCCTGGTCCTGGAGGGCAATTTCCTGCTGGGCCGCCTTATCATCGCTTCTGTCCCTCAAGGTTTCAATGGCGCCTATGATTTCCCCGTCAGGAGATTTAATGGGGGCTGCCGTAAAAAAGATCCATTTGCCCCTCTCTCCTATGTGGGGAAAAAACTCTTCCGCCTCAAGGGCCTCCTTTACAATCTGGGACCGCCGCCAGGAAGTGCCGTAATAATTTTTGATATCCTCTTCGCTCAGGCCGTCCACAACAATATCAGCCAGCGTGGGCCGTTTAGCGGACCGGAAAGGCACCCATTGGCGATCCGTGCCCACCAGTTCATAGGCATCGTGTCCGGTAAGCTCTTCACAGGCCCGGTTCCAATGGGTAAGGATATGCTCGTTATTGATGATAAAGGTGGGAATCATGCTGCCCTGGATAACCTGGGTCAGCTCTTTTTCCATTTCCAGAAGTTCTTCTCGTTCGGTTTTCAGGAACTCGGTTTTCTTATCCGTTATTTCGGCAATGTGCCCTGAAAAGGTGTCAAAAAGACAGACCAGATCATCCCTGCACACATCTTTATTGGTAATTTTCTCCCTGACCTGGATTTTCTCGGCTTCGGTTTTTAAAAGACCGATGAAGTCCACGGCCTGATAGGCATCCAGGTCCACAACATGGACATTGCGCAGTTCCAGATCTTTTAGGATGGGAGCCAGGCTTTCATCATTTTTAAGCTTGAGGACCAGATCTATTGTATCCAGCCCTGCCAGATCCCCATAGTCTGTGGTCGTGGGAATGTCCAGGGCTTTGGCACATACCGTTCCCTCATTCTGCACCAGTGGATCTGCCACCATGAGCACGCGACAGTTCAGGGGGGCCAGGGCCGGACCTGTCAAACGTTTGAGTATCTCGCAGCACGGATCATTGCCGCCGATAATGCCGATTTGCCGTTGGTTCAGGTCAAGGTTCATGAACAACTCCTTAAAGTTAGTGTCAACCACTGAGGTCAGTATATTAGAAGAATATCACAGTGACAACCACAAAGGTGGGGATGAGAAAAACCAGAGAATACTTAAGGATATACCCAAAGAAACTCGGCATTTCCACGCCGGCCTCAGAAGCAATGGACCTGACCATGAAATTGGGAGCATTGCCGATATAAGAGCAGGCTCCGAAAAACACGGCTCCGGTGGATACTGCCTTGAGATACACGGCATTTTCCGTCATGAGCAACGGCACGGACTGGCTTTCAGTCATGCCCGCATAGAAACTACCCAGGGCCGTATTAAAGAATGTCAGATAAGTGGGAGCATTGTCCAGAAATGCAGACAATACGCCTGTTACCCAAAAATAATGCCAGGGTTCCTGTACCGCATTGATAAGAAAAGCAAATGCCCCTTTGGACCCGGCCTTGAGCAGGAGCAGGCATGGAATCATGGTGATGAAGATACCGATGAACAGAAAAGCCACCTCCACGATGGGGAACCAAGAAAATTCATTTTCCTCCCGAAGGGACCGGGGGGTGGCCACAAGGGAGGCAATGCCCAGAACAATGAGCAGCCCATCCCTGAGCCAGTCCTGGATTGCTCTGTGGACGCCGAAGGTTGAGATTTCTCCAAGATCCAGAACGCCGCTCATGAGCACAGCCCCCACAATCCCACCCAGAAAAAGGAAATTGTAGGTTCCAACCAGGCGCAACGGGACTTTTTCCCCGTCATCAGGCGGCGGTGCGCCCCCCTCTTTCCTATAATAATAGGTATCCAGTAAAAAGTAGACCACCACCAGCACTCCCGAGGTCAGCAGCATATGGGGCAATATCTTAAAAGTCCAGAAAAAGCTGACTCCGTGAAGAAACCCGAGAAACAGAGGCGGATCTCCCAGAGGCGTCAGAGCGCCGCCCACATTGGCCACAAGAAATATAAAAAAGACCACCATGAATGTTTTGTTCTTTCGATGGGCATTGGCCCGGATAAAGGGCCGGATCATGAGCATGGCCGCACCGGTGGTCCCCATCCAGGAAGCCAGCACCGTTCCGATGAGAATAATTATGGTATTCACCACAGGGCTTCCCCTGAGACTGCCTTTGAGCAGAATCCCACCGGACACGGTAAACAAAGCCCAGAGAAGAATAATAAAGGGGACATAATCCGCCAGGATGATGTGAAGAATCTCATAAACAGCCAGGCCTCTATAGGCAACAATAAAAGGTATGGCCAGACAGGCAGCCCAGAACGCAGATATTTTACCGAAATGGTGGTGCCAGAAGGTGCCTGCCACCAGGGGCAGCAAAGCAATGGACAAGAGCATACAGGCGAAAGGAATACAGGAGTAAAGAGGCAGGTTTTCCCCAAGATTCACATGACTGTGGGCCTGGTCCGCACCATCCCCATGCCCCCCTGCAGGATCTGATCCATGGGGGTCTGCAACAGCCCCGTCGTGTGACGTCACCTCCAGGGTATAATCTGTTGCCCCTCTGTCCCCAACATCCTCTGCCCGGGCTGTGGAAATGAGCGGTAAAAAAATAAAGATAAGCAAAAAAGAAATGACAGCTGCATGTTTATCCAACTTCATGATCCAATCCCCTTAAGTTTTGCGGGTGCTGCTCAGCCGTCGATTACCGGATAAATGCCCTTTGAACATATGCTGAGGGCCTGGATATCCTGTGAGAAATCGACGAGAACTGAAATCAGACTATAACCGGATGATAATGGGACACGTACATCACAAGCGTATTTTATCTGACTAATAAATATCCAAATAAATGTCAAGTTCAAACCCTGCCCCAAACAGGGAGAGCGCATGTAGAATTCCAGGATGAATGATTTTAGTGGGTTATCCTATGTCGGCAAACGTTAATAAGATTGGAAGGTTTGCATACTTCCACCAAAATTCAAATGGTTAAAAAAAGAGCTTATTTTACATGCGTTTGCCCTGCTGCCCCAAACAGGGTTACATGTAAATTTCAAGAATTATTGATTCTCCCAAAAGCGGGGTCCGGTCTCCCCCGAATTGGGGGCTGTGAAAAAGCACTCGACCACAGCCTAAAGACCTTAGATGAGAATAATCTTCCAAAGAATGGGAAGGATTTTTGCGCGTCTTCAGGGCGCGTCAAAGGGAGCATATAAAACATATGCCGTTTGACGGGAAACGGGCAAAAAAACTTGCATAATTGGAGGAGTATTATTTTCTGAGCCCTAAGAAAGCGTCTTTTGATACTCCTCTGGAAAAAGATAATTATTTATAGGCCTGAATTGCTCAAATTCATTTGATGGATATTTAAGATCAGTTTTTGTATGATCACAATCACTTTGTGTGTTATCACCTGATTTATTCTTGTTATCCATGGTTTTATGCCCAAAATCAAAACTATGTTGCGATTTTTCTAATGCTTTCGATATTGTTCCCAATTTACCCCTCCATTCATTGATTGCAGATACATGAAACAAAATTTAGCAGTTGCACGAAAGGTGCCATTTGGGAGAGCCTTAATTTTAGAATATTTAATTTCATTTAACCCCTTGAAATTAAAATAAAAACAAAAAAACCTCAACTTTTTTTTGTCTGCCATAAACAACATCTCGGCGTCAATTTAATGACGACACAATAATTTAGTTTTAACGAATTAACACTGAGCCTATTAAAACGGGAACGGGTGTTTGCTATTCATTGTTCCAGTCCCCGAAAAATGAAGTGAAAACTTTGAACAAAAAGCAAAAAAATAGAGTCTTACCGACCCTTAGAGAAAGAGAATCCCCAGAAGGATTTAGTCAATTTCAAGGGGTATACCTTACCTCAGACAACTTAACGGAACGTGGTACGGCCTGGAATTATTGCACCTAGAATGCAAAAAGGGCGGATCGTTTTCAATCATGCATTTAATTGTTTTATTTTCTAATCGGTTACGATATTAAAGGCAACAACTTTCAACAGAAAAGAGTGGATCTGAAATGGAATGGTGGAGTAGTTTATCAGAGTTCTGGCAGGGGTTCATTTATGGGGGAATAACTGTTCCTCTTTCAATTATTGCCATTGAAATCACTGTAAAATTGGGATTTAAGCGTTCTTAACATGGATATCTCCGTTTGTGATTGTCCCAGAAGGATGACTGATTTTTGTGCCGTCATTCTATATTACAAATAGAGGTACCAATGTTAATTCTTTTCTTTTCATTATTTTTAAAAGGAAATTCAACAGGGCATTAAAGTGACTGTTGCAATCTGGGGCAGAGGATGTTTAATCATTCCAATGAAGCTGATTTTTTTTGAGTGCCAACATGCCGACAGAATTACCGAAACGGTTATTCTTCAATTAGCTGCAAACTACCGTTGTTAAGGAACCGATAAGCCATGGATACCTCCAAACCACAATTGGATTTTCGTTCTTCGTCCGTGAAGATGGCCCTGGTGGCAGCCTGCGGAGCAGGAGTAATGTGGGGAACAGGTGCACTCGTTGTCAATATACTTGTAGCCCAATATGGCTTCACCCCAGAAAACGTATCTTTCTGGCGTTTTGTTATTGGCGCGATTGTTCTTCTTGGGATCTTTGGTCGTGGTATTGTGTGGAGTCGGCTACGACCGCTACTACTTACGATAACTCTTGCGGGCACGGCAATGGCTGGCTACGTATTGCTTTGGTTTCTTGGAATTGAACAAATGGGAGCCGCCATTCCAACCTTGATTGCACTCTGCCTTCCGCCTGTGCTCGTCACCATAATCGGGATAGCTCGCGGTCATGAAATGGCTGATTTACAACTGCTTCTTGTTCTTTCGGGAGCAATCATAGGTACAGTTTTAATTATCACCCAGCACGATGCACCATCGGCAGACGTCGATTCACACAGCACCTTGCTGGGAGTTGCGTTCTCGATTGGCTCAGCGCTCCTATACGCGGGTTTCTCCATGATCAGTGGGAGAATCTCAGTCGCTCTTGGCGCTGGTCCGGCAACAACTTGCCTGACAGTGGTTGCTGCTGCTATAATGGGTTTAACCGCCCTTTTCAGACCACTTAACTGGCCAACAGAAGTCCCTCCGCAAGCTTGGTTTCTATATCTTGGTTTGGTAACAGCCGCCCTTGCATTACTTGCTTTCAGTTGGGGAGCGGCACGTTTGAAACCTACAGCACTTACTATCGCCACATTGTTTGAACCACTCACTGCCGTGGTGCTTTCGGCCCTACTACTTGGACAGCACTTCGGTTCGCTGCAATGGATAGGCAGCTCCCTCCTGTTACTTAGCATTTGGGGGCTTGGCCGCAGGGCGTCAGAAAAAGGAAAAAAATAGCGAACATCAAAAACGGATTTGTGAAATGATTCTTGATTTCAATCCAACGACTACACTTATATGGAAAAGTACATTTTATACATTAAAATGAATGTTGCAATTTTAGCCAGAGGATGTTTAATCTCCAGTTGACTGTCTATCAATTTATAGGCTAAAATTTTTTTGAAAAATCTCATGCGTAAAAATTATTCTCGGGAAAGGATATATTTATAAAAGTGTCCGATAAAGAACTATATGGCGTTCATGGGGACTATAGTATTCAAGTTCAAGGAGAGATTCTTATAACTCGATTTTTTCAGAAATGGAACCTGGAGTGTGCCAAAGATTATTTTGTAAAATACAAATCATTTATTTTAGCTCAAAAGCTATCTCAATGGGGCGCTTTAACCGATTTTAGCAAATTCGAAGGTGCTACTCCGGAAACCATTTTGTTTATGAAAGAAAGCGTAATACCATGGGCAATAAATAACGGACAAATTGCAAGGGCCCATATAGTTAAAAATTCTTTAACAGAGTATATTATTAATCAATCTTCTCAAGTGGAGAACATTTATCCAACAAAGCCATTCAAAAATGAAACAGACGCATTTTCTTGGCTAAAAAAATTTGGGCTATCAACTGGTCCTTAACGCCTTTAAACAGATGTTTTTTCATAAAAAGAGAAGTACATTTTATACAAAATTTTCCGTTCCCATGTTTTCAAGAATCAATTTAACTTAAGATTGCCCTGACTGTTTCTATGATGGCAACAATAAATGATATAATCGTGAATCAGAAACTGAAATATAGCCCATTTTTTTGAAAATACACAAGTACTCCTCACCCCCTCCCCATAAAGTATGAATCTTTATTTTTTGCTACGGCATGGAGTGCTGTATGTCCATAATTACACTATCACAAACTGGAAGAGCCAACGTTTTTTTTTGGAGTGCAGTATAGGGATTTGTTTTTCGGGGTCATTGAAATACCTTCTTTGACTCCTTATTTTATCTGTATAGATCTTCCTGAATTGAAGGGAAGACAGTGATTTTCCAGAATACCATTAATCAGGGTGACGGCTGTTAATCTTTCAAACTCTTCCTAAGCACCGAATCCCGAAGGAGAGAATATGGAATTTAGCCCAGAAAAAAAATACATCGTGAATTTAAACATCCTCAACACTTACAACGCGAAAGGGTGTGAGGCTTGCCACCAGAAATTCAATTTAGGAGATACGGTGGTCCTGGCCTGCGGGCCATGGACAGATGACTGCTCCAGGCTCATCCATGAAAAAGATGCCGTATTTAATAGAAAAACAGGCACCTGGTTTGAGCGCAAGTATTTTAGGGGATTAGGTTCTGCCTAATATGGCTCTCCATCAGTACCAATTTAGCATTTTATAGTCCTGGAGAATCAATTCATGGGGTGATCACGTTTTGATGGGTGAACAGGTTAGCCTTGAATTCATTTCACACTGGCACGGGCCTCCCCCCCTCCACCCGTTTCCCAGCTATAAACCGGGCAATCTATCTCACGCCCCCCCTGCTGAATAGTGGCATATGACCGTTTATGTTCTACTATCCAGACTGTTTATTGTCCGGGAGAGAGTATCAATACAGAACAACCAGGAAAACAGATTGTTTCATTGAAAATTATCAATAAAACACTGTTGATGTAAACCTGTTGCCTTTGGGATTGGCCAAATACCCATATTGGAGTTTTGAAAAAGAATGGCACTATTAGGATAATCGGGATGCCATTTGAAGGGACTCATAAAAAGAAGGATTATGATAAATTAACGCAGGTTCCTGAAACAGAATTCATTGGATTTACATATAGACTAAAATTCATTATCAAAAATGGTAGTTCAATTAGGGCCCAAGTCAAACGCTGCAGATGATATAATAGCAAGAACCTTGCTTAAAAACTATGCCCAAGAGGCAAAACTTTATGATAGCAGTATTAAAATCAGACAAAAAGCCGTCGAGAAAGCCCGGAGAGAGTAACGAGGGGATTAAGACAACAAGCTAACCAAATCCTGAAAAAAGATACTAAAGTGGTACTAAAATCAAAAAGGGCCTTGGAGCAGAAACTCCAAGACCCTTTATTTTTAGGTGGTCGGGACGGCAAGATTTGAACTTGCGACCACTTGTCCCCCAGACAAGTGCGCTACCAGACTGCGCTACGCCCCGAACAAGAACAGGCGGGTTTTATCACTTTCGATTATAGCTGTCAATAAAGAATTTTCAAAAAACAAAACTAATTTTGGATTCTAAAATCTGAAAACAAGATCGTTCAGTTTTATTGATGTATTCTTTCAATTAGAATTATCATAACCCACAATATATTTTTTAAGTTTTATTTTTAAATTATTTAGAATATATTAAGTCGAATGCCATTTTTATCCTAAAAATTTAAAAGGTTACAATTCACACAATTTTTATGGGAATTTTAATCTCGCCCAACGCCAACCTATTGACATCGACCCATATACCTGATATGAGATCAGCTTTTTTCTAACCATAAAAAGTGAGTTGAGTACCTAAAATTAAATAGTAATCGCTTTTATTCATAAAAAAAATTTATCAATAAATTCAGTAATTGGAAAATACAGTGACTGCACAAGTATATAATAAAAAGTATTTAGTTTTTGGGTGTGGCAACACGTTGTTCGGTAATGATGGATTTGGCCCGGAAGTTGTCAACCATATCAATGCGGTCCACACCTTTCCGGATTCTGTCCTGATCCTGGATGCCGGTACCGGCATACGGGATCTTGTCTTTGACCTCCTGCTGGTGGAGAATCCCCCTGAAACGGTTATTGTAATAGATGCCGTAACCGTGGAAGGCCGGGGGCAGGGAGAAATATTTGAAATCGACATAGCAAAAGTTCCCAAGGAAAAACTGGCTGATTTTTCACTTCACCAGTCGCCGTCTTCAAACCTGCTATCCCAGCTTTCTGAGCGGGGCATCAACGTCGAAGTCATTGCTATGAATACAGAATCTATTCCCAACGAAATCAGACCAGGCCTTTGTCCAAAGGCAAAACAGGCTGTGAAAGAGGCAGCAACCCGTACCATTGAGAAATTAAAAAGCCGTATCGCTTTTAATTTATAACAGATTAATTTTCTAACCCGAACGAGGTGTTTATGGCAAAACAACCAAAAGGCTCCGTGCTTATGGCAGGGGGCGGTATTGCCGGTATCCAGGCAGCTCTGGATATGGCGGATTCAGGATTCTACGTTTATCTTGTGGAAAAGAGTGCAGGTATCGGGGGAGCCATGTCCCAATTGGACAAGACCTTTCCCACCAATGACTGTGCCATGTGAATAATCTCACCCAAACTGGTTGAGTGCGGTCGGCACTTAAATATTGAATTATTGACCCTCTCCGAGATTGAATCTGTTAAAGGAGAACTCGGAGATTTTACAGTAAAAGTTAAGAAAAGCCCCAGATTTGTTGATGAGGAAAAATGCCCAAAAAGGTAGATGACGATTACAACGCAGGGCTGAATAAACGGAAAGCCGCCTATATCAAGTACGGCCAGACCGTTCCCCTTAAATACGCCATTGATGCGGAAAACTGCATCTACCAGACTAAAGGCAAATGCGGCATTTGCGCCAAGGTCTGCCCCACCGGCGCCATCAATCATGACATGAAAACCGAATATGTTGACCTCAACGTCGGCGCCCTCATCCTGGCCCCGGGCTTTACCCCCTTTTCCCCCAAAGGCATTGACTATTACGGGTACGACACCATTCCCGATGTAGTTACCAGTCTTGAATACGAGCGGATGCTCTCGGCCTCCGGCCCCTCCATGGGCCATCTGCAAAAGGCTTCCGACGGCAAAGAACCTGAAAAGATAGCATGGATTCAATGCGTTGGCTCCAGGAACAACAATTGCTCTGAGAACGGGTACTGCTCAAGCGTCTGCTGCATGTACGCCATTAAACAGGCAGTTATGACCCAGTCCCATATGGCCGAAGGTGACGGGGAACAGACCATCTTCTATATGGATATCCGGTCTGCGGGCAAGGAATATGAACGGTATTATGAAAGCGCCAGGGACGGCGGTGTCTCCTTTGTACGGGCTCGTCCCCACACCCTGGTGAAAGGGCCCGACGGTCGCGGGGTCACCATGGCCTGGGTGGATGAAAAAGGAATTACCCATGAGTCATTCTTTGACATGGTGGTCCTTTCCATCGGCCTCCAGGCACCCAAAGACGCTCAGGACCTTGCTGAAAAGTGCAGTTTTGACCTGGATCATTACGGATTTGCGAAGACCACCAGCTTTGATCCCTCCAAAACCAGCCGGGAAGGTATCTTTGTAACCGGCAGTTTCCAGAGTCCCAAGGCCATCCCCCAGTCTGTGGCCATTGCGTCCACGGCTGCAGCCCGGGTGAAGGCGGCCCTGGCCGATGGCAGGGGCACCCAGACCGTTGAAAAAAAGTTTGTTGAAGAATTTGATATATCGGGCCAGGAACGGCGCATCGGCGTTTTTGTCTGCTCCTGCGGTACCAACATTGCCTCGGTGGTGGACGTAAAGGCCGTTGCCGAATATTCAAAAACCCTGCCTGATGTGGTGTATGTGGAAAACAATATGTTCACATGTTCTTCCGATACCCAGGATCTGATCTCCCAAACCATTAGAGAACAGAAGCTCAACGCCGTAGTCATTGCGGCCTGCACCCCTAGGACCCATGAACCCCTGTTCCAGGAAACCCTCCAGAACACGGGGCTGAATAAATATATGGTGGAAATGGCCAATATCCGGAACATGAACGCCTGGGTCCACCCCAATGAACCGGAAATGGCCACGGCCAAGGCCAAAGAACAGGTTAAGATGGCCACAGCCAAAGTCGCCCGGAACTATCCCCTCCAGGACATCCAGGTGAATATCACGCCGAAAGCCCTGGTGGTGGGAGGCGGTCTTTCAGGCATGAGTGCAGCACGGAATCTGGCAAACCAGGGATACGAAACCGTACTCGTAGAAAAGTCCCCCGTACTTGGCGGCCAGGCCAACACCCTGCTCAGAACCTGGAAAGACGAAGATGTCCGGGCCGGCACCCAGACCCTGATTAAAGATGTCACAACCCATGAAAAGATCCGGATCATGACCGAAACCGAGCTGACAGCCGTATCCGGATTTGTGGGCAGCTTCACAGGCGAACTGACCTGCAAGGATGAAACCCAGGATATTGAATTCGGCGCCTGTATCATTGCCACAGGGGCCCATGAGTTCAAACCCGATGAATACCTTTATAAAAAGGATGACCGGGTTATGACCATCATGGATCTCAATGCCAGGATGCATGATGATCCGGAATTTACTTCCGGGCTCAACACCGCTGCATTCATCCAGTGCGTTGGATCAAGGAACCAAGACCATCCCTATTGCTCAAGGGTTTGCTGCACCCAGTCCATTAAGAAAGCGGTACGCATGAAAAAAGCCAAACCCGGAATGGACGTATACATCCTATACAGGGACATCCGGACCTATGCGGACAAGGAAGACCTCTACAGAGAAGCCAGGGACTTAGGGGTAATTTTCATCAAGTACACCCGGGACACGAAGCCTGTAGTTGAAACCCAAAACGGCGAACTGGCAGTAACCGTGTTTGATCCCATCCTCCAGATGGATCTGACCATCAATGCCGATGCCCTTATCCTGGCCACGGCTATTGAGCCCAACAACACCACGCCCTTTGTGGACCTGTTCAAATGCTCAATCAATGCCGACGGATTCCTCATGGAGGCCCATCCCAAGCTCAAACCTGTGGATTCCACTGTGGACGGGGTATTCCTTGCCGGCATGTGCCATTATCCCAAGCCAATTGACGAAGCCGTTGCCCAGGGCCGGGCCGCCGCCTCCAGGGCCTCTGTCATCCTGTCCAAAAAGACCATGAAACTGGATGCCATCAAATCCAGCGTCACCCACAATTGTGACGGATGTGCCCTCTGCGTTGATATCTGCCCCTACAACGCCATTGAACTGGTTGAATTTAAGGGTGAAGACGGCAAACGCCACAGGCGGATCAAAACCCAGGAGGCCCTGTGCAAAGGCTGCGGCATCTGTGCCGCCACCTGCCCCAAGGAAGGCGTGGTGGTCAACGGGTTTACCATGGGCCAGTTGCGTGCCCAGGTTGATGCAATCCTGGAAAATTGTTAAACTGAAACAGGCTTAATAAAGCGTTTAAGGAGAATTATATATCATGCTAGATACATTCGAACCGACCATCATCGGTTTCCTCTGCAATTGGTGCTCCTATGCCGGCGGTGATCTTGCCGGCGTATCACGGCTTGAATATCCGCCCAACATGAAGGCCATCCGGGTCATGTGCACCGGCATGGTCCATCCGGACCTGGTGCTGGACGCCCTGAAAAAAGGTGCGGACGGTGTCATGGTCATGGGCTGACATCCCGGAGAATGTCATTACCAGGATGGTAATCATAAAGCAAAATCACGTATTTCCGTTGTTAAACTCATGTTGCAGGATGCCAGCATCAACCCAGAACGGGTGACCATTGAATGGGTTTCCGGCGCCGAAGGCCCCAAATTTGCCCAGACAGTCACCGCGTTTACCAATAAAATAAAAGCGCTGGGACCCAATGTGAGGCCCGGTGGGTTCAAGACACGATCAAAAGATTTAAAGGAGGCGATCCCATGCCGGTAAAAGTTGCCAGTGAATGGCTCAACTCCTGTTCAGGATGTGAAATTGCCATACTCAATTTGGGAGAGACCCTGCTGGATCTTCTTCCCCAGCTTGACTTTGTCCACATTCCCGTGCTCATGGACCATAAGCATTACGGCCAGCTCGGGGACAAAAAGGAGATAGATATTCCCAAGGCCACGGTGGGCCTGCTCTCCGGGGGCATCAGAAACGAGGAACACCTTGAGGTGGCCCATGAGATGCGCAAAAAATGCGACATCCTCATAGCCCTTGGCACCTGTGCCACCCACGGGGGCATCCCGGCCCTGATCAACTCCTACACCAACCAGGAGTTGATGGACGATTATTACACCACAGACAGCACAGACCCCGGCGCAACTGTGCCCACCAAGGGAATCCCTCCCCTGCTGGACCGGTGCTATGCCCTGGACGAACACATTGACGTAGATATCTACCTGCCTGGCTGCCCGCCCCATCCCGACCAGATTGCCGCGGCCATCCTTGCCCTGCTCAGTGGCCAAACCCCTGAGCTGCCATTTAAGAGTGTCTGCGATACCTGCCCCACCATCCGGAAGGGGAAAGGGTCCATTTCCACCATTAAACGGTTTACCACCAGACCGGATTTTGACCCGGACCAGCCCATTGACCAGATGCGCTGCCTCCTGGAACAGGGCTATCTTTGCGCAGGCCCCGTCACCCGTGCCGGCTGCGCAGGAGATAACGGTGAAGCCCCACGGTGCCTTTCCGCCCGGGTTCCCTGCCGAGGCTGCTACGGCCCGGTAAGGCAGGAGGGCAACCAGCTTTTAGACATGCTCAATGCCCTTGCATCCAACGGCATCGACATCGACACAATTCCGGACCGGGACAATCTGCTCCGGTTTTCAGGGGCTCACAACCGTCTGGTCCCCCACCGGGCCCCAAAAACAATAGGAGAAAAATAAATTGGGAAAAACAATCAATATCCAGCCCCTCTCACGCATTGAGGGGCATGCAAGTATAAAAATCCAGCTGGATGACGACGGGGGTGTGGCATCAGCTTCAACCCACTTCAACTCCATCCGGGGCTTTGAAAAATATGTCCAGGGCAAACCCGCCGAAGAGGTGACCCGAATCGTCACCCGGATCTGCGGTATCTGCCCCTGGCACCACCATCTGTCCTCCACCAAGGCCGTGGATTCCTGCTTCGGCGCCGAGGTGGCCCCGGTGGGCCACGTTCTGAGAGAATGCATGCAGAACATGGCCCATATCAATGACAAAATCCTCCACTTTTATTTTCTGGCCGCCCCGGACTTTGTCATGGGCCCGGATGCAGACTATAAGGTTAGAAATGTCATCGGTATTGCCCAGGCGGCCCCGGATCTGGCCAAACAGGTCATTAAAATGCGGCAGCTGGGCCAGATGATGATGGAAAAATTTGCCGGCAAGGTCATCCATCCCATTGCCGCCGTGCCCGGTGGCTTTTCCAAGCCCATGTCTGACAGCCAGCGCAAAGAACTCATTGAAAACACCAAGGAATTACTGGAATTTGCCAAATTCTCCATGGCCCATGCCAAGGAAAACATATTCCCCAACTACTTAGAAGAGGTCACCACCCTGGGCAGCATCACCACAGGCTTCATCGGCACGGTGGAAGATGACGGGGCGCTGAACTTCTACGACGGAAAAATCCGTCTCATGAAACCCGACGGAACCTTCCAGGATTTTGAAGATATAGACTACCTGGATTACATTGGCGAACATGTCCAGGAAAACTCCTACGGCAAATTCCCCTATGCCAAATCCTGGGACGAAGGATTCTCCATGGACCTTGCCGCCCCCAAGGGTATCTACCGGTCCAACTGCCTGGCCCGGATCAATGCCTGTGAGTATATCTCTACCCCCCTTGCCCAGGCGGAACTGGAAGAGTTTAGGAAAAGCTTTGGCCGGCCGGCCCAGCACACCCTGCTCTACCATTGGGCCAGGCTCATCGAATTGGTCTATGCCTGTGAAAAAACCCTGGAACTGCTAATGGACCCGGGCATCTGCGGCAAAGAAACCCGGTTTGATTTCACCCCCAAAGCCGGCCGCGGCGTGGGCCATGTGGAAGCCCCCAGGGGCACCCTCATCCATGACTATACAACGGATGAAAACGGCCTCATTGAAAAGGCCAACATGATCGTGGGCACCACCCACAACCTGGCCCCCATATCCATGAGTGTGGAGCAGTCCGCCAGGATGCTCATCAAAGACGGAAAGGTGGATGAAACCATCCTCAATAAGGTGGAGATGTCCGTACGGGCATACGACCCCTGAATTTCCTGTGCCACACATCGCCTGGACGGCGAGAGAGCAATCGACATTAAAATCCTTGATGCCAAAGGCAGAGAGGTGCAGTAATTAAAAAAAGGGGTGCGGAATGACCGCACCCCTTTTGTACCTTTTTATAGACTCCCCATCCATCCACTCTCCCTTTTTTCAAATCAATCCAGACCAAAAAGCCTTTACGAATGGATTTTGATTCATTAGAATGCCGTTTAATATACGCATTATAAGGGGTGCTCACATTAAAAACATGCTTTCCAACAAAATAAAGTATTCCGTTCAGGTCACCCTGATGTTGATCGTATTTTTCATTGTGTTATCGGGCCTGATATATAAATTTGTCGGTGAGATGCAGTCTGAAACCATGAGAAAAAGAGCCGAGCAAATTGAAAAAGAAAGGGCAAAAACAGAATTCATTACAAATATTGAAGACCGTTTCAATCAGATAAAAAAGCTCTATCAGGACGAAGAGTACGATAAAGCCATTGATGCGATAAAGGTGTTTGAGAAGCATGGAAAATCAGATTACAAAAATTTATCAAAAATAGAAGAAGATATCCGAGTCGCAAAACTGAGGAAAAAACTGGACTTCCTTCCAAAAATTGATTTAGACAAGTATATCAATTCATCAAAAAATGAGAATCCGGAACAAGATACGTCAACACAGGTGTTTATCCGGACCCCCCGCTACGGCCAGTATTTTTTTAATCCCTCTGATTTCCCCATCCGCCTTGAAGGGATTGCCCTGTCCCTAAAAGGTGATTTTTCCGATGATATCATCTGGACAAGCAGCATTGACGGTGATCTTGGGAAAGGACAAAAAATATCCGCCCGACTTTCAATCGGGGAACATAAAATCACGGCAACAGGGACAAACGGAATTACAACCGGAAACATGGAAACCCTGATCTATGTGTGGGCAGATGATGAATTCATAAGAATGGAGGATGAAAATTGACCCCTGAAACATTTACTACAGATCGCCTGCGGAACAGTCCCCATGAATATACACGCATTTGATTTTTTCTCCCCCCAGCGCTTGGTATACGGCCCGGGCCGTATCAGCCGACTGCCTGAACTGGCAGCTTCTTTCGGTAAGAATCTTATTCTCGTAACCGGAAAATCATCATTTTTAAATTCAGGGGAATGGGAGTCTCTGGAAAAGGGATTTGCACACAAGGGCATCAGGGTTCAGCTGGTATCTATTCCCGGTGAACCCTCTCCGGAAGATATTGACCCCATTGCCCAACGGTTCGACCACGGGGGAATCGACCTGGTGGTGGCTGTCGGCGGGGGCAGTGTCGTGGATGGGGGCAAGGCCGTCTCTGCAATGGCGGGCCGGCCCGGTTCCGTCATTGATTACCTTGAAAGTGTAGGCACCCGGTCCCATTCCGGAAGAAAACTGCCCTTTATCGCCGTACCCACCACCTCAGGAACCGGTAGCGAGGCCACAAAAAATGCCGTAATCAGTCGCCAGGGAATAAAAGGGTTTAAAAAATCCCTGCGCCATAACAATTTCATACCAGACATCGCCCTGGTAGATCCCGGCCTGACCCTGACCTGTCCTGCACC
>Ga0070728_10003946_pt1 | contig 15885 bp, 12 predicted proteins | sample tdDd471_FD_66723 | JGI IMG/M metagenome (GOLD analysis project Ga0070728, IMG submission 66723) | Marine sediment microbial communities from the Atlantic coast under amendment with organic carbon and nitrate - tdDd47.1 | ecosystem: Environmental > Aquatic > Marine > Coastal > Sediment | place...
TCGATGTGGCTGCTCGCCGACTTCGTCGATGTCGTGGTCCACCTCTTCGAGCCGAACGCACGATCGCACTATGACCTTGAGTCGCTGTGGGCCAACAGCACGCGCGTGCAGGTCCCGCCAAGTGAACGGAAGCGTCCGGGCATCGACGGATGAGCGAGCGGATCGTCGATGTTGATCTCGCGTCGCACGCCTACGAGGTTCGGATCGGGCGTGGGGCATTAGGCGGCGTGGGCACTGCGGCACGCTCCCTTCTCGGGCAGCGATCATCGCGGGTTCTGATCGTGCGGGACACGGGCGTGCCCGACCGTTTCGAGAAGATGCTTGTCGATGATCTGCATCGTGAGGGCTTCCAGACGCATGTCTGTGCGATCACACCCTCTGAATCCATCAAGAACATGGAAACGGTCCGAGAGTTGCTGGTCGAGGCGGTCCGGTTTGGGATGACTCGTGTTGACGCCGTGCTCGCGTTGGGCGGGGGTGTCGTGGGTGATATCGCCGGGTATGTGGCGGCGAGCTACCAGCGTGGGGTGCCGGTGATCCAGTGCCCGAGCACGCTGCTCTCGATGGTGGATGCTTCCGTCGGGGGTAAAACCGGTGTGAACCTCTCGGTCGACGGGGACCTGTACAAGAACATGGTCGGTGCGTTCCATCAGCCGTCGCTGGTGGTCGCGGACACCGAGCTGCTGGATTCGTTGGATGATCGGCAGCGTCGTTGCGGTCTCGCGGAGTGCGTGAAGCACGCGATGATCTGCAAGAGCGTCCCGGATGAGGACGAGGACCACTGCGCGTTGCTCGACTGGATGGTGACGCATCTGGACTCGATCGCGAGCTTTGATCCGGACACGATCGATCAGCTCGTGGCTCGGAATGTCGGGCTCAAGGCGAGTGTCGTGATGGGTGACGAACGGGAGTCGCCTGATGCGAAGAGCGGTGGGCGGATGCTTCTGAACTTCGGGCACACTTTCGGACACGCTATCGAGACGCTGGAGGGCCTCTCCGCGAGCGGTGATCCTGCCGACGCCCCCCTGCATCACGGCGAGGCGGTCGCGTTGGGCATGTGCTGTGCCTGCTCGGCGTCCGTGGCGTTGGGGATGTGCGCCGAGTCGGTCGCTGATCGAATACGCGAGATGCTTGGGGCGGTGGGGCTGCCGACGCGTGTTGCGGGGTTGCCGGGCACTGGTGAGTTGATCGAGCGGATGGGGCACGACAAGAAGGCGGCGGGGGGCTCGCTTCGTGTGATTCTTCCCACCGGATGGGGCAAATGCTCGATCGTGAGTGACGCTGATGAGGCGGGGTTGCTCGTGGGGATCGATTCGATCCGGGCCTTTGCACCCTGAAGCAGGGTGCGTGGATTCACCCAAATCATACCCGAAACTGTGTCAAGATAGGTGTTTATTACAGTTTCACAGTCATCGGCTCCGATAAAAACGGAGACTCGCGGGGGCGGAGTGGCTTTCGTGAGTTTCTACGGAGTCCCCTGCAGTGCGCACTTTCACCGTCATCAATCAAAAAGGCGGTTGTGGTAAGACCACAACGGCGATCAACCTCGCGGCGGCATTCGCTCGGGCGGGGTGTCGGACGCTGCTTGTGGATCTGGATCCGCAATCGCATTGTGCCGCTGGCCTCGGCATCCCTGAGGATCGTCTGGACCTGGATGTCTCTGATGCGCTCCGCTTGCCGGTGGATGCAGAACTCAACCGCGACCGGTTCATCTGGCATGTCAGTCGGAATCTGGACCTGCTGCCATCGCGGATGAAGCTCGCGGGGATCGAGGCGTCGGGTGGGGGGCTGGCGGATCAGGAAGACAAAGAAAAGCGTTTGCGGAGCGTGCTCGCACGCCTGACGCGTGATTCATCTCCAGATGCTGATTCGGGAGATGATGCTCGGCTCTCGCATGAGCCGCGCAGCATCTACGACGCGTGTGTGATCGATTGCCCGCCATCCATTGGGTTGTTGTCGTACAACGCGATCGCCGCGGGGCGTGAGGTGCTGATCCCGGTGGAAACAAGCTTCTTCTCGCTCAAGGGTGCGGCCAAGCAGGTGCAGACGACACGATCGATTGCGCGTCGGATCGGCATGCGGATCCATCCGCGGTTGCTGGCGACGATGCACGATCCGCAGCAACCGCTGGCGCGGGACCTGCTCGACGATCTGCGTGATCGGTTCGGCAGCGGGATGATCCCGGTCGTGATCCGCTACGACCATGCGCTCAAGGAGGCGGCCTCGTTCGGGCAGCCGATCGATGAGTACGCCGCGGATTCGATGGGTGCCGAGGATTATCGTTCGCTGTGCGAGTGGCTTGTCGAGCACGCGAGTGTCGAGCGTCCGGAACCGGGCGAGGAAGACTTACCCATGGGGCTCGGGCAGCCGGAGCCGACCCTTGCGGGGGCTTCGGCACGGGTGCAGATCGCTGCGGCGAACCTGGGGATCCATGGCGGTGGATCGGACGGATCGCTGAGCCGGGCCCAGGAGCTCGCCATGCGGGCGCGCACGATGCAGACGAGCGATGCGAAAGCGAGCGTGCCCTCGGCGGTGGCGGTGGCGGTGGAATCGAAGCCGGAGCCGCTGAAACGGTCGTTGATGCCGCACAAGCCCGTCGCGGTGGAGATTCGAGATGATCGGGTCGTTGAGCCCGGTGCGAAGCCAAGGGGCATGGAGATCACGCGGGTTCGTCACCTCTTCGGGGTGCGTCGGAGCTCCACGGGGGTCCTGTTCGTGCAGCCCGGGTCGATCGGGAAGCGGATCGAGATCGCGGGCGATTTTAATGGTTGGGACCCGAGCGGAACCAAGATGAGCTTGAATGAGGCGCTGGGGGTGTACGAGCTGCACCTGAAGATGGTGCCCGGCGATTATTCGTACAAGCTTGTTGTGGATGGGCAGTGGGTACTCGACGCCTACAACCCGGATCTCGTGGATAACGGGATGGGCGGGCGGAACAACCGGTTCAAGCTCTCGTAAACGGTTCGCGTTGGCGGATCTTGGGCACTATACTGAACCTTGTCTGAACACATCATTCGATCTGACGAGAGGCAACGGGGATGGATCCCTGTGTGAGATCGGACGCGGAGCAGGGCATGGACGATACACGCGATAGCACGCACGATGCTGGGTTTGAACGCGAAGGCGGTCACCCGTCGATCCGGCTCGCTCCGATTGATCACGATGAATATGACGCGTTGGCGGACCTGTTCCTTGGGGACGGGGAGTTCGCGCCGCCCGGTGTGCCGGACGCGGAAGAGTGCGTCCCCGATCACAACACCCACACGCCGGTCCTGCAGCTCACGCACGGGATCGATGACGCGGCTGATGCGAAACATGAGAACCCGCCGGAGTTGGGTGTGATCGAGTCGCTGGAAGCGACGGACCTGCACGCCTCGGCCCTGATGGCCGAGCTGCTCGATGGGGATGAGCGTCGAGAAGATGGTGTGGAGTTTGTCCGCATGCCTCGGGCCAAGGTCGAGGTGATCGTGCTGGGGCATCTGCCCGTCCGCGCGACGCTCTGGGCCCGTCAGTATGCGTGCGGGAGCGCGAAGGAGCGTGGCGAGGTTGTCGCGTTGCTGCGTGCCGCTTCGGGGAGCACCTCGATCGATCTGATCACGGGGCGTGAGCCCGAGCAGGCGATGGGATGCGCGGATCTGCAGAGCGCTCTGGAGACGATCCACGCGCACGCCGACCGGGTCGTGCTGCGTGTCGATGAACGCCTGGAGCCGGAGCTGCTGGACCGTGCGGAGGTCGGGGCGATCACGATCCTGACCGGTGCGGACGAGGCGGCGGTTGTGGCCTCCTACCGGCTGGTGAAGACGATCGACGCCACGCTGAACGATCGGTACGAGGACGACGAGGATGCGCCGCAGATGCGGATCGCGGTGATGGGATCGCCGCGTGAGCAGGGCGAGGACGCGCGGGACAAGCTCCAGAGCGCGGTGCGTTCGTTCCTCGAGCGACCCGTCGAGATCGTGGTCGGCTCGGGGCGTATCGACGCAACGGGGACGACCAACATCTTCCGTGATACGCAGTCGCACCACGCCGGCGACATCATCGACGGGCTGGTCGCGATCGCGCACCGCTCCGAGATCAGCGCTTCGCGCCCTGACGCGCCCGCGATTGTTGAGTCGCGGTCCGTCTCGATCGATGAGATCGCGCCCAAGCCGGTCCTGACGGATGACGCCAGTGGACCGGTCGACATCGAGACCGATCGGGGCCAGGCCGATCCGGACATTCGTGATGGGTTGTGCGCCATGCTCGAGGACATCCGTCCGATCGAGACCCGCTGCCCCAAGGCGCAGGGTGTGGAGATGGGGATGGACGGCGACGGGCGGCTGCACCTGATCGCCTGCGATGCGGACTGCCACGCGGCCCTGGAGCGTCTCTACACGGCCCAGAGCTGGGCGCGTGAGCACTTCGGTCTGCTTCTGCGTGCGGAGCCGGGGCTCAAGTATCCCAGTTCCGACCCTCGTGATGACGCGGACGCGATCATGCACCTGATCTCGCACGAGCCCGCGGCATTGCGTGGGATCTACGACACGCCGGTTCGGATGTACGCGTTGGCGCGTGTCCGGGTGGGCGGCGTGATCGCGCAGGTCGCGACGCCGCTGAACTGAGAGTTTGGTTCGCGATCAGGGGCAACCCGCGGCAGCTGAATCCAGGTACAAGTTGACATCGAAGATGTCCCATTGGGCGTCGTTGTTGAGATCAGCGAGCGGGTAATTGCTGGTGAACGAAGCGATGTAAGTGGACACATCGTAGAAGTTGAATACACCATTGACATTGAGGTCTGCGGGGCAGAAGTCGGGTGTGGAGAAGAGATAGGCCGCGCCTGAGCCATTTGCATGATCGTCGTCACCATCCGCTCCTGCGACAACAATGCCGTTGTCGATATCGATGGAAATACCCAGATGGTCAAACTCCTCACCGTCGCTGGCAAGGAACTTGGTTATTTGTATTCCGGTCGAGACATCGAAAATATACCCAGCACCCGCGTGGGCACCGTTATCGTCGAACTCGCCCCATGCTCCGACGGCCACAACCCCATTCTCGATGGCGACGCTCCTGCCGAAGCGGTCCTGCACCCCGCCGTCGTTGGCGAGCAGCTTCTTGACTTGTGCTCCGGTTGTGGCGTTAAAGAGATAGACCGAACCAGAATCGGTGTTGTTGTCGTCGTCTCGGGGCGCTCCCACGGCGACGATGTTGTCCTCGATGGCGATGTCGTGGCCGAACTGGTCGTCCGCTTCTCCGTCAGTGGGGAGGAGTTTGAACAACTGCGATCCGGTTGATGCGTCAAAGAGGTATGCCGAGCCATCTATGTTGTACTGCGCTGTCACCGCGACGATGCCGTTGTCGATGTCAACTGAGTCGCCGAAGAACGCATCAGCTATTCCGTCATTCGGTAGGAGTTTGGCAATCTGAGCACCCGTAGAAACATCGAATACATACGCGGAGCCAGAGTTCTCGCCATTGTCTGCATCTTTGTAAGCCCCAACAACGACGATGCCGTCGTCGATGGCGATGGAACAGCCGAAGTTGTCATCGTATGAACCGTCGCTTGCGCGGAGTTTGAGGATCTGTTCACCCGTAGAGGCGTCGAAAAGATACGCCGCGCCAGATCTTGCCCCATTGTCGCTGTCCGTGACGGCACCGATTGCGACGATGCCGTTGTCGATGGCGATAGAGTACCCGAACCGGTCATCCGGGGTTCCGCTTGTCGTCTGAAGGGCGGAGATCAGTGATCCTGTGGCTGCGTCGAACAGATACGCCGCGCCGCTGTTGCTGCCCACGCTCGATGCCCCGATTGCGACGATGCCATCATCGATGGCGACGACATCCCCGAAGTTGTCATGCATCACGCCAAAGTTTCGAAGCAGCTTGTAATCCTCTGTGATCGTTTGGCCCACGGCAGGGAGCACGCAGAGGGCTACGGTTGCACTTGAGATACACATGGTTCGATTTGACATCATCACGATTCCTTCGATATCTATTTATCTAGCTTTGCTCCTGGCCGCTCGCAAACATGCTACCTGATTTGGAGAGTACTTGTGATTCGCAGTTGAGAGAATGCCAGGTTTTAAGTTGATTCGGAACATTGGGAGCATGCATTCAGTGATCCAAGCTTGATCACTAAATGTATAAAAAAACACTCCCAGGAAGACCGGGAGTGTTCGCTGTTGAGTTCGTGATGAGTTACGCCGAGTTCGCCTTGGCGACCTTGAGGTCTGTGAGCGGGGTCTTGTTCTCGATCGCCTGGCGATCGATCATGTACTCCACGCCCTCGTTGTTCATCTCGGGCAGCTCGTACATGTGGTCCATCATGACCTCTTCGATCACCGCACGCAGTGCACGGGCGCCCGTTGCACGCTTGGCGGCACGCTCGGCCAGCAGCTCCAACGCATCGTGCGAGAAGGTCAGCGAAGCGCCCTCGAGGGCGAACAGGTGCTGGTACTGACGCACCAGCGCGTTCTTGGGCTCGGTCAGGATCTGGATCAACGCCTCGTTGCTCAGTGGCATCAGCGGCGTGATCACGGGCAGACGCCCGACGAGCTCGGGGATCAGCCCGAACTCCACCACATCCTCGTTGGAGATCTGCGATTGCAGCCATTCGCGTTCGGCGCGGGCGTCCGCGAAGTGACGACGCTCTTTCACATCCGAGTCGGTGCTCGCGGACCCGATCGAGAAGCCGATCTTGGTCTGCCCCAGACGACGCCGGACGATGTCCTCGATCCCGACGAAGGTGCCGCCGACGATGAAGAGGATGTTGGAGGTGTCGAACTGGATGTACTGCTGCTCGGGGTGCTTGCGTCCGCCCTGCGGGGGGACATTGGCGATCGTGCCCTCGATCATCTTGAGCAGCGACTGCTGGACACCCTCGCCCGAGACATCACGCGTGATCGAGACATTGCCCGAGGACTTGCCGACCTTATCGAGCTCGTCGATGTAGATGATCCCGCGCTGCGCGGCTTCGACATCAAAGTCGGCGGCCTGCAGCAGCTTGAGCAGCAGGTTCTCCACATCCTCGCCCACATAGCCCGCCTCGGTGAGCGTGGTCGCGTCGCCGATCGCGAAGGGGACCTTGAGCATGCGGGCCATGGTCTTGGCCAGCAGCGTCTTGCCCGAGCCGGTGGGGCCGACGAGCAGGATGTTGGACTTGTCGAGCTCGATGTCGTTCGCCTGGTCCGACTCGGCGTGCAGCAGACGCTTGTAGTGGTTGTGCACCGCGACGGACAGGGATCGCTTCGCGAGGACCTGACCGATGACATACTGGTTCATGAACTCCACGATCTCACGCGGCGAGGGGATCTCGCTGAGCTGCGCGGAGACCGACGAAACGCGTCGGCGTTCCTGGCGGAAGATGTTCTGGCAAAGCTCGACACAGTTCGAGCAGATGTAGACCTCGCCGGGGCCTTCAACCATGGGGCCGACCTCGCGGGAGGTCTTGCCGCAGAACGAACAGGTCGTGACCTTGCGGCCCTTGAAACCGCTGGAACCGGCACCCGTGCTCCCGGCACCAGAGCCAGCATCGGAGCCCGATCCCGAACCGGAATCACTGGCATTGACAGGGTTTGCGTTTGGTTGGCTTTGCGATTGGTCTTTACTCACGAATGAACCTCTTGTCATGCCTTGCGGTTGGTGCGCCCTGGAGGGCAAAATGTCGCTCGTCTGGGGGTATCGGCCAATCGTGTGGGGCCGCTCAATAGGGAGTCCGGGACTCGTTGCAGATTCCCAGCGCAAGTGTTGCGCAGGGCTGTCCAATGGTACGAGCGGGGCTCGTGATTGGATCATAGAGAACTGGTCATCGCGCGTCGAGACTCACCGCCCAAGACTGCATGATTGATACAAAACCGACAGCTGGACCCTGTTTCGGGGGGTCGATTTGGTGGAGTTACTTGGGCACCTGCGAGTCGTCCTGCTCGTGCAGCATGGCCCGGGTCTTTTCGATGATGATCCGCCGGGTCTGCTCATACTCCTCCTGGGAGATCTCGCCGGTTTTTCTCATATGCTCCAGCGATTCCATCAGGGTCGCGGCGGACTGGTCCTGCTCCTTGGAATCATCGAAGATCCGCCGCTTGACGCTCATAATGATGACGAAGCCCACGATGCACAGGACGATGAGCAGCACGATGTAGATAAACGCCCGTGTATCGAGCGTGGCGTTCTGCGCGAGGGTGAGCGGCGAATACGACATCAACCTCATCATAGAGAACCGATGACCAGATCAGAACGAACCCGACGCGATTTCTTCCCGCAGCGGCATGAGCAGGTTGGGGAGGGCGTACTCATCCACGAGGTTCTGCCCGCGTTGGATCAGATCGTCGAGCTGGGTCGTCAGGTTGCTCAGGTCGGTCACCGGGTCGAAGCGACGCAGGGTGAGATAGACCGAGATCGGTTCTGGGTTGGGCTCCGTGTTCTTCTTGCCCCGTGATCGCGTCTTGACCTCGAAGTGCACCTCAAGCCCCTCGTCATCGACCAGCTTCATCCCCATGTTGGGCTGACAGTCAAGGATATTGATGTCCGCGGCGTCGAGCAGCGCGGCCATGGGCGAGCCCGCGAGCAGCGCGTTGGCCGCGATCGCATCGTGATTGCCCGAGGCGTTGAGATCGAACCCGTAGAGCAGCTCGATGTACTCGATGTCGAGCGGCGAGATCGAGAGGAAGTACGGCGAGGTCTCCATCGTGTCGCGATGGATCGAGTACATGTCGTCCGCGTTGGTCGGGTTCACCACCCCGGCGCGGACGGATGCCTGGCGGATCGCGACCCAGCGGTGGGGGTTGGCGTTGGGCGCAGACTCGAGCGCCAGCTCGTCCTTGTAGCGACGGAACGCGTTCATCGCCGGGTAGGAGCGCCGGGTACGCTCGAAGAGTTCCAAGACGGGCTCACGGTTCGTGGGCAGCTCCATCCGGACGGCGAGCTTGGAGTTGACATAGAAATCGTTGCAGAGTGCGCGGTAACTGCTGGGCATTGCTCGGGCCTCCTTGCCGATGCGTGTTGTGGCGAGACGATCTCTTGGGATGAGTGTAGCAAAACGCCCGCAACAGCGAGCGATCCACGCGCAGGAGAATCCGATCAATCAGCGGATGGGGACGAGCTGTCGATAAGTCAGGCAGCGCCAGACCCACTCGAACGGGCCCATCCTGAAGAACCGTAACCAGAGCATTGAGAAGCAGATATTGAACGCCCAGACGCACGCGACGACGATCCACAGCTCCGGGTATTCAATCTTTGCAAAGTATCCCAGACCGTACCCGTAGAAGAAGGTTGTGCACAGGAGCGTGTGGGCAAAGTAGTTGGTGAGGGCCATGCGCCCGACCGCGGCGAGCGGGATAGTGATGATCTTGAACAGGCTGATCTTGGAGATGGCGATGATGCACATGGCATACCCAAACGCGAGTGAGACTCCTGCGGGCTCGACGAATACATGACGAAAGGTGATCTGGGCCTTGGTTTCCGCGCCCTGCTGCCAGTTGAACCATGCCCATGTCAATGGGATCCCGATCGCGAATGCGATGGACGCGGCGAATAAGTACCATCGGATGGTGCGTTCGCCTGTTAGCACGCGTGTGCGCATCAGCGCCATGCCCAAGGTCATGATGCCCCAAAGTGTGGGCATGTAGAACGGCAGAAAAAAGAGTTGGATCACGAGGGTTGTTAAGAATCGAGATTTGAATGCATCGCCCCATGTCCCTGTGTATGCATCGATTTGTGCTGCGGCGGACATGAACTGGAACTCGTTCTGTTGGCCTTGTTGTTCCCCGAGTACCTGAAGGTACGACAGCCCGAGCATCAGGCCCATTCCAAGCATGTACAGAACAACCCCGATGGTCATCTGAAGCTTGACCGGGACGCGTCTAATCCACCATAAGAGGGTCAATCCTGCGATCGCATACATCGTCAGGATGTCCCCGTACCAGAACAGGTACGCATGGATGAGCCCGAACCCGAGCAGGATGGCGCATCGCAGGTACCAGAGCGATGCGCCAGTCGCGATGGGTGTGCGTTTGTCTGGGTGTTCGTACTTGCTGGCGTAGACGATCACGCCGGCGCCGAAGAGCATCGCGAAGAGGAACCTGAACTTTGAATCGAATCCGATCCACATGATCGAGTGGGCGAGCGCATTCCAAGAGGATTCGGAAAGGACGGTGCTGTCCTTGTACGACTGCATCGGCCAGGCGAAAAACCAGATGTTGGGGACCAGGATGCCGAGCAGCGCAAACCCGCGCAGGGTGTCAATAGAGGAATAGCGAAGCTTGGTCGGCGCGGGTTGATCGGGGATACTCACCGGTGCGCTGGTGTGGTCATGATCCAATCGAGGAGCTCCTGTGTGCGTGTCAGGTCATCGACAACAAGGTGCGCGCCCGCCTCTTCGAGTTCCTGGCGTGTCGCGTGCCCGGTCGCGACGGCGAGGGCACGGCAGTCATTGTCCAGGGCGCAGCGTACATCGTGCACCGTGTCGCCGATGATGACGACTTGTTCGGGATCGATCGTACGCGATTTCGCAGATTGGTAGTTCTCGATCGCAACCGGAGGCAGGTGCGAGCGGAGGGGCTCGGCGTGCGGTGACGCATCGCCCCACGCGTTAATCACGAAATGGTCCGGATCGAACCCGGCGCTGCGGAGCTTGATCGTCCCTGTCTCCGGGTAGTTCCCCGTGAGCACCCCGATCGCGTCGATGCCGGCATGCGTCCGTGTCGCGTCCACCAGCTCGTGAGCCCCAGCGAGCGCACGAGCCACCGGGCGTTCGCTGGCGGTGCGATCGAGCCCCGCGTGGTAATGCCGCCGAAGAGCGGAGATGTTGTCGGGCGTGCTGTCCACCTTGTTGTTGACGAGCATCTGCGTGATGATGACCGGATCGAGCGACCCACCAAAGCTGATCCCCTTGGCCGTGAACTCGGGATGGAACAGCTCTCGCCCCGCGTTCTCCAGCAGCGTGATGCCGATGTGGTCAGTCTCAAGCAGGGTCATATCGATATCGTACAGAATGAGCATGGCGACGGGATCCCTGTTTGCGGGCGATCGAATGGGGTTAGTGACGACGAATCTCGAACTGGTGTTCGTCGGATTCGGTGCGTACATGGGCATGGACCTCGCGTTCGACGAGCCCTGAAGTTTTCCTGCGGAGCTCTGAGAGAAACGCTTCAAGGTCATTTTCAGCGCCCTGTGCCTCCAGCATCACGGTGCCATCGGGCTCGTTGCGTACCCATCCGGTAACGGGGAACCGCATCGCGGCGTTCCGAGCACGCACACGAAACCCCACGCCCTGGACTCTGCCTTGGAAGATGATGCGCTGACGGGTGACCATGCGGAGATTGTAGATGGTGATCGGACGCGCGTTGGGGATTGGGATCGGTTGTACGGGATCGCCTTGAATTTGATTTCCAAATGGCGTTGCAGAGCGTGCTGGCGCGTTCATCTTGGTGTTTCGGGAGAACGCGCCCACAGATGGGGTCGGGGTCCATAGAATCCCCGTCGGCCGGTCCGCCCGGTGCGGGGATGATCGACAAACGGAGAACGGATTGAGTGGTTTGTATCCACAGAACGACGATGTGCAGCGTGTGCGCGATGCGTCCGACATCGTTCGGGTCGTGGGGGAGCACCTGACACTCAAGCCCAAGGGACGCGAGTTCGTTGGGCTCTGCCCGTTCCACGACGACAAGAACCCATCGATGTGCGTCATTCCCGCCAAGCAGATCTTCCACTGCTTCGTCTGCGGCAGCGGCGGCGATGTGTTCACCTTCGTCCAGAAGTACCACTCCATGGACTTCCGTGAGTCGCTCGAGTTCCTCGCCGAGCGTGCGAATATCGAGCTGACCCCGTTCCGAGGCCGATCCAGCTCAGATCAAGGGGAGGCACAAGGCGTTGGCAACAAAGAGATCCTTGCGGCCAATGACATAGCCAACGGATTCTTCCGAGCCATCCTGAATCATCCCGAGCATGGGGCCGCGGCACGAGAAGTGATCGCCCGGCGTGGGATCAGCGACGAGATGGTGGAGCGGTTCCAGATCGGCGCAAGCCCCGATCGCTGGGACGGGCTCGTGATGATCGCCGAGAAGAAAGATGTCCGCACCGAGGCGCTGCTGAGCGCGGGGCTGGTCAAGCAACGCGAACGGGGAGACGGACAGTACGACGCGTTGCGGAATCGTTTGATCTTCCCGATCTGTGATCAGATCGGACGCGTGATCGCGTTCGGTGGTCGCAAGATCAACGAAGAAGACGAACCGAAGTATCTCAACTCGCCCGAGACAACGGTCTTCAAGAAATCAACGACGCTCTATGGGATCAACAACGCCGCTCGCGCGATCAAGCACGAGCGCACCGCGGTTGTGGTCGAGGGTTACACGGATGTCATCGCCTGCCATCAGGCGGGCGTTGAGCATGTCGTTGCTACTTTGGGCACCGCGCTGACGAGCGGGCACGCGACCGTGCTGCGTCGTTTGTGCGACACGGTTGTATTGTTGTTCGACGGGGATGCCGCGGGGATCAAGGCCGCGGATCGCGCGATCGAGGTGCTGCTGAGTGAGACGATCGATATCAAGATCGCAGCACTCGCCGGCTACACAGACGCGAAGGACCCCGACGAGCTCTTCAAGCAGGATGACGGAGCGGATGTATTCCGACGGGTGATCGATGGGGCTGTCGATCTGATCAAGTGGAAGTTCGACCGCTTACGCGAGGAACTCAAGGACGCGGGTCCTGCACGCGTGACGCAACGGATCCAGGAGGAGCTGGATCGCCTGAGCGAACTCGGATTGGGTGAGCTGGAACCGGTCCGCCGTCGATTGATGATCCGGCAGGTCGCGCAGGCGGCTCGCGTCGAGGAGCAGATCGTCTCCGAGGCGATCCGAACAGGGCGCGGACGCCGACGATTCAGCCCGCCCGCCGGAGAGATCGAGCACAAGGGCGAGATCAACTGGAAACCCGATGCGAGGGAGCAGCTGCTCGGGTGTCTTCTGTTCGAGCCCAACCTGTGGAACCTGCTCAGCAGCGAGCAGCGCGAGCTGACCAGCACCGTTCGATTCACGAGTGATCTGACGCGTCGTGTCGCTGACGCGTTGCACTCCAGCGCGGAGAACGGCACAGGCACGGGGCTGCACGCGGTGCTCGCCGAGCTGTCGATGCTCGCGGAAGAGGACGGGATCGATACCCTCCCCTCGAACGAGCGGGCGACGGCGCTCTACCGGTATGTCGCGGAGCATACCGAAGAGGTGGACGATCGCGTCACGCGGTATTTCAACGAATGCATCTCGCTGTTGGTTTCGAAGGAGTCTCGGAACAGGGATCGAGAACTCCCCGTAGACGATTCGGACGAGAACGAGGCGGATGTACTGGCAAAGTTTCTTGCGGGTGAGCGAAAACATCGCTCGCAAACGGGTTTAGGTGGAAGGCCTCGCATTAGCGGGTCGTGATGGGTGGCGCGTTGAGGGATCGGCGCGGCTATATTGGTAGGATTCTTTCGGAGAGACACGCATGATCGGGATACTTCATCCAGCAGTCACGCAGCTGATCGAAGCCGGGCAGGAGCGCGGATGGTTGAGTTACGAAGAACTCAACAACATCATCCCCGACGAGTATGTCGAGGTGGTGCCCCTGCACTCACTGGTGACGAAGCTCGACGAGCTCGGGATCGAACTTGTTGATGAGATGGAGTTCCGCGGACGACTCTTCCGAGCGCAGCGATCAGGCAGCATGGCGGTGAGCGACTCCATCGGGCTGCTGTCGGACCAGTTCCGCGCGATGTCCGTAGCCGGTGGCGAGCATCTCGGCGATGCCGAGAAGGTTCGGATTCAGGTCAACTCGAGCCACTACGCCAACGGCACGGGGATGATGGATGCCAAGCAGATCGCGGAGGCAGAACGCGATGTTGCTGAAGCCCGCTCGATGGACGATCAGAGCGTGCAGCGAGAACTCGACGAGGCCGTCGCGAGCGACGCGAGCGTCAAGCGGATGGACGACCCGGTGCGGATGTACCTGACTCAGATGGGTTCGATCCCGCTGCTGACACGCAACGAAGAGGTGCGTCTAGCGAAGAAGATCGAGTCAACCCGAATGATCTTCCGCCGTCGTTGCCTGGAGAGCGATTACATTGTCGGGCAGGCGGTCGAGACCCTCAAGATGGTGCGCGACGGGGTGCTCCCCTTCGATCGCACGATGCGGGTGAGCACATTGGACGATCAGGCGAAGGAGAAGCTTTCCCAGCGGATCCCCTCGAACCTTCCCACAATCGAGAAGCTGCTCGAGATGAACCGTCAGGACTGGGAAACACTGGATGAACTCCGTCGTGAGGATGGCACCATTCGGGAAACCAAGAAGGCACGCGAAATCAGGGCGCGGATCTCCGGTCGTCGTCGACGGATGGCGGCGCTCGTAGAGGAGCTATGCCTGCGGACGGGCCGCATCGTGCCACTGATGAAGAAGCTCAAGTCCATCTCCGAGAAGATGGAAGAGCTCGAGCAGGAGATGCTGCAGGCGGCACGATTCCCGAAGAAATATGACCCGGAGGATCTCGAGGTGCTTCGTGAAGAGCTCGACGGGCTGCGTAGCCTCGCATGCGAAGAGCCGGAGCAGCTCCGGGCACACATCAACCAGGTCTCAACGGTTTTCTGGGAGTACGAACAGGCGAAACGCGACCTCTCTGGCGGAAACCTTCGCCTCGTGGTATCGATCGCGAAGAAGTATCGTAACCGCGGGCTGAGCTTCCTCGATGTGATTCAGGAAGGAAACACGGGGCTGATGCGGGCCGTGGACAAGTTTGAGTACAAACGCGGATACAAGTTCAGCACCTACGCGACCTGGTGGATTCGTCAGGCGATCACGCGGGCAATCGCGGATCACTCGCGGACGATCCGCATCCCGGTGCACATGATCGAGACGATGACCAAGCTCCGCAATATCGCCAAGCAGATCACTCAAGAAACAGGATCGGAAGCGACCGCGGAAGAGATCGCGGAACGCGCAGACATGAACGCGATGGAAGTGCGTCGCGTGATGAGCATCTCCAAGCACCCGGTGAGTCTTGATCGCCCGGTTGGTGAGTCCGAGGATTCGCATTTCGGTGACTTTATTGAGGACACAAACCAGGACGCCCCGGCGGTCGCCGCGGCCCGAGACATGCTCAAGGGGCGCATCGAGATGGTGCTCAAGACCCTGACCTACCGCGAGCGAGAAATCATCAAACTCCGCTACGGGATCGGCGACGGGTACACCTACACACTCGAGGAGGTCGGGAGGATCTTCAAGGTCACGCGTGAGCGTGTGCGTCAGGTGGAAGCCAAGGCGATCCGCAAGCTGCAGCACCCGGTGCGCAGCCGCAAACTCGAGGGGTTTGTGGACAGCTAAATTCCTGAAAATCAGGGCAGAATCGGACGATCAGGGCTCGTACGCGTCGCGTGAGCCTTTTTTCATGCATGGATCGCGAAGTCGTTTGGTACACTGGGGTTGGCAACGCACACCCAGACGGGAGAGGACCATGAACGATCAAATTCGGGAACTGCAGAAGGAAGTGATGGACGCGAAGCAACGCCTGCGCGAGGCGGTCGCCTCGTTTGAGCCCGAACCGGTCGAGGACTGGGAACTGCACGGGCTCAACGGGTGCGTGGTGAACCTTTCGCGTTTGTTCGCAGGTAAAAGCGAACTGCTCGTCGTGCACAACATGGGGCGATCCTGCAACTACTGCTCGCTTTGGGGCGATGCGATGAAGGGGATCGCACCACACCTGATGCAGCGCTGCGGTTTCGTTCTGTGCAGCAATGACCCGCCGGAGGTCATCCGCGCATTCCGTGAAACTCGGGGCTGGGATTACCCGTGCGTCTCCGGGCACGAGACAGGTTTTGCAAAGGCCATGGGGTACGCGGACAATGTAGGTAACCCGCACCCCGGCGTGAGCGCGTTTCATATGAACAG
>Ga0070728_10003950_pt1 | contig 15871 bp, 9 predicted proteins | sample tdDd471_FD_66723 | JGI IMG/M metagenome (GOLD analysis project Ga0070728, IMG submission 66723) | Marine sediment microbial communities from the Atlantic coast under amendment with organic carbon and nitrate - tdDd47.1 | ecosystem: Environmental > Aquatic > Marine > Coastal > Sediment | place...
AGTCCGAATTGTTTTAAACCATGATCATGTAATAATGCTTTCCCTAAACTACCCACGCCAAAAAGATAAGCCTCATCAACAACAGTAAAACCCAAAAAGTCTTCTAACACTTCAATAAGAGGTTCAACTTCATAACCTACACGTGTCTTTCCAACAATACTTGTGTATGACAAATCCTTTGTAACCTGAGTTGGGTCAACGCCCATATCTCGTGCAATTAGCGTTGATGAGATATGCTTCAATCCATCTTTTTGAGCCAATTTAAGATAGGCCAAATAACAAGGCATACGTCTAAGAGCAGGTTCTGGTACCAGACTATTTTTTTTGCGATTTGTTAACGGCATGATGACTTTTTCATAATTTAACAATTCTACAAATGTAATTAAGTTTTTGAATGATAATCTATTTCAGCTTGCAAAATTGACTATATCATATCAACTTATGTAGAAATGCAGATTTGTAGAAACAAAAAATGGAAGCTATAAACTTCCATTGAGTGTGGGCGATGAGGGAGTCGAACCCCCGACCCCTTGGGTGTAAACCAAGTGCTCTAAACCAACTGAGCTAATCGCCCTGAAATATGAATGTGGATAAAAATCCAAAGTGGGCGATGAGGGAGTCGAACCCCCGACCCCTTGGGTGTAAACCAAGTGCTCTAAACCAACTGAGCTAATCGCCCTGAAATATATTCAGGTATAATTCAATATTTTTGCTTGTAATGATTTCGTTTAATCATTAGTTGGTGGGCGATGAGGGAGTCGAACCCCCGACCCCTTGGGTGTAAACCAAGTGCTCTAAACCAACTGAGCTAATCGCCCTTGTGCTTATCTCCTTAGAAAAGCGATGCAAATGTAGAGCTCTTTTTTATCTCTTGCAAATTTAATTAATAGTTTTCTAAAACGTCTGCCACAATAAATGTACTTCCACCTATGAATATCAAGTCATTGGCACCCGCATTTTTTTGCGCATTTTTTAAAGCCTGACTAACGTCTGAATACGCTTCTCCTTTTAAGCCCACTTTTTCGGCCATCTCCATTAGTGCTTTTTCATTAAGACTTCGTGGTATAGATGCCTTGGTAAAATAGTACTCAGCTTTTTTTGGCAACAGCTCCAATACTGCAGCATGATCTTTATCGTTAACCATTCCCAATACAATATGAAGTTTTTTATGTGGCGTATTCCTCAATTGCTCAACAATCAATTGAATACCATCCATATTATGACCCGTATCACAGATGATTTGAGGATTATAACCTAAATACTGCCAACGCCCTATCAACCCAGTATTCGCAACAACGCATGCCAGTCCAGCATAAAGTTGATCGATAGAAATTTCAAAGCCATTTTTTCGCAACTCGTTAATGGCCGAAAGAGCAGTAACAATATTCTTCTGCTGATAAGAACCAAGAAGATCTAGCTTCAAATCTGCATACAGAACTGCATTATTTCCATAAACCTGAAATACTTGTTTCTGATCTATTGACAGAGTTGCATAAGGCACATTCATGTTTTTATCTGCAAATTGAATAGGTGCGCCTTGCTCCTTGGCTGTTTCTATAAAAACTTTTTCAGTCTCAACTTGTGTTTGTCCAATAATAAGCGGAACATCTTTCTTAATAATCCCTGCCTTTTCTTTAGCTATAGCACCCAACGAATTACCTAAAAAAGCAGTATGATCTTTCCCGATGTTTGTGATGACTGATAATTCAGGACTAATAATATTCGTAGAATCAAGACGCCCCCCCATACCTACTTCAACAACTGCTACATCCACCTCTTCCTTGCTAAAATAATCAAAAGCCATAGCTACCGACATTTCGAAAAACGAAGGCTGAAGTTTCCTAATAATATCTTGATGACCATCTACAAATTCAATAACAGCTTCTTCTGTTATCTCCTCGCCATTAATCCTTACGCGCTCTCTAAAATCCTTTAGATGCGGTGATGTATATAAACCTACCTTATAGCCTGCCTCTTGCAAAACAGATGCAATACAATGGGACACCGATCCTTTCCCATTCGTTCCAGCAACATGAATCGTTTTATAATTTTTATGCGGATGATTAAAATACTTATCAAGCGCTAGAGTTGTTTCTAAATCAGCTTTATAAGCAGCTTTTCCAATTCGTTGGTACATCGGCAACTGACCGAACAAAAAATCCAATGTTTCTTTATAATTCATCAAGCTAACTATTTCTTTATCAATTGCCATATGAAAAACCCTTACAAAAGCCGAGATTATATGGCCATACACAGTGCAAAATTATGGTATTATATCAATCAAACGCTATTTTTTTCTTTATCTTTAAGAGAAACAAAACCACACCTTATGGCTAAAAAAATATTTATTCTAGACACAAATGTCCTTCTACACGATCACAAATGTATATACAACTTTGAGGAAAATGATGTGATCATTCCTATAGTTGTATTGGAAGAACTCGACAAGTTTAAGAAAGGCAATGATCTTATCAATTTTCAAGCTCGTGAATTTACACGGGAAATGGATAAAATGGCTGGCGAAAAAGCGTTTAAAGAGGGCATAGCATTGGGCACCAAAAAAGGCAAACTATTTGTTGCTACAGGCAAGCCCATACCTGATGTAATGAAAGAATCATTCAACGAAAACACAGCTGACCACCGCATTCTGGCGATTTCTCTTCATATTAAAGGTCAATTTCCCAGGAGACAATCTGTGTTAATTACAAAAGACATTAACCTTCGATTAAAAGCTAAATCTCTTGGACTTGCATCTGAAGATTACGAAAATGATAAAGTTAAAAATATTGATATATTAAACAAAGGCGTTGAAATTCATGAAGATTTTGACAAAGCCCTTATAGAGGCATTATATCAGCATCAAGGCATTCCAATAGATGAGTTTCCTTTAAAAGATAATTTACCAGCTAACCAATATTTTGTTCTCAGAAATGGCAATCAATCTGTACTTGCACATAACGACTCTGCTTCAGGTTTAATTAAGCGAGTCGAAAAACATGGCGCATACGGTATTGAGCCCCGAAATGCTGAACAAACCTTTTCGTTAAATGCTTTGCTTAATCCCGACATCAAACTAGTGGCACTTTCTGGCAAAGCAGGCACTGGCAAAACATTATTGGCCTTAGCAGCCGCCTTACAGCAACATAAACAATACAACCAAATATTGTTAGCCCGTCCAATTGTTGCTCTTGCAAATAGAGATTTAGGTTTTCTACCTGGCGATGTCAATGAAAAGATTGGACCTTATATGCAACCTTTATTTGATAATTTAGGTGTAATAAAAAGCCGATTTAAACAAACTAGCAAGGAGATAAACAACCTTGATGAAATGCTTAAAAATGAACAACTCATTATCACCCCCCTTGCATACATCAGAGGCAGAAGCTTATCAGATGCTTTTTTTATAGTTGATGAAGCGCAAAATTTGACGCCTCATGAAATTAAAACAATAATCACCCGAGCTGGCGAAGGCACAAAAATGATATTTACAGGAGATGTACAACAAATAGATTCTCCATATCTTGATATGCAATCAAATGGATTAGCGTATCTAACTGACAAAATGAAAGGGCAAGAATTATTCGCCCATGTTAATCTTATCAAGGGCGAAAGAAGTTATTTAGCTGAATTAGCCTCAGATTTATTATAAAAACATTTACGAGTCCTCTTATACAGGACTCGTTTTTCTCTTTCTACTCCGAAGAATCAACGTTTTTTCTAACTTTGTACCTTCCAATTATAGATAACAATGATTGACAATTCGGTTTTTGAAAACAAAAAAGTAGCTTTCCACACCTTTGGATGTAAGCTTAATTTTAGCGAAACATCGACTATTGCCCGCACAATGATAGAAGCTGGCTTTGCAAAAGTTGATTTTTCAGAATCAGCTGATGTATATCTTTTTAACACCTGCTCTGTTACTGAACTTGCTGACAAAAAATGCAAACAAGTTATTAAGAAAGCTATTCGACAAAATCCAAATGCCTTTATTGTTGTTACTGGCTGCTTTGCCCAACTAAAACCTGATTCCGTATCAAATATTGAAGGCGTTGATCTCGTCCTCGGCTCCAATGAAAAATTTGACATACTCCAATATATGGATGATTTCAAAAAAGTTGATACCGCAGAAATTCATGCCGGGCAAATTGGCAAAAACAAGGAGTTTAAACCCTCCTATTCGTTTGGCGACAGAACGCGTTGTTTCCTAAAAATACAAGATGGATGTGATTATTTCTGCAGCTACTGCACCATTCCGTTTGCCAGAGGACGAAGCCGGAGTGATACTATTGCCAATACACTTAATCAAGCCAAAAAAGCTGCCGCTTCAGGAGCTAAAGAAATTATATTAACAGGTGTTAACATTGGCGATTTCGGCAAAGAAAATAACGAAAGCTTCTATGAACTTATTCAGCAACTTGAAGGAATTGAGAACATAGAACGCTTTAGAATTTCTTCGATTGAACCAAACTTATTAACCGATGAAATATTAAACTTTGTTGCTTCTTCGAAAAAGTTCATGCCGCATTTCCACATCCCTCTTCAATCGGGATCTGATAAGGTCTTAAAACTGATGAAAAGGAAATATGACACTACTTTATTTGCCTCAAAAATTAAACGAATTAAAGAGCTCATGCCAAATGCATTCATTGGCGTAGATGTTATTGTTGGTGTAAGGGGTGAATCGGAAGAGGACTTTACAACGACACATCAATTCTTAAGTGATTTAGACATCTCACAGTTGCATGTTTTTACTTATTCGGAAAGACCTAACACACAAGCCTTAAAAATTGAAGCTATCGTACCCATTCCTATCCGAAAAGAAAGAAGTAAAGTTCTTCATGAACTTTCTGACAAGAAAACAAGGGCTTTCTATAAAAAATACATTGGTAAAGAAGCAAACGTATTATTTGAAGGATCGGAAAGTAACGGTATGATTCATGGATATACACCTAACTATATTAAAGTTGAAGTACCATTTAATGCTAAATTAAGCAATACTATAGTAAGCGTAGAACTAAAACATTTATCGCTTGATTTGCTCAACATGACAGGTGAACTAATAGGTTAAAAACATGGATTACAAAAGCATTTGTAGCAAAGTGTGCACCATTGCTAAAGCAACAGGGTTATTTATTAAAAATGAGCGTTACAAAACTGGTGTATCTATTGAAATAAAGGGGAGTAACGACTTTGTTACACAAATCGACAAAGCATCTGAAGTAAAAATCATTGAATCACTTAATACCTTAATCCCAGAGGCTGGATTTATTGCGGAAGAAGGAACTACATCCCATACAGGCGAGGTTTATAATTGGATTATTGATCCAATTGACGGCACAACTAATTTTATACATGGATTAACGCCTTATGCCATCAGTATCGCCTTGCAAAAAAATGACGAAATTATAATTGGAGTAGTATACGAAGTTGGTTTGGATGAATGTTTCTATGCATGGAAAGACTCACCTGCATATCTAAATGGAAAAGAAATAAAAGTTTCTAATACCACTTCTGTCAAAGATAGTTTAATTGCAACTGGGTTTCCCTACTCCAATTTCGATAAATTGGATGGCTTTATGCATTCTATCCGCCATTTTATGGAGCACTCAAGAGGCCTGAGACGTCTAGGATCTGCAGCAACCGATCTAGCCTATGTAGCCTGTGGTCGATTCGACTCTTTTTATGAATATAACCTCAAAGCTTGGGATGTTGCAGCAGGAGCATTTCTAATTCAACAAGCAGGCGGAAAGATTTGTGATTTTTCAGGGGGAAAAAACTTTATCTTTGGAAAAGAAATAATTGCGACTAATGGCAATACTTTTAATGAATTCAAACACATTGTTCAACAAATTATGAATTAATGATGCAGAAGATTGGCAACTATATTGCGCTTGGCTTTTTATGGCTTTTTAGTTTACAGCCCTTTTTTATTCTATATCTCTATTCCGATTTATTATACCACGTCATTCGACTTATCGGCTATAGAAGAGCTGTAATAAATGAGAATTTACACTACAGCTTTCCTGACAAATCAAAAGATGAAATTAGAAATATTCGCTTAAAGTTTTACCGAAGTTTTTGCGACTCACTAATCGAAACTATTAAGATTCAGACAATGACCGAAAAGCAAATGCGAAAGCGAGTGCTTATTAAAAATGCTGAATATCTGAATGAAAAAACGGACGAAGGCAAAGATGTGGTGGCGGTGATGGGTCATTATGGCTGCTGGGAGTGGGTACCATCCTTAAATTTACACGCCAAAGCACTTGTAAGTGCCACATACCGCCCTCTAAAAAACAAGCAATTTGACCAATATATGCTTAAACTCAGAAGCAAGTGGGGCAACGAGAACTACACCATGAGCGCTACACTTAGAGAGATTCTGAAATTAAAAAAGCAAAACAGGCGTTTTGTGATAGGTCTAATTTCTGATCAATCGCCAGGCAAACCAGAAATTCAATATTGGACGAATTTTCTAAATCAAAATACTGCAGTTCTTTTAGGTCCTGAGAAAATAGCCAAACTAACGAAATCACCTGTTGTCTTTCTTAAGATGAGCAAGATAAAAAGGGGGCATTATCAAGTTGAAGTAATTCCATTAGTTGAAGATCCTGTCAATACCATGGAATACGAAATAACAGAAAAACATGTGCGATGTCTCGAGGAAATCATCATTGAAAATCCAGAATACTGGCTATGGTCGCATAAGCGATGGAAGTACTCGAAAGAACGCGTTATCAAAAACATCACTTCAGACACTGAGTAGAATGTCAAAAACAGCAGTTGTTATACTTAACTGGAATGGACAAAAATTACTTGAAAAATTTTTGCCAATAGTAATCAAGAACTCTCAAGTTGAAGGTGTTGAAATTATAGTTGCTGATAATGCCTCTTCGGATAGCAGTATAGAATTCCTCGAAAAGGATTATCCGACGATACCGATCGTTAAACTAGATAAGAATTATGGATTTGCAGGTGGCTATAATCGAGCTCTAGAAAAAATTAAAGCAGATTATTATTTACTTCTAAACAGTGACATCGCCCCAGAGCCCAATTGGCTTCCTCCTCTTATTACAGCTATGGAGAAAGATCAAAACCTGGGGGCTTGCATGCCCAAAATTAGAGCTTTCCATACCCCTGAACAATTTGAGTATGCAGGTGCAGCAGGTGGTTTTATCGATCTTTTTGGTTACCCTTTTTGTCGCGGCCGTATCTTAAATAGTATTGAAGAAGACAATGGGCAATACCAAGACACTCTTCCTGTATTTTGGGCATCGGGAGCCGCTTTAATGATTCGTGCTGAACTATATCATTCAACCGGAGGGCTCGATGAAAGTTTTTTTGCCCACATGGAAGAAATCGATCTCTGCTGGCGAATAAAGAATATGAACTACGAAATAGTTGCACTACCTCAATCTGAAGTATTGCACATTGGTGGAGCAACATTAAGTCAACAGAACGCTAAAAAAACCTATCTTAATTTCAGAAACAACCTGATTATGATGGTAAAAAACCTGTCTGGATCAAAACTTTTCCCCATTCTCTTTAGTCGTATGATTCTTGATGGCATTGCTGGTCTTCACTTTCTCGCAAAAGGTGAATTTGATCATTTCAAAGCAGTTCTTAATGCTCATTTTAGCTTTTATAGAGCTATACCCAAAACAATAAAAAAGAGAACGCAACTTGCTTCTTCACGTACAAAAATTAAGCATAAGGAAATCTACCCACAAAGTATTATTTGGGCATTTTATTTCAAACGACTAAGAAAGTTTAGCGAATTAAAACACTTTCACCCAAGTAATTAAAAACTACAAATAATCTAACACTTTCTCCAATTGATTACTTCTCGAGCCTTTGACCAGAACATAGGCATCCTTTAAAGGATATGTCTTCAAACGTTCAATAAGATCCTGATTATCTTTATAGAAGATAACAGACTGATCGTTTACAGGCATAACATCCGCAAACTCTTCTCCTATTAGAATTACAGTTTGAAAGCTCATTTTTAAAAGCATATTAATCAATTTCCGATGTTCACCAACCGAATCTTCACCTAGCTCCTTCATTCCTCCAAGGATAACGACTTTATTATCACCCTCTACATTTGAGAAATTTTCTAATGCCACCTGCATGCTTGTGGGATTTGCATTATAGGCATCCATAATAATACGATTAGCTCCAGAGTTAACAAACTGAGAACGATTATTAGTTGGGTGATATTCTTCTAAAGCTTCTTTAATCAAACGGGGAGATACCCCAAATTTAGCACCAATACAAATAGCAGATAAAACGTTTTCAAGATTATATTCGCCAATTAAATTTGTTTGCACACAGTTTCCACCATCTTCATCACGATGCCATTCAACAGTTAAATAAGGGTTATTTTTTAACACCTTACCTGTAAGTTCTCCTGAGGTGATACCATACTGCACACGTGCAACAACACCATCAGCCATATTAACCAGATGCTTATTGTCAGAATTAATAAATACTATACCACCATTTCTGATCATATACTTATACAACTCTCCTTTGGCTTGCTTAACACCCTCAAACGAGCCGAATCCTTCGAGATGTGCCTTACCAACATTAGTAATTAAACCCCAGTTTGGTTCTGCCATTTCACATAGCAAGGCAATTTCTCCAACATGGTTTGCTCCCATCTCAACAACACCCAATTCTACTTGACTATCCATAGCAAGCAAGGTAAGTGGAACACCTATATGATTATTAAAATTACCAGTCGTAGCTTTTACATTGTATTTTTTAGATAGAATTGCACTAACTAATTCTTTAGTTGTTGTTTTGCCGTTTGTTCCGGTAATGGCTATAATTGGAATGTTTAGATATCGTCGATGAAACAAAGCCAAACTTTGTAACGTCTTCAATACGTCATCTACAATAAACACATTCTCTATACCACTTAGGGCTAAATCGTCAGCTACCGCATAAGCAGCACCATTAACTAATACATCTTTTACATATTTATTACCATCAAAACGATCCCCTTTTAGAGCAAAAAACATAGCTCCTTTAGAGCAATTCCGGCTATCTGTTTCAACACCACTACTCAATAAAAAGGCTTTATGTATTGACTCTATCTGATTCATCGTTTTCATGATAAAATGTGTAAACTATTCTTCACAACAAAAATAAAAAAAGAGGCTAACTATAAAAGTCAGCCTCTCCAGATTCTTTATAAAAAAAGAATTATTTTTTACCGCTAATTGGACTTCCAACACGTGTCATTGCACAACGGAAACCAAGATCATCACGACTTTCACGTTCATCAAGGTAACGACGTGCTCCTGGAGCTAACCAATATGCACGGTCTCTCCAACCACCACCTTTGTATACTCTCGAGCGATCTGAGACTAAGCTTCCAAGACTACTATTAGTCGATCCTGAATACATAGTACCTGTACTTGCATCTGAATCATTCCATTCTGTACCAGCCACAATATTTGATGTTGCATCACCGTCAGCAAAGTTGCGATTGTCAGATGTACGATAATTTTTACGATTTAAAATATCCTTATCTTCTTCGTTGCGATAACGAATACGACCAAGACTATCTTTCTCAACAATATAACCTTCTTCATCTAAAACTTTCTGCTGAAAAACATTACCACGATAAGGACTGAATTCATCCATATCTTCATATGAAAGCGGACGATATACATCGGCAACCCACTCGTTTACGTTTCCTGCCATACAATATAAACCGTAATCATTAGGATAGTAAGACTTCACATCTACAGTAATATCACCACCATCATTAAGATTTCCGGCCATACCCATCATATCACCAGTACCTCTAACAAAGTTAGCCATCATCTTACCTCGCTCCTTTTTATCTGAGTTCCTTACGATATGTCCATCCCATGGATAAATACGACGATTGGTCATACGCTCATCATATGAGTTCCCAATTAATCCAAGAGCAGCATATTCCCACTCTGCTTCAGTTGGGAGGCGGTAACGCGGTAATAATAATCCATCATCCCAACGTACACGACGTGTATCATTGTTAGGATTCATATCTTCCATTGGATTCTTGCCCTGAATACCTTCATACTGACCATATAGATAAGCTTCAGTATTAAAGTTATTTTCTCCAACTTGGTTAACATCAAACTCAAGTACTCCTTCTTGAACTAGAATCATTTCGTTAACACGGTCAGTTCGCCACTTACAGAAATCTTGAGCTTGAACATGACTAACACCTACAACTGGATATTCAGAGTAAGCTGGATGACGTAAATAATTCTCTACCATCGGCTCGTTATAGGCCAACGGACGACGCCACACCAATGTGTCAGGCAATGCCTTACGGTATACCTCTGGATAATCAACAAAAACACGTTGCGTCCAGAATAAATATTCTAAATAATCAATATTTCTTACTTCACTCTCATCCATGTAAAATGAAGGTACAGTAACTCTACGAGGAGCATTATTCCATTCATAAAGAACATCTTGCTCAACACGCCCCATAATAAAGGTACCTCCTTCGATAAAGATAAGCCCTGGACCGCTCTCTTGCTCGTAACCAGATTTATACTCAAAACCACCAAAATCAGGATTGTTATACTCCCAACCCGTAGCTGAAGAAACAGATTTGTTTCCTCCGCTCTTACTACATGACGATAAGCCTACTAAGCTAAAAGCCAATACAGCCAATATAACTGCGGTATTTAATCTCATAGTACTCTGATATTGCATTCTAATTATCAATTATTTACGAACTCACTAATTGCATTTTTGAAAAAAGCAACTGGTTTCATTATACTGCAAAAATAAAAAAAGGTTATGCCTAAGCCTCCTTTTCAGTATTTTTTTTTGAACCAGATCCTAAACCTACGCGCAATTTTTCAATTATTAAAACGTTAAAGTTAAAAATTTCTTGTGCTGAATGAACTATTTTTGTGTTTTTTACCAAACAAAGTAAAAAAACACACAGTATAAGCAAACACAAACATCCGTTTGATAAACTGTTTACTTGTATAAGCGTTACTTATTTAAGAAACTTAATAATGCATAAAATATTCTCTTCATATCTATTACTAATTTGTATTTCAATGAGTTTAGTTGCTCAAAACATTGAAATACAACAGAAGTTTACATGGCTCTTACCCGATAATATACACAATTCGTCTTCAACACCTTTCTATTTTGAAGAACTATCTGGCTGGAGTGATGAAACTAAATTACCCGTTCACTCATTAAGGATCCCGCTTAAGAACCTAACTCACATAGACTCAATTAATATTTCCTATACTACGCAATCATCATTGATTTCCCAATTTCAGGAAATCAATTTTCTTACTTCTGTTCCTTTTAAACAAATACAGATAATAAAAAAGCACATTGTTACCATTAACAAAAAGCACTATTTAGAGTTAGAAATAACGCCAATTGAATACAGTGTAAAAAATAAAACGTTTAGTAAGATTGAGCACATTAAATTAAGCGTACAAGTTGCACATGAAGTAAAGCAATCAACCTTTAAGTCATCAAAAGCTTCGGCAAACAGTTCAATCCTTTCTCAAGGTAAATGGATCAAGATAAAGATAATGGAGTCAGGTGTCCACAAAATACCTTACAACTTACTTTCGAGCTGGGGTTTTAGCGATCCTTCAAAAGTAAATTTGTTTGGTAACGGTGGTAATATGCTACCCAAAGCTTGTAATGCATCACGATTAGACGATTTAACTGAAAATGCAATTTTGCATACCAATGAAGCCATATTTTTTTATGCACAAGGTTCAACAACATGGACATTTAATAGCTCGACAAATATGTTTGAGCATCAACTACACGACTATAGTGATGAGACCTACTATTTTTTATCTGACAATAACGGAATTGGGAAAAGAATAGAACCAAGCACCAACACATCCACCACCTATACACATGAAACAGACCAATACGACAGTTATCAGTTTCATGAATTTAACAATCAAAACCTTCTAAAATCAGGAATTGAATGGTATGGACTTCGTTTCGATCCCAATCAGGAGAGACAATATAGTTTTGAGTTTAAAAACCTTAATACTGATGAACCAGTTAAAATATTAACAAGCGTAATTGGTCGTTCAAACATGGAAAGCAGCTTCAATACATACATCAATAATAGCAATGAAGCAATACAAGTTATTAATATACCAAGCGTACAGTACACATATACCGGATACTTTGCCCGTCAAGGCATTGGCAGCACACAATTTTACACTAATCAACAACTCATTGATGTTAAACTGCAATACAACTCAAATAAATCAGCATCAAGTGGATGGCTAAACTCTTTATGTCTTAATGCTATAGAAAAGCTTATTTTTGTAGATCACCTAAGCTTTCGCAATATAGCAACTGTTGGCAATGAAAATAACACTCGCTTTTACATTCAAGGCACAAAAGAGGCTAGCCTTTTATGGGATATCACCAATCATACAAGTCCTTCAAGCATCAACATTGAAACGTATCAATCCAAACACGGCTTCACCTATCAAACTGATGAGCTAAGGGAATTTATTCTCTTTAACACAGATGCAACATTACCCCAACCTGAATTCGAAAGCTCTGTTCAGAATCAAAATTTACGTAATACAACAGTGCCCGACATGCTTATCATTACACATCCATTATTTAAGGATGAGGCCGAAAGGTTAGCTGAAATTCATTTAAACACATCTGGTTTAATTTGCCTTGTGGTTGAGCCACAACAAATCTATAATGAGTTTTCAGCAGGATCGCCTGACGTAAGTGCCATAAGAGATTTTGCCCGGCACCTTTATTTAAAGAGTGACAAATTTAAATATCTACTACTCTTTGGTGATGGTTCATACGACAATAAAACTTATGATGACAAGAATACAAACTTCATTTTGACCTATCAATCTGAGAACTCATTAAATGTTAGCAAAACCTATACTTCTGATGACTTCTTTGGATGTTTAGATGATAATGAAGGGGAAAACATCCTAAATAATAGAATTGACATAGGCATTGGACGTTTACCTGTATCAACAGTTGAACACGCCCGCACTGTGGTTGATAAGATTGATAATTACCTTAACAACAGCAATGCTGGAACATGGAAAACAGATATTACTATTGTTGCAGATGACAACCAAGAAAGTGAAAACAATATACATATTCGTGATGCTGAGGCACTTTCGAATTTAATTTATAAAGATCATCCTAATTTTAACCACCATAAGATTTACCTCGACGCGTACCCTAAAGTGATTACATCTACAGGTGGGCGCTATCCTGAAGTAAACCAAGCCATCAAAGAAAAGCTTGAAAACGGCACATTGATCTTTAATTATACAGGGCATGGCAATGAAAAAACATTAGCTCATGAACAAATACTTACTATTGATGAAATTAAGCAATTAACAAATAAAGATAGGCTACCTATATTTGTTACGGCCACTTGTGAATTTAGTCGCTATGATGAATACCAACTGATAACAGCGGGCGAATGGGTTTTACTATCGCCAAACGGTGGTGGCGTTGGACTATTTACAACCACACGAATTGCATGGTCGAGTCATAATTCTGAGATTAATAAAAACTTTTACAAATACATTTTTAATAAAAATGACAATGGAGAAAAGACTCGCCTTGGAGATGTTATTCGACTAACCAAAAACAACACTTCAAACAGTGTTAACAAACTAAACTTCACCCTACTGGGCGATCCCGCCTTAACATTACAATTCCCTAACAACACAATACAGACTACCCATATTAATGGCGAAGAAGATATTACTTTACGCGACACTCTCAATGCTAGATCGATTGCCGAAATAAAAGGTGAAGTAGAAACGAGTAGTCCAACTTCAAATAATCAAACTTTACACATTAAGGTATTTGACAAACCAACAACTGTCAAAACGAGGGGCAATGGTGGTTATACTCCTTTTGAATATTCTCTTTATGAGAATAGAATATTTGAAGGAACATTAGATGTTAACAACAACCACTTCCTTTCATCATTTATGGTTCCAAATGATATACGCCTAAATATTGATTATGGCAGAATTAGTTATTACGCCTATGATGATGAAGGAAATGAAGCCTTTGGTGCTGACAACTCAGTACTAATAGGTGGTATTTCGGATAATCATTCAAATGACAACCATGGTCCAAACATTAAACTTTGGCTAAATGATCCTTCATTCCAAGATGGGGACAACACTGGTTCTCAACCTATTTTATACGCTCAAATTGAAGACGAAAGCGGCATTAACATCAGCGGCGTAGGCATTGGACACGATATTACATTAGTCATTGACAACAATCGCTCTTTACCAATTAACCTTAATAATTATTTCAACTCAGATAAGAATAGCTTCACGACAGGATCATTGTACTATCAGTTATCACAGCTAGAAACAGGAGAACATATGCTTGAATTAAAAGCTTGGGATAATTTGAATAACTCATCGGTTTCATCATTAAAGTTTCAAGTTCACCAAGACGGAACATTAAACATTAGCAATGCTAATATTTATCCTAATCCTATTGAACCCGGCAGTACCGTGAAAATATACTTTGAACACGATGCTCCTAACTTGATTCTTGATATCACTTGTAAGATTTATAGCATAAGTGGTCGACTAGTTGATCAGTTCCAAAAGACACATCCCGCCATTGGAACAACAATTTCTCCGATTGAATGGACGCCAGGAGCATTACAAAAGGGCATGTACATATTACATGGCGAAATACGCTCATCCGAAAACCAAATTGGAAAATTCTCTAAAAAAATACTCGTTATTAAATAATAAATTTCAATTTTTGCAGTTTTGTAATTACCCACCCAGCCCAATTACTTAAAATTTTATTGAAGAGAGTAACTATTTAGAATATTAATATGAAGCATACTTTTATCAAAATCAGTCTAACATTATTGGCTTTAATTTTGAACCTCGATATCATTCAGGCACAAAGTGGTGATAACAATGCCATTACAACTGCTGCACCTTTTCTTAACATAAATCCTGACTCAAGAGCTGCAGGTATGGCAGATGCCGGTGTTGCGACATCTCCTGATATGAATTCACAATTTTTAAACCCTGCCAAATACGCCTTTATAGATGGTGAAATGGGAGTTGCGATCTCCTTTACGCCTTGGTTAAGAAAATTGGTGGATGACATTAACATGTCAACAGCAACATTTTATTATCGATTAGATAAAATGCAAACCATAAGTGCATCATTGCGCTATTTTTCAATGGGCGAAATTACATTTAGGGAAAGTGGAGATGATATTGGATACACTGGCAAACCAAACGAATTTGCCATTGATGCAGCCTATTCACGTTTACTTTCAGAAAAATTCTCAGGTGCTGTTGCATTCCGATATATCCGTTCTGACCTCACTAATGGTTATTCAAATGATGGTGCAGTTCTTAAACCAGGTAACGCCTTTGCTGCTGATATCGGTTTTTACTTCAAACAACCTATGCGCGTCAATAAAAAAGATGCTGAATTTAGTGCTGGTATTAACATTTCAAACATTGGTTCTAAAATAAGTTACGATGATATTCATAAAGAATACATACCAACAAACTTAAAGCTTGGAACAGCCTATCACATGGAGATAGACAAGTATAACTCTATTGCATTCGCTTTAGATTTTAATAAGCTCCTTGTTCCATCTAACCAAATAAAACCTGAAGATGCTGGAGACGATTGGGTAGATCCAAATGAAGGAAAATCTGTTCCTTCAGCTATATTTGGCTCATTTAACGATGCCCCTGGTGGTTTTGAACAAGAAATGCAAGAAGTGACATTCTCACTAGGTGCTGAATATTGGTACAACAAACAATTTGCCTTAAGAGCGGGATACTTTCAT
>Ga0070728_10003951_pt1 | contig 15864 bp, 17 predicted proteins | sample tdDd471_FD_66723 | JGI IMG/M metagenome (GOLD analysis project Ga0070728, IMG submission 66723) | Marine sediment microbial communities from the Atlantic coast under amendment with organic carbon and nitrate - tdDd47.1 | ecosystem: Environmental > Aquatic > Marine > Coastal > Sediment | place...
CGGGAACCGGCGGCGTCTCCGGTTTCAAGGAACGACGCTGCTGACCAGAGCAGGTCCTTGCGCTCGGCGATGAACACAGGCGCCGGAACCGCCGCTGAACCGGCGCGATGATTATCGGCGGCGGCAGCCGCAGCGGCCGCCAGGCCTGCAGTAGAGAAAGCCGTCACGGCGGTATGCCCCGGACCTGCGACTACCAATTCGCGGCGGCCCGCCGCGGGTCCTTCGGCGGCCAGAGGTATGTCGTCGTCCAAGAACAGATGGGCGATCGACGAGATATGATGAGGGAGGGCACGGTTTTCATGCCGCGCCCTCCCCTTTGCTTGTCCTGCATCCATCGCAGTGTCTTTCCAGTTGTCGTTGGAGCCACAGCCAGTGGCCGCCGCTTCAATCCACCAGTATCAGACTATTGGCCCCGCCGAATTCGTTGGGCACCGTTTGCCGGTTATGGGGATCGGGTAACCAAGCTCCATCCACGATGAAGCGGTACTGGTGTTTGCCCTCTTCCAGGGCCAGATGACATTCCCACATGCCATCCTCCCGCTTCTGCAACGGCAATCCCTTGGCGGACCAGTCGCAGAACGATCCGGTGATGCGCACACTGCGGGCACGGGGGAAATCGGCTTCGAAGCAGACTCCGGCCTGGGTCACCTGCGGTCCGTGCAGGAGCGCCACCCAGTGATCGAGCGCCGCGACCGAGACATCGACTTCCTGCTCGCAGAGCTCCGCAGCCAGATTGCGGAAATCCAGGGCGCCGCGGGACTCGGGATCGAAATCGATGAGCGCTTGCCCTGCTCCCGCAGCTTCCTTGAATCTCACCGTGTGGTGTACGACGGTATCGAGCAACTCACCTTCGTAACGCTCGTCGAGTTCTTCCATGATTTTGCGGACAAACCGGGGTCGAGTGTCAAAATCGGACATCAGGATCTGGGGAACCAGATCGTGTCCCTTCTTGTCCCGCAGCACCGCCAGGGTCTCTCGCATCTTGCGCACAGCCTGCAAGCTGTAGTAGCTGGGGTCAACCGGGATCAAAACCTCTCCACTGGCCAACAACGCGTTGAAGGTCAAGAGACTCACGCTTGGCGGACAATCGATCAGCACGTAGTCGTAGGGCATCGAACTGCGACGCAGATTGTTGCGCAAACGCAGTTCTTTCTCCTGTTGGCGGGCCAACGCCTGCTCCACAGCGCTCAGTTCGATTCCCGCCGGAACCAGGTGCAGATTCGGAGAGATCTCAAGGAACGCATCTTCGACCAGGATGTCCGTGGTCAGATAGAGATCGTAGGTGCTGAGGGAGAAGTCGCGTTCACGGAATCCGAAGGCAAGTGTTGCATGTCCCTGGGGATCGTTATCAATCAGCAGCACCTTTTTATCCAGGAGGGTCAAGGCGGCGGCCAAATTGGTGGCAGTGGTGGTCTTCCCGCACCCGCCCTTCTGGTTGGCCAAGGCGATCACTCTCATATCGAATCCTTTCGACCCGGAATTGCCTTGCGCAATCCGTCCGGCCTCCATGGCCGGACCTGCGAGAAATTATGTCGAAAGGGTTGGCGGACAGGGCGATCCGCTACCTCATTGGGGCAGATAATACCCCACCGACAATGAGTGTCAACAGGGAATTAATGAAAACTTTAATGTTTTTGGACATGGGCGATCAGCAAAAAATACATGCCTGTTCCAAAGACAATGCCGCCGCCGACTTCGACCCAGGTATGGCCCATCAGTTCACGCAGGCGTCGTCCGTCGAACTTCTCGCCGGCCAGCGCACTGTCCATCATCTCGTTGAGCAACTGGGCCTGCTTGCCGATTTCCTGGCGCAGGCCTGTCGCCTCCATGATCACAAATAGACTGAAAATGAGAACCAGGCTGAAGATAGCCGAATCGTAGCCCTCGACCTTTCCAACCGCCAGGGAAAGGGTGGTCACCGTCGCGGCATGGGAGCTCGGCATTCCCCCGTTGTCAAAAAAGAGCATGGGCCGCCACTTGCGCCGCACAAGCAACTCCAGGAAGACCTTGCCTGCCTGGGCGGCGAGTCCGCTGATGAGCGCTGCGACGCCAGTGTTCAACATGGATCGAACCTCGGGATTCATAGAGAGCGCGGACAGCGATCACACACAAACTGGTGTAGCGCCGTCATCCGACGCTACGCCAGTATCCTGTCAGATACAGTACCGCCGGCGGCCCGGCGGCGTCGAGGCTTGTTTCGTCAATACGCGCCGAGATAACGATCCAGTTCCCACTGGCTCACCGAGGCGCTGTATTCCTTCCATATCTTGCGCTTGGCAACGAGGAACTGGGAAAAGATGTGTTCACCCAATGCTTCCTTCAGTACGTCGTTCCCAGCCAACTCCTCCAGCGCTTCATGGAGATCGCGAGGCAACTGGGTGATCTTGCGCTCCAGTTTCTCGGTCTCGCTCATGTCGAATATGTTCAAGTTCACCGGCGGACCGGGGTCTATCTGGTTCTCGACGCCATCGAGGCCGGCAGCCAGCATCACGGCGAATGCCAGGTAGGGGTTGCAACTGGGATCGGGCACCCGCACCTCGCAACGTGTGCCGGTGCGGCGGCGTGCCGGCACCCGGACCAGAGGCGAGCGATTGTGATCGGACCAGGCCACGTTCGAGGGAGCTTCATAGCCAGGCACGAGGCGTTTGTACGAGTTGACCAGCGGATTGGTGATCGCCACGAAAGACCGGGCGTGTTTGAGCAGACCGCCGATATAGTGGTGGGCGGTGTCGCTGAGCTGGTTGGCGGTTTCGGGATCAAAAAACACGTTCACCGATTCGCCGTCCTGATCCTCGAACAGGGACTGATGGGTGTGCATTCCAGAACCATTGACGCCATCGAGGGGCTTGGGCATGAATGTCGCGTGCAATCCGTAGTCCATGGCCACTCGCTTGACCACCATGCGGAATGTCGTAACCCGGTCGGCTGTCTCGAGGGCTTCGGCGTACTTGAAATCGATCTCGTGCTGCCCCGGCGCCACCTCGTGGTGAGCGGCCTCTATCTCGAAACCCATGGATTCCAGGACATTGACGATGTCTCGACGAGCATCCTCTCCCAGGTCCACCGGCGACAGGTCGAAGTATCCACCGGTGTCGTGGGTGATCGTCGTCGGGTCACCCTGGCCATTCTTCAGGAACAGGAAAAACTCCAGTTCCGGGCCGCAAACCGGTGTCAGGCCCTTGGTCGCGAACCTGTCCAGCACCCGACGCAGAGCCAGGCGGGGGCAGCCGTCGAAAGGGGTCCGGTCGGCATTGTAGACGTCGCATATCAGACGCGCCACCTTGCCCCGACCCTCTTCGAAGGGAAAGGCCGCGTACGTCCGTAAATCCGGTACCAGCAACATGTCCGATTCCTCGATCCGGGTGAACCCCTCGATGGAGGATCCGTCGAACATGATTTCACCTCGCAACGCCTTGTCGAACTGGCTGGCCGGCACTTCGACATTCTTGTTTTGACCCATGATATCGGTGAATATCAGACGTAGAAATTGCACCCCGTCATTCGCCATATCGGCGAGCAACTTGTTCTGGACGTCTTCCGGAGCAATCACGCCCTCAGGGAAGGGACGGTGAAATTCCTTGGCCATCTTGGTCCTCCGTGCGTGGTGAAAAGGGAGATTTCTGTCCTGACGAACGAGCTCAATGGGGCCACACTTTAGCAGGATTCCACAATTCGGCAAACCTGTACCTTGTGAAATCCGGCCTGTTCTACCATCTTATGGGATTGTTTGCCCGTTACAGGAGGGCTGCAGGCCCGGGACCACCGAGTCCCGTGCCCAGAATTGTTTCAATCCAAGGGGTTGTCCACGATGTTCAAGTTTCTGCGATCGCAGGCCAAGATCTTCTACTGGGTGATTGCGGCCACCTTCATCCTGTTCCTCTTCCTCGGCGGTTTGACCGGCCGTGGATGCCAGGCCCCCGGTACGCGCAGCTTCCAGGCGGGGATTGTCGGTTCGGTCAACGGTACCGAGATTGGTGCCCAGAATCTGGACTACGTCTATCGACAGATCCTGGCCCAGATGCGCCAGCAGGCCCAGGGTCGGGACCTGAACGCCAATGAGTACGCCAGCGCCCGGCAGCGCGCCTGGGACGAAGTCGTGCGTTCGATTCTGGTGGACCAGGCTATTGCAGAGTACGACATCCAGGTCACCGACGCAGAAGTGGTCGAAGTGTTCGAAAACAGCCCTCCCCCCGAGCTGTTGGCCAACTACCGCGATGAGACCGGCGCCATCGACATGAACCGGTACTACGCCGATCTGCAGAACCCGGAGAATGACTGGTCCCGGGCCGAGGAGTATGTCCGCTCCCTCCTGCCTCGCCAGAAGCTGGAGGAAATCATCACTGCAGACGCGGTAATCACCGATGATGAGGTCCGCGAGGAGTATTCACGCCAGACCGGACGGGCCGTGGCCGAGTACATAGGCGTCCTGTTTGCCGATCTGGCCGACGAGTACAGCCCCTCGGAGAGCGAAATCAGCGCGTGGTACAACTCCCACGGTGATGACTACCAGCGCCAGGCCAAGGTCCAGGTCGAGGTCGTCCGGTTTGCCAAAGCTCCCAGCGAAACCGACTTCGCCGATATCCACGGATTCATTCAGGAGATTCGCCAGGAAATCGTCTCGGGCCAAATAACGTTCGAGGATGCGGCCGGCGAATACAGCGAGGACGGCTCCGCAGAGCGCGGTGGCGATCTGGGCACCTTTGACCGCAATCGGATGGTCGAACCGTTCACCGAGGCCGCTTTCAGCTTGCCCGTGGGCGAGCTCAGCGAGCCGGTGCGGACCCGCTTCGGCTACCACTTGATCGAGGTTCTGGAACAGACCACCGATCCCGCGACGGGCGAGGTCACCGAGGTTCACGCCCGGCACATCCTGCTGAAACCGACCCTGGGCATGGATACCCTGGATCTGCTCCGTGAAAGCGCTCAGGCCTTCCAGGAGCGCGTCGACGGCGAAACTTTCAAGACTACTGCCGAAGCCGAGGCCATGGACCTGCTCGAACCCGCGCCGTTCATCGAAGGCCGGGACATCCCGGGCATGCCGCTGACCCGATCGGCCAGCATGTGGGCCTTCAAGGTCGACGCAGGCACCGTCAGCCCGGTATTCGAGAACCGCGACTGGATCTACGTCGTGCGGGCCGGTGAGACCATTCCGGCGGGCCCTGCACCCCTGGACGAGGTCTCCGGTCAGATCGTGCTGTCGCTCAAGAAAGAGCACAACAAGGAACTCGCCCGGGCCAAGCTGAGCCCCGCAGTCGGTGAGATCCAGATGGGCGGCTCCATGTCCGAAGTCGCCTCCGGCGCCGAATTGACCCATGCGGTGACGGACACATTCACCGTCAACGGCAACGTGCCGGACGTGGGATACGGAACCGATTTCAACAAGGCCGCCATCGAAGGTACCGTCGGCCAGCTGGTACCGGAGGTCGAGACCATTCGGGGCCTGTACGCCCTGACTCCTCTGTGGATCAACGACTTCGACCAGGCCGAATACGACCTGCGCCAGGAAGGCATTCGCGACGCGTTGCTCTCACGCAAGCGGGGCGAACTGGCCGAGCAGTGGTTCGATGAGCGCATGGCCGCAGCGGAGATCGAGGATTGGCGCTACGCGACGTTCTAGGCCGATCCGACGGCATCTCACCGTCGCCTTTGAAAAAAAGACCCGGGACCATCAAGCGTCCCGGGTCTTTTTTCCATCGATCCCGATTCAATCGTCCCCAAAGGGATTGAGAGGCTTCTTCTTGCGGAACTCGTCCAGTTCATCGCCCATGCGATCTATCTTATCTTGCCGGTCCTTCTCGTGTTCGCCCGATTCGAAGAGGTGGGACATCTTCTCGGCTTCCTCCCGCTTCTTCTGGTCGAATGCCCGCAGATCCTCGGAGATCTCCGGACCGGCCTCCACGTCGAACTGTTCCACGGCCGAATAGTCGGCGACCTCAGCATGGGTTTCAAAAGCGCTCTCGACCAGGGAGATGGCCCCCACATCCTGAAGCACTGCGAGCTGGAGACGAACTGCGCTTTCGGAGGCTTCGAGTAGTTCAGCGAGCTGCGCCGGTGTCGGTGGCCGATCCGCCAGGTGGGACAGAACCCGGATCCCGGCCAGCAACAGGTGCGCTTCGCCGCGAGTCAGCTTTGTCACGACCGGTCCTCCTTGGTCTGGGCCGAACCCCTCGATCTCAGTCGCCTCTGCAATCGTTGAACGCGATGATTCTCGCCCGAGAGACGAGCATGTTCAAGGGCCGTTTCCAGGCGACACAATCGATGTTCATAAAGAATCGCAGCCTCGCGGTGCAACCACGGCTCCTCAAGGCCGCCGGTGCGGGCCGCTGCGATGACCTTTTCCACCAGCGACCAGTCCGCCACTCGTTTCAGGATCCGAACCGCGTCCAGGACGAATCGTGGATGCTCCACCGCAACTGGTGCCGCCGACAGGGCGGCTGCCATCCAGCTCGCCGCCGCGTCGTTGAGCCGGCGGCGCTCACAGATCCTGGCCTTGGCCCACAGAACTTGCCAGGGCTCCTCCACGATCTCTTGACCACTGCGGGCAATGCCCGCGGCCGCGTCGACGATTCGGCGCAGCAGATCGGCCATGCCCACCATATCCCGCCGGTTGTGTCGCAGCACGCTGGGCAGCAATCCAACCTCCCCGGTGCCCAAAAAGTCGAACCACGTCTGGGGAATCTGAGAGCCCTCGATATCACCGCGACCGCGCCTGCGACCGCACACTTCCACCTCCAGCGTCTGCTGGCGACAATCGGGCAACAGTCGGCCCCAGAGTCGGCGGGCGGGTACCAGCAGATCCCAGCTCACGAGTTCCGCCAGCGGATCGGGCAACCGATTCATCAAGGAACGAGTGCGCAACAAGGGCAGGTCGAAGGAGGCTCCGTTGAAGGTCATCACGACCCGAAATCGTTTCCCGAGCCGCCGCAGATCCGAGAGCAGGGCCGCTTCCCGTCCCGGACCAGCCAGGAAGTACTGTCGAGTGACGAGTCCTTCTCCTTCCCACCAGGAGACGCCGACCAGAAAGGCCAAGGTGCCGGTGCCGCCGGCGAGACCCGTAGTTTCGGTGTCCAGCAACAACAATTCAGCAGGCTCGGGATTCGCTTCGCGGGCTCGGGTGAAGAACTCCGCGAGGTCCGGCAGAGGTTTCGTCGGTGGGGCCAGTTCGTCGCGATATTCACGGACCCATATCTCTCCAGCGGGAGTTCGCACAGGCTCCAAACCCAGTCCGGTCAGCGCCCGTTCCAGAACCTCACCGGAGACTGCGTCGACGGATTCCGGCGACTGACCGGTACGCTTGCTAGTCAGTCGGTCCAGTCTGGCCAGACGCTTCTTGAGGTCCATTTCAGCCGCCCTGCGCCACCTGCCCCAGCAGCCAGGAAGCTCCCCGGCGAGCCGTATCCCCGGACTCCACCGAGGCTCCAACACAGGACGGGCAGCCCTTCTCACAGGGACAGAGTTCCAGATGGCGGCGTGCCGACTCGCAGATCTCGTCGAACTGCTCGTAGATGCGCTGGGAGAAACCGACTCCCCCGGGGAAAGAATCGTAGAGGTACAGCGTCGGTCGGTCAGTGAAGGGAGACCGCACCATTCCGGTGGCGTGCAGGTCCCCGGGATCGGCCATGACAAAAACCGGCGCCACTCGTCCCAGGAGATGGGCCAAACCCTTGAGGGCGTCACCCAGATCCAGTTCCTCGCCCGACATGTCCGCCGCCAGATCCTCGGGCAACTCCCACCAGAAACTGGTCGTGTGCATCTCCATCTCGGGCAAGTGCACCCGACCGGCCCCCACGTTCTCGTGGGTGCCCAGCTTGATCTTCTTGAAGACCGTGACCTTGGATACGAGTCCGATCTCGCCCGTGGCTAAACCACCGAAGTCGAACGGTCGCTCGGTCTCGGCCGTCAGCGTTTTCAATTCACTCTTGCGTTGCGCATCGGTGTAGTACTCCACTTGAACCGGTTGCACATGGGCCTCGCGTCGCTCCCAATCCAGGTTGTCCACGTGGTATTGCTGGGCGCCGTGGATGTAGAGCGCCTCGTCATGCAACATCTCCTGAGCACTGAACAGGTCCATCTCGCCGATAACCCGGCCGCCCGGCACCGACTGATCGATGATGACCACATTGTCCGGTGCGGCGCTGCGCAGGCTCACGTCCTCGGCGGGATAGGTGTCGGCCATCCAGTGGTAGCGGTCCTCGCTGCGATGCAGAACTTTCTGGTCCACCAGGTAATCAAGAATCTCGGAGATACCCTGCTCGCCATAGGGTTCGTCCACATTGAACGGCAATTCGAAAGCAGCGCACTTCAGGTGGCTCATCAGGATGACCAGGTTGTCCGGGTCCAGGGTGGCGTGCTCCGGTGACCGGCCGAAGAAGTAGTCGGGATTGTTGATGATGTACTGATCTGCCGGACTGCTGGAGGCCACCAGCACCACTGCGCTCAGATTCTGGCGGCGACCCGCCCGGCCCGCCTGTTGCCACGTACTGGCCACCGTGCCTGCGTAGCCCGCCATGATGCAGACGTCCAAGCGGCCGATGTCGATACCCAGTTCCAGGGCGTTGGTCGAAACCACGGTCGTCACCTTGCCGTCCCGCAGGCCGCTCTCGATGGTCCGCCGCTCTCCCGGCAGATACCCGCCCCGATATCCTCTGACCTCGCCGCTCTTGATGCCCACCTGACGGCCGGCCTTTTCCAGATAGGTCAGCAACAATTCGACCCGCATCCGGCTGCGGGCAAATACGATCAACTGGGCACCGCACCCCATGAAGCGCTCGGCGATCCGCCGGGTCGTCTTGACCACCGACTGGCGTATGCCCAGCTCCTGATTCACAACCGGCGGATTGTAGAAAATGAAGTGTTTGATCCCCCGAGGAGCACCGTTCTTGCTGATCTCGGCCACCTCCCGTCCCGTCAAGCGCCGCGCCAGCTCCGCGGGATTGGCGATGGTCGCCGAACAACAGATGAACTGGGGATCCGAGCCGTAGAAACGGGCGACCCTCTGCAGCCGTCGCAGGACATTGGCCACGTGGCTGCCGAACACTCCCCGGTATTGATGGACCTCGTCGACGACAACGTACTTGAGGTTCTCGAATAGTTTCACCCAGAGAGTGTGGTGAGGCAGGATGCCCTGGTGCAGCATGTCCGGATTGGTCACGACGATGTGGCCGCTGCTGCGAATGGCTCGCCGGGCCGTCTCCGGCGTGTCCCCGTCGAAGGTGAAGGTCTTGATGTCCGCGCCCAGGTCAGTGACGATTCCGTGGACCTCATGCATCTGATCCTGGCTCAGCGCCTTGGTCGGAAACAGATAAAGAGCCCGCGCGTGAGAATCGGTCAGGATGGTGTCGAGAACCGGGAGATTGTAGCAAAGAGTCTTGCCACTGGCCGTGGGAGTCGGAACGACGAACGAACGTCCCCGGGCTGCGAGTTCGACCGCCTCCGCCTGGTGGCAGAACAGGCGTTCGATACCGCGGCGCCGCAATACGTCGACCAGCTGGGGATTCAGGGATTCCGGATACTCGGCGTACTCACCACCCACCGGCGGGACTACCTCCCAGCGGGTGACGTGACGAGCGAATCGGTCATCGACCTTGAGTTGGTCCAGGAGCTGGGCAAGATTCAAACCGTCCTCCGTGAAACCGCCCGACCCCGAGTGCGCGGGGCGGGGTCAGTCCTGTTTGGGTTCCTCGGGTTTTCCGGCTTCGCTGGGCTTCTCGTCCTTCAGCTCGTTCGCCACATCGTCCAGTTCGCGTTTCACATCCTTGCTGACGTCGCTGGTAGCGGACTTGAACTTGCGGATGGATTTGCCCATGGCCTCGGCGATCTCCGGAAGGCGCCGCGGGCCGAACAGGATCAGGACCAGGGCCAGGATCAATAACAGTTCCCAACCGCCGGTCACTCCGGGAATGATTGCCGTGAACGTATTCATTACCAGAAACCTCCGAATGAGTGGCTAGCGGTACCATCTGAGCATCTGCGAGGCGATGAACACCCCGATCACACTCATGAGGTTGAAATGGATCTGGAAGCCGAAGGTCAGATCCAGAATCACCAGATTCCAGTGGGTGACTTCGGGTCCAAAGGAAATGTACCGGACGAAGAGCTGTTCGGCCACACTCCCTTCGCTCAGGAAGAGACCGATCACCTCGCTGACGATGGCACCGATCAGTACTCCCAGAGTCAGCGTCAAAACTACCGTACCCAGCGATTTACGCATCGATTCCAGTTTCTCCTGCATCTCCGGATTTCAGGGTCCGGATCGGGTGGATCTCGTAGTTGTGCGTGTCAATAATAGACCGCCCCGTACCGGGGGACCACCACTTTTACCTTCTGAAGCCGAGGAAACCGGCCTCAGGCTTCGGGGGAAGATCGGCCTTCCGGGTCATTGGAGATCCGGACCACCCAGCTCGCGGCGGATGCTCGCGTGATCTTTCCCCAGCACCAGCACGGCATCCTCGGTCGTCCGTCCGTCCCACTCCCGCAGGACAGGAATCCCCCCCAGACGACGGGCCAGGTTCGCAGCGCGGCCAGGCTCGAGTCGGCGGTTCACCAGGATCGATTCCGGATAGCTGCCTGGCGGAGCATTGCCCACCTCCTCGACCACACACCCAGCCTTGCCCAGCAGCAGGCTGAACTCCCGAGCCAGGCCACCGACAGATGTTCCATTGAGCACCAACAGGTGAACAGGCTGTTCTGTCTCCGCGGTGAACCGCTCGCTTCGGGATCCGGTTGGCGCGAGGTCTGCAATCGGGTTCTCCGGCAGCAGCATCCCCCGGCCGTACCAGATGGACAAACCGCACACCACGGCAATCACCAACAGCCACAGATTCAGGGGCCTTCGCATCAACTGTCGGAGACCAGGCGTTTGATGGCAGGCAGAATGCGCTCGTAGCTCTGGTCCAGGGTTTGGGGCATGACGCGGGTATTGCCGATAGTGCTCATGAAATTCGTGTCACCGGCCCACCGGGGCAACATGTGCAGGTGGAGATGCTCCGGAATCCCTGCGCCGGCGCTGGTGCCTCCGTTGTAGCCGCAGTTGATACCATCTGGATGGTACGTCTCGTTCAAGGCCCTCTCCAGCATGCCGAGCAGATGGCCCATCTCCGACAATTCTTCCGGAGTACAATCCGCAAGGACGGGCTGGTGTCGGTTCGACACCAACAGCATGTGTCCGCTGTTGTAGGGATACAGGTTCAAGATGATGTACCAGTGGTTTCCCCGGTGCAGAACGTAGTTCTCTCGCTCATCGCATTCGAGGCGATTGCAGAATACGCACCCGGTTTCCTTCTCCTTGCCAGTCACGTAATCGAACCTCCAGGGCGTGCAGAGTCTGTCCATCATCATTCACCCCGCCGCGACAGAAGCTTCTCGGCCTCGGCAAGCTCGTCCACGGTGTTGATACCCACGACCTCGTCCGGGTCCAGGGTCACGACGGCTTCCACCCGCTGGCCGCCATCCACGAGCCAGGCCACGGTGTCGGTCAGGTAGTACTCCCCCTGGTCATTGTCCGCTCGCAAAGAGCCCAGTGCCTCGACCAGCAAGTCGGTCTGGAAACAGAAGACGCCGGTGTTGTACTCGCCGATAGCCAGCTCGTCAGCCGTAGCATCCCTGGCCTCGACGATGCCCGTGACCCGACCTCCAGCATCCTTGACGATGCGTCCGTAGGCCCCTGCATCGTCCACGACACAGGTCAGCACCACTGCGGCCGCCCCCGAAGTGCGGGCTTCGGCCAGCAGCCGTTGCAGGGTTTCAACCCGCAGTAGCGGGACGTCTCCGGCCAAGACGACGCAGAAACCTCCCGGCCTCAGGGCCGGCACCGCCACCTGCACCGCGTGTCCCGTGCCCAGCTGCGGTTGCTGGAGAACGAATTCCAGACCTTCGCGCCCGCAGGTCTCCTCGACCAAAGCGGCCTCGTGGCCCACGACGACCACGGTGCGTTGTACGCCCGCCGCTTCGATCGTGTCCAGAACGTGGTCCAGCAACGGTCGCCCGGCCAGAGGGTGCAGAACCTTGGGAAGGTTCGATTTCATTCGCGTGCCCTTGCCCGCTGCCAGAACCACCCCGTCGATTTCCCACTTCGTCGGACTGTCACTCATGTTTCTCTCCCGGCGCCAAAAAAACTGCTGTCGTTGACGCCATGCTCAGCGATCTCCAGCACCATGTTGTCAATCAAACGGGCCGGTCCGATCCGGGCCGCAACCGCCAGCAGGATTCGGCCGGAAAGCCGGTCGTTCTCCTGGAGGTCGGGGACCTGGCGAACCTCCGCATATTCCAGCGAGTCGGCCTCGGCGAGTTCCTGACCCATCGCCATCCGCAGCGGTGCGGCCTCGCGTTCGCCCGCGTCCAGGAGCTCGCGCGCTCGCCGCAGGGCTCGACTCAGACAGACGGCGCGCCGCCGCTGGTCCTCGTTCAGATACCGGTTGCGTGACGAGAGCGCCAGGCCATCGTCCTCGCGAACCGTCGGAACATCCACCAGCTTGACCGGCATCTTGAGATCAGCGACCATCTGTCCTATGACCAGGCACTGCTGGGCATCCTTCCGGCCAAAAACCGCCACTTCCGGTCGCAACAATCCGAACAGCTTGGCAACCACCGTCAACACCCCGCTGAAGTGTCCTGGACGCCCGGCCCCGCAAAGCCCTCGGGCCCGATGTCCCGGTCGTATGCTGACGCCTTCGCTGTCGCCGTACATTTCGTCCACTGCCGGCGCATAAACCGCTTCCACGCCCAGCGGCTCGAGCAATTCCAGATCGCTGGCCAAGTCCCGCGGGTAGGCAGCGAAGTCTTCCTCGGGGCCGAACTGGGTTGGATTGACGAAGATTGATACTACCGCCGGACCCAGTTTCCGCGCGTGTCTGACCAACTCCAGGTGACCTTCGTGCAGCGCGCCCATGGTAGGTACGAGTACCAGCGGACCTGGCCCACGGAGGGCATCGAGTTCACTCAGTTCGTCGGCACTGCCCAGGACCTTCACGGTGTCATTCCTTGCCGTTGGCCACGTCGCTCAAATATCCGGACTTCGGCGCTTGTTCCGTGACAACCCCTTCAGAATCGGGTCCCGTGTTGACGACCCGGCCGCGACCCGTACCAGTCTGGTCGGCGTAGCTGTGATCCTTGCCCGGAAACACTCCCTCGCGAACTTCCTGGACATACTTCGTCACGGCAACGACGGCGTCGTCGCCCAGGTGCGCGTACCGTTTCACAAACTTGGGTTTCAACCCTGTGAACAGCCCGAGCATGTCGTGGATGACCAGCACCTGGCCGTCACATCCGTTACCGGCTCCGATGCCAATGGTAGGGATGGCCATTGCTCGCGAAATGCGCTCGGAGAGCGACGTGGGCATGCATTCGAGAACGATGGCGAAGCAGCCGGCATCGCTCAGGAACTGGGCCTCGTCCTCCAGCCGTTGAGCCGTTTCCGTATCCCGGCCCTGCACCCGGTAGCCACCCAGTTGGTTAATGGATTGAGGCGTCAGGCCCAGGTGGCCCATGACGGGAATCTCGGCCTCGATCAGAGCGCCGATGACGGCGCCGCGGCTTCGACCTCCTTCGACCTTCACGGCATTGGCGCCACCTTCTTTGATCAGGCGCAACGCGTTGCGTACAGTCTCTTCCACTGATACATGAAAGCTGCCATAGGGCATGTCCGCGATGATCGGTACCTGCGGACGGGCTCGGCTGACCGCTTTGCAATGGTGCAAGACGTCGTCCAGTGTGACCGGCAAGGTGTTCTCGTGTCCCAAAACCACCATTCCCAACGAGTCACCTACCAGGATGGCATCGACTCCTCCGGCGGAGGCAATCAGGGCGCTGGTCAGATCATAAGCCGTCAGTACGGCGATCTTCTCACCCTGCTGCTTGTTGCGAGAAAACACGCCCAGTGTCAGGGACTTCCCCTTGCGTTCCATGCCATATGCCTTTCCCGGCGCCAGCGGACGTCGAGTTCCGATCTATCCCAGGGATTCCGGTGCGAAGTACTGGGTCCCGGTGAACTTCTCGCGCAACTGATCGAACAGCAGATCAAAATCCCGCGGCACGTTGACGAAGTCCAGGTTGTCGGTATTGACCACCAGTAGCGGCGCATCCTTGTAGTGGTGGAAAAAATAACTATAAGCGCCGTTGAGCGCATTGAGATACCCGGGATCCATGTCCTGTTCGAAGGCACGTCCCCGCCACTGGATGCGTTGTAGCAGGACATCCGTACGGGCCTGCAAATAGATGACCAGATCGGGTTTCAGGACCCGCTGCTCGAGAATCGATGCCAACTGATTGTAAAGCGCCAGCTCGTCGTCCCCCAGGTTCAGGTTGGCGAATATGCGGTCCTTGGCAAACAAATAGTCCGAGATCAGGTTGGAACTGAACAGATCCTCCTGAAAGAGGCTCTGTTGCTGCCTAAACCGGCTCAGGAGAAAGAAGATCTGGGTCTGGAAGGCATAAGCCGAGCGATCCAGATAGAACTTGGACAGGAAGGGGTTCTCCTCCACCACTTCCAGGTTCAAGCGACCGCTCGTGCGGGTGGCCAGCAGCTTGGTCAAGCTGGTCTTGCCCACACCAATGACCCCTTCAACGACAATGTACCGCCACGGCAGCACGCCAGTCCTCCTAGCTCCCGTCGGAAACTTCCGATGATAGGTCCATATTCTCACAGAGACGAACCCACGGTCCGCCTTTCCGCCTTATTTTCGCACAGGCTGCGGCAACTGTCTCGCTGGAATCGGGGAATTTTCGACCGGCGGCGATCTCGGCCAGCGGTTCCAGAACGAAAGCCCGCTCCCTCAATCGGGGATGTGGCAACGTCAGCGCGTCCTCGTCAGCGACTCGGTCCCCGAACAGCAGTATATCCAGATCCAAGGGTCGGGGCTGCAGGTGGGAACCTTCCGGCCGTCCATGTCGGCTTTCGACGCTCTTGAGCACCGTCAGCAGCACCCGTGGCGCCAACCGCGTGCGAACCTCGGCGCAGGCGTTCAAATAGGGTTGCTGCGTGCCGTCTCCCACGAATTCGCTCTCGTACACTCGGCTCACCTGGGCCACCTCGATCTCCGGGTGCGTCCTCAAGTCGATTAGTGCACGACGCAAATGCTCCAGACGATCACCCATGTTGCCGCCCAGGCCGAGAAACACGGTCTCGGCCAAACCAGGAGCAGCGGGAATCCTCTGAGCGTTCACGTACCTTCGCCATCCTGCTTTCGCAACCAGGTGCGATCCCGGTCGAAAGTCACCGCCGCTCGGCCCAGGAAATTCGGGATCGGCGGGTTCGGTTTTTGGACCGTGACAACGGTCCGCTCCACCGGAAGTTCCCGCAACAGGGTCCGACACAGATGTCCCGCCAGAGCCTCGATGAGCTGGAACGAGGTTCCGGCGGTGGTCTCGGTGATCAGACGGTGAACCTGAGTGTAGTCCAGGGCACTGCTCAAGGAGTCCGCAGAAGCGGCCGGTCCACAATCGAAGTACAGATCCACATCGATGACGAAACGCTGCCCCAGTTCGCGTTCAGCCGGATGCACTCCATGATGGGCATATACGTCAATTCCCTGCAGACAAATTCGATCCATCAGCGCCACTCCCTCAGACGCCGTGCGCCCTCCACGATCCTCTCGTCGTCAGCCGTGAGGCTGATCCGGAACCAGCCTTCGCCACCGGGACCGAATCCCACTCCCGGGGTGATCACCAAACCGATCTCGGACAGGGCTCGATTGCAGAAATCCAGGGAGGACTCCTGTCCCGGGACACGTACCCAGACATAGAATGTGGCAACTGACGGGAAAACCTCGAAACCAGCGGCGGTCAGAGCCTCGTTGATCAGACGGCTGCGTTCCTTGTACGGGGCCAATACCCCCGCCAGTAGCTCTTCGAATGAATCACCCAGGGCGT
>Ga0070728_10003954_pt1 | contig 15854 bp, 17 predicted proteins | sample tdDd471_FD_66723 | JGI IMG/M metagenome (GOLD analysis project Ga0070728, IMG submission 66723) | Marine sediment microbial communities from the Atlantic coast under amendment with organic carbon and nitrate - tdDd47.1 | ecosystem: Environmental > Aquatic > Marine > Coastal > Sediment | place...
GCTGATAAGCAACGAGGAAGCACAATGGCACTGCGCAACAAACGCTCGATTCTTTCCGGTCAGAACGAGGCGAACATCACGCCGCTGGCCGATGTGACAACGACCCTGATCGTCGTCTTCCTGATCACCATGCCGGCCCTGATGTGGAACGGTATCCAGGTGAACCAGGCGGAGGCCGGTTCGGAACAGGCCGTGGTCACGCCGACGGAGATCAAGGACGACGAACTGCTGACAGTAGCGGTGACACCCGACGGGATCACCCTCAACGGCGAGGCCATGGATGCGGTGGAACTGGAGCTCCAGCTCACCGATCGACTGGCCCTGCGCGACGACAAGACTGTAGTCATAGTCCCTCATGACGAGGTCATTCTCGGCAATGTCGTCGAAGTCCTGGATGTAGCCAAGGCCAGCGGGGCCGAAGGCCTGGCCATGTTGAATGAGATTGGGAGATAGACGTGAAGAAAAGCACGTTCCAGACCGAGAGTAAGACGACGGTGGTGCCCATCATCAACGTCTCTCTGGTCGTGGTGTTGACCCTGATGATGATCGCGCCGTTCCTGAACAATCAGGATGTGGATGTCGATCTGCCCCAGGCGCGGGCCAGCGAGGTCGATGACACCGACAACATAGAGATCACCTTCACTATCGACCGCGAGATCTGGGTCGGAGAGGACCTGCTGCAGCTGGGCGACGTCAGTCACTACCTGGGCAGCATGTGGGACGGCACGCCCTACGCTGTGGCCGTGCTCAAGGCCGACCGGAACCTGCCCTACGGCGAGGTCGAACAGCTGATCGCCGAGATCGAAGCCTCCGATGCACCGAGCATCGCCCTGGCGACGAAGGAAAAGGACCGGGAGGGCTCGCAATGATCATGCGACACATCGACCGATCCCGTTCCACCGGTGGCGGTATGGCGGCGAGCTTCGTGATCCACGGTGGCCTGTTGCTGTTGCTGGCGGCCTTCATGGGTCACCAGGCAGGTATCATCCAGGATGGCGGCGAACTCACGGAGATCGCCTACATCGAAGCCAAGTACGGCGAGGACGTGGCGGCCAAGGTCAAGATCAAGGAACCGCCCCGTCGTAAACCCGAACCGCCGGGCCGAGGCGTCAACACCGAAAGCGCGATGAAGCCCAAGCCCGAGGCTGTTGCTGAACCGCCCCGTCCCGAACCTAAACCGGCCGCAGCGCCCCAACCCAAGCCCCGTCTCGAGGCTCCGCCCCGGTTGCAGCCGGCAGCGCGAGCCCAGGCAGCGGAGGTGCAGGTGGCGGTGCCCGACGTCCAGTCGAAGGGTGAGCAGAAGGTACTGGCCCAGGCAACCACGCTCGAAACCAAGGCCTCGCGGCCGAAGTCTCGCAAGGTCATCGACGCCAGCAAGCTGGCCGGAACCCTGAAGACCAAGACGACCAGTGACGTCGCCGGTCCCCGGGCGGCCGCCCGTAAGCAGGACGATTCCTTCAAGCCGGCCACTACCGGATTGAAGAGCAAGGCCGGGTCGGTGGCGCTGGGTGACAACGTCGTGGCGGCAGCCGGCTCCAGCAGCGGCAACACGGTGAGCGAAGCGCCGGCCAACGTCGCATCGGGCGGTAGTCTGAAGTCGGCTGGGCGAAGTGAGTACGCCACGCCCACCGCCGGACTGACTCCGGCCGGCGGAAGCCGCAAAGCCAGTGGCAAGGGTGTACTGGATGTCACCGGACCCAGCGGCGGTGGCGGCGGCACGAAGACCGGCCGCAAGACCATCCTGAACTACGGTTCCGGTGGCGGCGGACGCGGCGGCGCCCTGAACAGTCGTCAACGCATCGCCGAACCCGCGGCCGAAAAAGATATCGTGGCTCAACCGCAGGCCGACTCCAAACCGCAGCAGGCTGTGGCCGAGGTAAAGTTGGACACCAAGGGTGTCAACATGACCATCACGGGTCAGATCCAGGGTCGCAAGATCCTCAAAAGCGTCGCGGCGGTATACTCGTCCCAGGCCAAGAAGAAGGGCTGGGAGGGTGTCGTGGCCGTTCACTTCACCGTGCTTGCCGACGGTCGCGTGAAGGACAACATGTACTTCGATCAGACTTCGGTACACCGCGACCTGAACAAGGCGGCCATGGCCGCCATCAAGCAGTTCCGATTCGCGCCGCTGCCGAGCGATCAGGCCGCCATCGAACAGTGGGGCGTCATCACCATAGTCTTCCGGCTGAACTAGAGGACCAGAGACATGGCAAACAAGAACATCTACACCCATCGAATCCGAACCCTCGGCCGTCAAGGGCTGTTAGCTGGTCCAGGGACACTCTGTCTGGCTACTGTACTGCTGGTCGCGGCGGTGATTGCGCCGGTTGCGCTGCTGGCCCAGGATGCGGACGGCGAGGAGTGGACCCAGGATGGACAGTCCGGTGGGGCATTGCCCGAGATGGTGGTCGAGGCCACCAACGAGGTCCGGCAGCAGATAGAGAAGAGTTCCTTCGAGTTCGAGCTGGACGCCACGGCGGTGGACTCGTTCTTCACGGCAATGGACAACGAGGCCCTGGGGGTCAGTCCGGTCAGCGGTCTGCAGCCCCATCTGAACAACCTCGAAACCCTGGTGAGCGATCAGCCGCCACACCTGTGGATCCAGGAAATGGCCAGCACTCCGGTGGCGACGTTCTATCCGGCCGATCCCGAAGGTCACGAGGTCAAACGCTGGTCCCTGGCGGTGACGGATTTCCGAGGTAGCCCCTTCAAGACCTACGAGGGCAAGGGACGTCCGCCCGAGCAATTGTCCTGGGACGGAGTGGGTGACACGGGCGATATGCTCAAGGTCGGCTACCCCTACAGTTACGTCTTCGGCATCACCGACAAGGGCACCAATAGCTACAACTATGCCGGCGTCGGCTTCCGTATTCCGGCCCTGGACTATCGGCGTGATGGTGATCGGATCCTGGAACTGGCCGGCGGTCAGCTCTTTATCCGAGAAGAAACCGATCTGACTGATGGCGGCAAGCAGTGGTTGACTCGTAGTGCCGACGAGATCCGGCGGCATCCCTACTCGCCTGTGCGGGTGGTGGTCACTGCCGAGACCCAGGACCTTGCGACTGCAAGGGCAAACGTCGTGGCGTCCTACCTGGCCGAGAGCATGATCCTGCCCCGCGAACAGGTGGAAACCCAGGTGGTCCAGCGGCCGGATCTGCGCTCCGAACTGGACGGTTCGGTGGCCGTGATCATAGAACACGTGGAGGATTGATCGACTCTTGCCGATCCACCATCAAGACCGGTACCGCGGCCCGATCCGAGAGGACGGGCCGCGGTATTGACGTCCCCGCCGCCTATCGTTAACGTGATTTGATCTTTCCCCCGACGGAGAACGGTCACTCGGGCAATCGTTGCCCGGCAAGGAACGGCACAAATCCCATGATCGATCTTGAGCGTCTCAACGCCCATTCCCGCCAGTTTGCCCGGCGGCTTTTTCGTCTCTGGCCGGAGTGGATCGGGTTCGCGCGTTACGACCCGTACGAGGATTTCGAGAAGGAAGCCCTGCTGGTGGAGGTTCCGTGTCCGGCCGGCGCTGCCGGTTACGGCCTGTTCATCACCACCAGCGAGTGGGAAATTTCCGTCGGCTTCGGTGAAAACTTTCATACCCGTTTTGGATCCTCGGGCGACGATGCTCCCGGAGATTTCTACGACGATGCCATCCGCTTCATCCAGGACTTCGTGGATGAGCGGATCGTGGTGGCCACCGCGTGGCAGGACAACGAGTGGATGGGTGCCTGGAAGCTGGACCGCAGGCTGGAATCCCTGGATGAGGTCGAGGCCGAACCCGAAGTGGAGGTGAAGATCAGGTCCTGGCTCGGCACCTGGGATCGTGACCTGCCCCGCCAACGCTCCGGCCACGAATGATTCCTATCCGTTGGGCTTGAATCTCAGGTCGATCGGACGTACCCTTCCGGATAACCGCATGCCCTGACTGCATGTCCACTGTCCTTCCCGAATTCGGATGGCCCATGGCTAGGTATCTGCACCCCGTTCTGATCGTCAACCCCGTGGCCGGGCAGGCCCGTGGTCTGCGCTTGGGCCAGCAGTTCCGCCAAACCTTCGCCAATCGCGACACGGTCTGTTCCGTACGGGTAACCAACGGACAGGGCGATGCTGAGAAATGGGCCCTGCGCGCGGCGGCAGACGGCTTCGATCTGATCGTCGCCATCGGGGGTGATGGAACCGTCGGTGAGGTCGTGGCCGGTCAGGCCCGTGCCGACCGAAAGGTCCCCATCGCCGTGGTGCCGGTGGGCACCGCCAATGTCGTTGCCTTGGCCCTGGCGTTGCCCTGGTTCCCGGGTATGGCGATCGACAACATCCTGGATGGGCGGGTGCTGCCCTTCGACGTCGGATACCTGCCCGCCCTCGATCGTCACTTCTTCCTGATGGCGGCCATCGGCTACCCCGCAAGGGTGATCCAGGACTCTCCCCGCCGACTCAAGAACCTGTTCGGGATCTTCACCTATGCCGGGGCGGCGATCCGCAATGCCCTGAATCTCGGCGACGTCCGAATCTTCATCGAGGACGAGCACGAACAGGTTCACGAATTCGAGGGCAACACGATCCTGCTCTCGAACATCGGCAAGATCGGCGACATCAACCTGAAAGTGACTCCGGACACCAGCGCCCATGACGGCAAGTTCGACCTGACGATCATTTCGAGCCGTTCCTTCTGGGACCTGATCCAGGTCTTGTTTCGCATGCTGACCTGGCGCTATCGTGCGACACCTCGACTGCACCACTTCCAGGCCCGCAAGGTGGTCATCGCTACCGACCCGCCGGTGGAAGTCCAGATCGACGGCGAAAACCTGGGCCACACTCCGCTGGAAGCGGAGATCCTGCCGGGAGGGGTTCAATTCATCGTCGGTGGCCGCTATCGGGAGGGCTCGGAGGTGGGGACCCTGATCCCCGAGTTCAAGCTGCCTGAAGCCTGGGTGCGACGGGGCTAAGACCGGACCGGATCATGTCCCCGCGTCGCCGGCGCCGCTCCTACAACGTCGGTTGCAGACCGTTCATCCTGATCTCGGTCAGTACCTCGATCACTTCGCCGCGACTGACGGCTCCGGGATTGCGGGCCCACCATCCCAGTACCTGCAGCAGGATCCCGACCAGAGCCCGGGCCACCAGGCCCGAATGCAGGTCGCCACGGTAGTAACCATCGGCGATGCCGGTCAGAAGGCCCCGTTCCTGGGAGTCGGTGAGGAACTCCTGAATCTCTTGACCCGGCGCCGTGGTGAGATTCCCCGGATCGAACAGAATGGCCGCCTCGGCGGGATATCGCTCGCAGAACGCGGCGATTGCCGTCATTTTGCTGCGTACCGCCGCATACCCCGATCGACCGTCGTCCGCGGGGAGTTTGGCCAGCTCCTGCTTCATTCTCACCAATCCCTGGCGAAGAATCTCCGCCAGCAAGGCGTCCTTGTCCTTGAAATGGAGGTAGACGGTGCCCACAGCCACGCCGGCCGCGGCGGCCACGTCGTTGGTGCGAGTGCCACGGGCCCCCTGTTCGAAGTACAGGGTGGTCGCGGCGTCCAGCAGTCGCCGCCGCGTCTCGATCTGGCTGCGCTGCCGGGCACTGGCAATGGGGCCGACCGGTTCCATGGATGTGACCTTTCGTGCTGATATGAAGAGACCACTATTCACTGAATAATTCTACATTCACTTGGTTTTGAGGTCAACTCATGATATGAACGGTCCTCGGTCTCTGAATCGACCCTCTGATTTCGGGTGGCGGGCCGCGACAGGGGCAATAGCGCGAGTGAACTCTCGTATCTAGTGTTGTATTTGTATAACAACTTTGCCGCGGAGGGTGGCCATGGGTTTTATCGGAGAGCCAGCAATCGAGCTGCGGACGAATTATGCCCTGGAGGACCGTGTCTTAAGGGATTCGGTGAATCGGGCAGGAGAAATCATGGGTTGTCGCCTGTACGCATTCTCTGTAATCTGACGGTAGCTGTCCGATGAGAAATGTGTGCAACAGCTCTCACGACTACCTTTGTAAAACCGCACCATCTTCGAGTTCGGATACGCACTGGGGGGCACCGCGCGCTGCTCCCCTTTCTTTGAGTCCTTGGCACAGATCCTCAGGCGGTTCCCTGTTTCCCCGCTGGACGAATTCAACCTTCCTCATGCTTGATGATGAACTTGATGCCGTCATCGTCGTTGTCCTCATCAGTCTCCGGAATGGCCTCCGGAATGACGCCGCTCTCGAAACCAGTTGCACCACCGGCGGCGGGTTCGACGTTCTCCTCGCTCACCTGCTCAGGTTCCGGTTCAGGGCTTGCCGGAGTCGGCGCTGCGGGCTGGACCGACCCTGTCACGGCCGCGTTCAATCCCGACGCCATGATGGTAGCCAAGACCGGGTCGTGTCCCCACCATCCACATGGTGTCGGAGCGTCTTCGGCAAGATCCAGACGGGCCACCAGCCAGGTCTCCGCATCGACCACGAGTTGTAGCCACGCGAAAGATCGAAACTGAGAAAGTCCAGCGCTCATGGGAATAATCGAGGTGTCCACGTTTTTCAGTGAGTAATGATCGCTGGCCGCAACAGCAGCGATGCCACTGCACGAATCCACTGCCCGGACAATCTCGTCGCCCAGACAATCGATGACGTCGGGCGAGGCGTAGAGTGCGATTTCACGGTCGGCAGCCAGGAGCATGTGACGGGCTCGATCGAAAGCCTGTTCCGGTTCGCGAAGCGCCAGGGGCAAGCCGACCTGAGCCGGAGTTGTCAGGTCAGCCAGCAATTGCACGGCGCGAGCGCCGGTGTTCTGCGTGTTCCGGATCAGGGCGTCGGTGAAATCGGCGGGTGGTTCGGGCAGATAGAGACGCGGCTTCTCCTGGACCACACGCACCGCGCCGCACTTGACCAGCGCCGAGAGGGTCTTGGCCAGATTGGCCGGATCTCGTCCCATTCCCTGGGCCACCTTGTAGCCACTGACCGGACCAGCGCCTGCGGCCTGAAGAGTTGCCAGATACACTTCCGCTTCGGTGCGGGTCAATCCCAGTTCGCGCAACGTCTGGGTGATCTCGTTGGTCCGGGTCATGGGGTTCCTCCGGTCGCTGAACCGCGATCCTCTCGACAGCGGATCGAGAAAATGTAGTATGCCTACAACATTACACCCTGGCCGAGGCTCGGCATCGCGTCAAGGCTGAATTCGGAGTTCTGGGGTTTGCTCTTGGCGGTGGGTTGATTATCCTTTCTGCCTCCCATGACCCGGAACCGTTGCCTTCATTTCCAGTCAGGATACCCCGGTATGCAGATACGCAATGTCGCGATCATCGCTCACGTCGACCACGGCAAGACAACACTCGTCGACCAGATCCTGCGTCAGAGCGATGTCTTTCGCCAGGGCCAGGAGATTCGCGAGCGGGTGATGGACTCCCATGACCTGGAACGCGAGCGCGGTATCACCATCACTTCCAAGAATTTCGCGGTGCACTACCACGATACGCGGATCAACCTGATCGACACACCGGGACATGCGGATTTCGGCGGCGAGGTGGAGCGCGTCCTGAAGATGGCTGATGGTGTGCTGCTGCTGGTGGATGCTTTCGAGGGGCCCATGCCGCAAACGCGATTCGTTCTGCAGAAGGCCATGCAGCTGAATCTCAAACCGGTCGTGGTGATCAACAAGGTCGATCGCAAGGGTGCGCGTCCCCACGAGGTCCTGGACGAGGTCTTCAATCTCTTCGTGGAACTCGACGCCAGCGACGAGCAGCTGGATTTTCGGGGCGTCTATGCCGCGGGCCGCGACGGCTGGGCCGTGGGCGAACTGGATGATGATCGGACGGACCTTTCGCCGTTGCTGGACATGATCATCAACCACGTACCGGCGCCGGAGCAGAGCGATGGACCGCTGCAGCTACTGGTTGCAGCCATGGACCACAGCGATTATGTCGGTCGCATCGGGGTGGGTCGAGTCGTGCGGGGCAGCCTGCGGGCCAAACAGCCCGTGGTCCTGATCAAGCGCGACGGCCAGGAAGTCAAGACCCAGGTCCGGCGGCTCTATGTCTTCGACAACCTGGGCCGGTCCGAGGTCACCGAAGTCAGGTGCGGCGACATCTGCGCCGTAGTCGGACTGGAGAACGTGGACATCGGTGATACTCTGGCCGACGCCGAGCATCCCGAGCCGTTGCCGATCATCGCCATCGACGACCCCACTCTGCACATGAGCTTCATGCCCAACGACAGTCCTGGCTACGGTCAGGAAGGCAAGTATGTTACCAGTCGCCAGGTTCGGGACCGGCTCTATCGCGAGGCCGACCGGGACGTGGCCTTGAAGGTCGAGGATACCTTCAGCGCCGACACCTTCAAGGTTTCCGGCCGCGGGATCCTACACCTTTCGATCCTGATGGAGAACATGCGCCGTGAGGGCTTCGAGTTCATGGTCGGCCAGCCCCAGGTGATCTACAAGGAGATCGGCGGCCGCAAGGCCGAGCCGGTGGAGATCCTGACGGTCGACGTACCGGCGGACCTGGCGGGCACGGTCATCGAGTATGCTGCAACGCGCAGGGGTGATATGGTCTCGATGGAGCAGAAGGACGGCCGGTCCCATCTGACCTTTCACATTCCCAGCCGGGGTCTGATCGGTTTTCGTAGCCGCATGCTGAGGGCCACCGGTGGCGAGATCGTCATGCACCACAGATTCCATCAGTACGAGTACTTCAAGGGATCGATCCCCGAACGGATCACCGGCAGCATCCTGTCTCAGGGCAACGGTAAGGCCGTGGCCTTCGCACTGGACGCCCTGCAGGATCGCGGGACCTTCTTTGTCGAGTCGGGCGAGAACCTCTACACGGGACAGATCATTGGCGAGTACACCAAGGATGACGATCTGATCGTCAACGCCCAGAAGGCCAAACAGCTGTCCAACATGCGGGCGTCAGGCACCGACCGAAAGATGCGGATCGCGCCGCCCCTGCGTATGAGTCTGGAGGAATCCCTGGAGTATCTGAACCACGACGAATACGTCGAGGTTACGCCCAAGTCGATCCGCCTGCGTAAGTCGATCCTCGACGAGAACGAGCGCAAGAAGGCGGTCAAACGAGCCCGCCTGAGCGGACCTGCGGCGTAGCGGTGTCCGGGCAATGAACGGAGAGACCATGATCCTGCTGGAATTCTCGATGTACCCAACCGACCAGGGTGCCAGCGTCAGCGATTACGTGAAACGAAGTCTGGAGATCATCGACGAGTCGGGCCTACCGTACCGGCTGGGGCCCATGGGCACCTGCATCGAGGGCGAGTGGGACGAGGTGATGGCTGTGGTCCGACGCTGCCATGAACGCATGAGTGAAGACTGCGAGCGAATCGCCTGCCAGATCAAGATCGACTCGCGTGCCGGTGGCGGAGGTCGTCTGGACAGCAAGGTCGAGACCCTGCGTCGCAAGACCGGACGCGATCTCAGGACCTGAGTCGGATCGGAGACGCCAACACGGGGACGGGTGTTTCGTGCATGTGATTCTGGAACCGCCGGATTGGGCCCACGCCCTGCAGAGCGATCTCACCGACTGGCAGCGGGCGCCGGTGCCGGTGGCCCGGCTTGAACCGATCACCCTCCCGGACGACGCTTTCTTCGAGTATGCCTGGGTGGACGCGGACGGCGAACGGAGGCCTGATCCAGCCAATCCCAATCCCCGCCTGAATCCCTGGTGGGATTTTGCCAGCAACCTGCAGGGGCCCGACTACCGCCCCGACGCCGTCGCGGCCGCGGCAACGGGCCGTCCCCGGGGCAGGGTGCTGCGCCTGGAGGTCGACTCGAAGTTGCTGGGCGAAACCCGCCGGGCGCTCATCTACTCGCCGGCCGGGTCGGCGGAGGCCGCGTTACCGGTGGTGCTCTTCCAGGACGGGAAGGCTTACTACGGCTGGGGACGGGCGCCCCAGGTGCTCGATCGGTTGTTGGCAGGGGGGGAGGTTGCACCGGCCCACCTGGTATTCCTGCCACCCAGGCAACGCACCAGAGAGTACGCCTTCAATGATCTCTACCGCAGATTCATTCTCGAGGAACTGTTGCCGCAGGTGGAACGACGAGCCCGTTGCGACGGACGCCGGGTGGCCTGGGGAGCCAGTCTCGGCGGACTGCTGAGCGCCCAGCTGGCCTGGGAGCGTCCGGATCTCTTCCAGAAGGTGGTGACCCAGTCGGGAGCCTACCTGTTTTCGGCCGATATGGATCTGACCGATCCCTTCGCCGGCAACGAGACGTTCCTGCAGCAGGTACGATCCGAATCTTCCCGTGCGGTTGCCTGGCATTTGGACTGCGGGACCCTGGAATGGTTGTTGGAGAGCAACCGCCGCGTTTGCTCCGCCCTCGCCCAGCGGGGACACGAAGCCCGGTTGCTCGAACGCAACGTGGGCCACAACTGGACCAACTGGCGCAACGGACTGGCCGCTGGCTTCCGCTTCGCCCTGGATGACTGACCTCCGGAGCCTGTCTGCTCGAAACCGGACCGATTCACTTGCTAAAACGGCCGGTGCCGATCATTTTTGCAGGGAACCCAGGGTAACGTCCGCCGTTTATCCGGTGGTCTCTGAACCTTTATGAAAGGCTTATCGTCATGCGTTTCATGCAAATCTGTCTCGTCATCGTCTCGCTGTTGCTGGCCGGTGGAGCCCTGGCCGGGGAAAAGAAATTCGGCAAGGGAATATCGGCTCCCGATACGGTGAAGGTGAGTGACCTGATGGCCGCCCCCGAGGCCTACGTGGGCGAAACGATTCGCGTGCAGGGAATGGCCGTGGCCGTCTGTGCCCACCGAGGCTGCTGGGTGAATCTGGCCTCGGATGTCGAGGGCGAGACGGTGCGGGTCAAGGTCCAGGACGGCGAGATTGTCTTCCCTCCCGAGCTGGTCGGTGACGTGGTGATCGCCGAAGGCATGTGGACCAGCAACCAGCTCGATCTCGAAACCACCAAGAAGGTCTGTGCCCATCGGGCCGAAGAAGCCGGCGAGAAGTTCGACCCCGAGTCGGTCACCGAGTGCATGACGCTGTACCAGTTGTCGGGTACCGGCGCCGTAGTGGTCGGCAAGTAGATCGCTGTATGAGCACTTTCCGCAAGGTATGTCGCTGGCTCCATCGAGAGCTGGGTTTTCTGGCCGTGGGCTTGACCCTGGTGTACGCCATCAGCGGAATCGCCGTGAATCATGTCCACCACTGGGATGCCAACTACGCCCGGACCGAGGAGATGGCGGCCATCGAACCTGTGGGTACCGGACCCACGGCGGTGATCGCCCCTGTGGTTCTGGAGCGTCTGGCCCTGGTGGAGCCGATCAAGAACACCTGGCGAGCGGACGAGACCCTGTTGCAGGTCTTCCTGGACGACAGCAGCCTGGATGTGGATCTGGTCACCGGGCAGGTTGTGAGGCGGGGCTTCAGCAAGCGGCCCTTGCTCTTCGACCTGAACTTCATGCATCTGAACACGGGCAAGGGTCCGTGGACGGGCATTGCCGATGTCTATGCGGGCGTTCTGATCGTCTTGGCGATCAGCGGAATCTTTCTGGTCAAGGGCCGCAAGGGATTGAATGGGCGTGGTGGTGTGCTGATGGCCCTGGGCTTCCTTCTTCCGCTGGTCTACGGCGTGTGGATGCGGATGGCGGGCTGAGACCTGCACCGCGAACTCGAAATCACGGGCCGCTCCAACAGGAGCGGCCCACTTCGCATTCGCAGGCACCCTGGGGGATCAGTCCATGTACGGCATGGGCGGTTCATAGCCCAGCAAGCGGGCATACACCGATAACGCACCCCGGTGATGGGCCGTGTGCTCAGCGATGGCGGCGATGATCGCGGCCCGCGGTTCGCCGGCCATGATCGGACCCTGGGCGATGGGTGCCATCATCTGCTCGGCAGTCTTGTCCGCCAGGACTGCGGCGGAGCCATCGACCGCGCGCACCAGCCACGCCAGGGCATCCTGCAGGGAAGTGCACTGCCGGACTGCAACCTGGTGAGCGGCGAAGTCGAGGTCGAATCCTTCATCCCTGAACCCACCCTCCATGAACCAATCGATGGTCTGGGCTACGTGGGCCACGTGTTGGGCCACCGTGAACTGCGGGGGTGTGGGGGTGAAGCCCGAATCCTCTTCCTTGAACACACTGCAGGTGCGGCTGAAGAACTGGAGGGCCTGCATGACGGGAACAGCATAGGCATTGTCAGCCATTGTCTTCCTCCGCTGGTAATGTGAATCGATCGCCGGGCGTATCCGGGCGGACCGTTCGCCATCAGTGATGTCCGGTATCATTGCCGCGGATTGTAGCCCAGGGCCATCGGGCTGTCACTCTCAACCTGTGTCGTGCTCGGACGGCAGGGCACGACCGGACGGGGACGTGGCGGGCCTTGACTCGCCTGCCCGCGGACTCTAGCTTATGCGAGTCTGGCGCTGAATGCTTGCGACGGCTTCTGATTCGCCAATCCACTTTCTTTCATCCTCTTACGGGCGAGGGACACCATGGGCAGGACTATCGGAATCCGGCGCGAAGACAAGAGTCAGTGGGAACGCCGAGTTCCTCTTGTGCCGGCTGACCTGGCTACCCTGCAGTCCGACAATGATATCCGCTTCCTCGTCCAGCCCTCTCCGATCCGGGTCTACGCCGACGAAGACTTCGCTGGACAAGGCATCACCGTCCAGGAGGATCTGTCACCGGCGGACATCGTCTTCGCGGTCAAAGAGATTCCCGTGGCGCAGCTTCTGCCTCGCAAGGTCTACGTGTATTTTTCGCACACGGTCAAGGGGCAGGACTACAACATGCCCATGCTCCGGCACCTGCTGGACAGCGAAGCAACCCTCATCGACTACGAGCGCATCGCCGACGAGCAGAATCGACGCCTGATCTTCTTCAGTATCCACGCCGGCTACGCCGGGATGATCGATAGCCTCTGGTGCCTGGGCAGGCGTCTGGCCGTCCTGGGCCGCACGACGCCGCTGCTGGAGATCAAGCAAACCTACGAGTACGATAGCCTGGATGAAGCCAAGGCTGAGCTGCGCCGCATCGGGAAGAAGATCGCCGCAGAAGGACTGGGTCAGCACCGCGAGCCGTTGATCATCGGTATCGCGGGCTACGGCAACGTGTCCCGGGGTTGTCAGGAGATCCTGGATTGCCTGCCGGTGCGAGAGATCGCGGTGGCCGATCTGGCCGCGACCGCCAAGGCCTCGGTGGACGAAGTCGGTCCGCTGATCAAGGTGGTTTTTCGGGAGGAGGATATGGTCGAACCCCGGTCGTCGGACGCCCAGTTCGTGCTGCAGGACTACTACCAGCACCCGCGGAACTACGTCGGTGTCTTCGAGCGGCACCTGCCCAGCCTGGACCTGCTGGCCAATACCATCTACTGGGAAGAAAAGTACCCGCGACTGGTTACCCGCAAGTGGGCGCGGGCCAATTACGGTGCCGGCAAGTCGCCGCGACTGCAAGTCATCGGCGACATCAGCTGCGACATCGAGGGCAGCATCGAACTCACCTTGAAAGCGCCGCAACCGGACAACCCGTGTTACGTCTATGATCCGGAGACGAAGTCGGTCAGCGACGGCGTCGAGGGAGTCGGACCGGTCATCATGGCCGTCGACAATCTGCCCTGCGAATTGCCTCGGGAAGCTTCGCAGCATTTTAGCAAGGTGCTGCGGGACATGGTGCCCGCACTGGCCCAGGCGGATTTCGACCAGGACCTCGACAGCCTGCAGTTGCCGTCGTATCTCAAGAAGGCCATCATTACTCACAAGGGCGAATTGACACCTGGGTTCCGGTATCTCCAGGCCTGTCTGGACCGGACCGGCAAGTAGCAGCAACAGTGGGGCCGAGGCCCGCACCTCCTGGTGCGGCTTCGTCCTGTCTCCCGGGAGGGTTTGGATGAAAAAGATCCTGGTTCTGGGTGCGGGCATGGTGGCGGGGCCTCTTGTCCGCTATCTGCTGGATCACGAGTATGAACTGACGGTTACGAGTCTGGTACTGGAAGACGCAGTCAAGCTGATCGCCGGCGACCCCGGCGGCAAGGCGTTGAACCTGGACCTGGCGGATGAAGAGGCTCTGGCCGGGCTTGTCCGCGACCATGACCTGACCATCAGTCTGGTGCCCTACAGCTTCCACCCTCTGGTGGCGCGGCATTGTTTGAACGCCCGCAAGCACCTGGTCACCGCCTCCTATGTATCGGCCGAGATGGAGGCGCTGGATCAGGAAGCCCGTGATCTGGATCTCATCCTGCTCAACGAGATCGGTCTGGACCCGGGTATCGACCACATGTCGGCCATGCGGATCATCGACGATGTGCACGCGCGCGGCGGCAAGATCAGGCATTTCCGCTCCTACTGCGGCGGATTGCCGGCGGCTGACGCGAGCGACAACCCCTTCGGTTACAAGTTCTCCTGGGCTCCCCGGGGTGTGTTGCTGGCCAGCCGCAACGGGGCCCGTTACTGGCGGGACAATCATGTGGTGGAGGTACCGCCGGAGCGCCTGTTCCGGGACATGCGCCTGCTGCACGTGCCCGACGCCGGCGACTTCGAGGCCTATCCCAACCGGGATTCGCTGATGTACAAGGACATCTACCAGTTGGGCGACGAGGTGCGTTCGGTCTTCCGGGGCACGCTGCGTTACATCGGTTGGTGTGACACCATGTACCATTTCGGGCGGATCGGACTGCTCGATCTGGAATCCCGCGAGAGCCGCGGCATGTGCTGCGCCGACTACATGCGCCAGCTCTTGGAGTGCGGGCCCAGCGAGGATCTGCGAGTCGTCGCGGCCCAGCGCATGGGGCTGCCCGCCGACTGCCTGCCGCCATGGAATCTGCACTGGCTGGGCTTGTTTTCCCGGCGGCCCATCGGCCGGGACGAGATCTCGCCGCTCGAACTTGTGGGCGAGATCATGGAAGAGAAGCTATCCTACCGGCCAGGTGAGCGGGACATGATTGCCCTGTTCCATGTCTTCAAAGCCTGGTTTCCGGGCGACGACCACTATGAGCGACTGACGTCGACGCTGGTCGACTACGGCGTCCGTTACGGGGATACCGCCATGTCGCGGACGGTCTCGTTGCCGGCAGCCATCGCGGCGCGCCTGATCCTCGAGGATCGAGTTCCCCAGCGCGGTGTACTGCGACCGGTGGTGCCCGAGATCTACAACCCGGTTCTGGATGAGCTCGCGGAACTCGATATCGTATGTAAAGAGGAGTCGACGGTTTACTGACCGACGACCATCCACGCACGGCCGGACCGACCGGCCACGGACAGCGGAGGCAACTGGATCATGGCCAAGATGACCAAGAATCGGATTTTCCGGGCCCTCGGTCTGAAGTCGAAGATGAAGGGTGCCAGCTACGGCGGCGAGTGGTTTGCCGATAGCAACGACTTCATCACCTCGGCGAATCCCACGACCGGTGAGGTCCTGGCCCGCATCGAGCAGGCCAGTGCCAAGGACTACGACAAGGTCATGAAGCAGGCCCGCAAGGCCTTCCTGACCTGGCGTGAGATGCCGGCGCCCCAGCGTGGCGAGATCGTCCGCCAGGTGGGCGAGGCCCTGCGCGAGGAGAAAGAGATGCTGGGCGCCCTGGTCAGTCTGGAAATGGGCAAGATCTACACCGAGGGCCTGGGCGAGGTCCAGGAGATGATCGACATCTGCGACTTCGCCGTCGGCCTGAGCCGCAACCTGAGCGGGCCGACCCTCCAGAGCGAGCGTCCCAAGCATCGCATGATGGAGCAATGGCACCCCCTGGGGGTCATCGGTATCATCAGCGCGTTCAACTTTCCGGTGGCGGTCTGGGCCTGGAACACGGCCCTGGCCTGGGTCTGTGGTGACAGTTGCCTATGGAAGCCCTCGAGTAAGACTCCGCTGTGCGCCATCGCCTGCCAGAACATCGTCAACGAGGTGTTCAAGGCCAACGGCCTGCC
>Ga0070728_10003957_pt1 | contig 15851 bp, 13 predicted proteins | sample tdDd471_FD_66723 | JGI IMG/M metagenome (GOLD analysis project Ga0070728, IMG submission 66723) | Marine sediment microbial communities from the Atlantic coast under amendment with organic carbon and nitrate - tdDd47.1 | ecosystem: Environmental > Aquatic > Marine > Coastal > Sediment | place...
GGCGCGGCGGGGACCGAGGGGCTCGACGACTCGGGAGGCGCCGGCGCGGGCGGCACCGCCGGGCCCGACGACACGGGCGGCGCCGGTTCGGGCGCGGGCGGCGCCGGCGCGGCGGGGACCGCCGGGCTCGACGACTCGGGAGGCGCTGGCGCGGGCGGCACTGGCGCGGCGGGGACCGCGGGGCCCGACGGCTCGGGCGGCGCCGGCGCGGGCGGCACCGCGGGGCCCGGCGGCGGCGCGGCGGGCGCCATCGACTCGGGGGCCGGCGCGGGCGCGGGGGGTGGCTCGAAGCCGGCGGGCGCCGCCGCCGAAGACGGCTCGGGGTCGGGCTCGAGCGCGGCGAGGTCGACCTCCATCGACGACGCCTCCTCCTCGGCGATCTGCTTGCGGAGCTCCTCGATCGGCAGCTCGCCCGGCTTGGCGACGCGCGTCGACTCGGGATCCCCCGTGGCGTTGAACAGGTCGTAGTCGCCGAGCTCGACCTGCAGGGTCGGCTCCTTGGGGTACGCCTCCGGAGGGATCGGCTGATCGACCGGCAGCGCGCGCGTCACGTCCTCGGTTTCGAAGGCGTTCAGCGGCAGCTCGCCGGCCTCCGCGGTCCGCGTCACGTCGTCGAAGGCGTCGAGCGGCAGCTCGCCCCGGTCGGCCACGCGGGTCGGTGGATCGTCGTCGGTGTCCCCGATCGACGGGAAGTCGTCGAGGTTCAGGCCCGACAGCGACAGCTCGATGTCGAGCGACTCGGGGCCGTCGCCGCGCGCCGGGATCTCGAGCCCCCCGGCCGCCGCCACCACCACGCGCACCGCGTGCGACAGGGCGTCGACCCGCTCGCTCGGCGACGACGCGAGCATCGACTCGTAGATCGCCAGGGCGTCGCCCAGCTTGCCCTTGCCGAGCAGCCAGCCGGCGTCGGCGAGCGCCTCGTCGGGCTCCTCGGCGGCCAGCCAGACCTGCGCGCCGAGCAGCTCCAGCGCCTCGAGCGTAGCCTTCGCCGCCGTATCGCCCGGGTCGCGCAGGGCGAGCTCGCGCGCCGCCGCGAGGGCCGCGTCGAGGGCACCGGCGCGCAGCGGCTCACGCAGCGCCTCGGCGAGCGCCGCCCTTCGCTTGTCGGGATCAGCCACGGGGTCGGGACCCGATGACAGCGCGGATGGGATCGGTTCGTCAATGATGTGCGACGCCCCGGCGCGGCTTGACGCGGGTGAGCTCCCTTGCGATCTGGCCTCCGAGGCGCGAGCCGATGCTCTTCAACAGCTTCGACTACATCGTCTTTCTCGTCCTGGTGTTCGGGCTGTTCTGGTGGCTCGAGCCCTCGACGAGCGGCTTCGCCCGACGGATCGCCGCCGGGTCGGCGTCACGCGTGCGCGCGCTGGCGACCACGCGGACCGCCCTGCTCCTGGTCGCCTCGTACCTGTTCTACATGTCGTGGAACGCGGTCTTCATCCTGTTGATCGTCGCGTCCACGCTCATCGACTACGGGGTCGGGCTCGCGCTGGGCCGCACCGAGCGGGAGGGGTGGCGCAAGGCGCTGGTCGGGCTGAGCCTCGCCGTGAACCTCGGCATGCTCGGCCTCTTCAAGTACCTGGACTTCGGCCTCGTCGCGGCGTCGCAGACCGCCGGCCTGTTCGGGGTCGAGTGGACCCCCGAGCTGCTCGACCTGATCCTGCCGGTCGGCATCTCGTTCTACACGTTCCAGACGCTGAGCTACACGATCGACGTCTACCGGCGCCGCATCCCGCCGCACCGCGACGTGCTCGAGTTCGCGACCTACGTCGCCTTCTTCCCGCAGCTCGTCGCCGGCCCGATCGTGCGGGCCAAGGACTTCCTGCCGCAGTTCCGCGGGCGGCCGAAGCTCACCGGCGAGGGCGCGCAGAGCGGGATCTACCTGATCGTCCGCGGGCTCGTGAAGAAGGTCGCGATCGCCGACTTCCTCGCCAGCTCGCTGCTCGATCGCGTCTGGGACAACCCCACCGCGTTCAGCTCCGGCGAGGTCTGGGTCGCCGTCTACGCCTACACCTGGCAGCTGTACGGCGACTTCTCCGGCTACACCGACATCGCCCGCGGCAGCGCGCGGCTCGTCGGCTTCGAGCTGCCCGAGAACTTCGACCGGCCCTTCAACAGCACCGGCCCGGTGGAGTTCTGGCGGGTCTGGCACATCACCCTGTCGCGCTGGGTGATGGACTACCTGTACATCCCGCTCGGCGGCTCGCAGAAGGGCGAGTACCGCACCTACGCCAACCTCTTCGTCTCGTTCCTCATCATCGGCGTGTGGCACGGCGCGGGCTGGAACTTCGTGCTCTTCGGCCTCTGGCACGCGACGGGCGTGACGCTCAACCGCGCCTACCGCCAGTGGCGCAAGTCGCGCGGGCTGCCCGACCGGCCGCCGAAGGGCGGGTGGAAGCGGGCGCTGCTCGTGTTCATCAGCGTGCACTTCTTCGTGGTGCACTGGCCGCTGTTCCGCTCGCCGACCGTCGAGAACATCGGCGCGATGTACACCCAGATGTTCGCCGCCAACGACTGGGCGTCCATGCGCGTCGACCCGTGGGTCTTCGCGGTGATGCTCGGCGTCGGCCTCACCCACTTCTGCCCGCGCCGGTGGGTAGACTGGTTCGAGGAGCGCGCGCACGGGCTGCCGTGGCCCGTCTTCACCGTCTGCGTCGTGGCGATCGCGGCGATCCTCATGCACGTCGCGGCTGGACAACAGCAGCCGTTCATCTACTTCCAGTTCTGATGGCCACCGAGACCCACTACCGATCGTGTCCGTTGTGCGAGGCGATGTGCGGGCTCGAGATCGAGCACGACGGACAGCGCGTCTCGTCGATCCGCGGCGACGCCGACGATCCGCTGAGCCGCGGCTTCATCTGCCCCAAGGGCCCCGCGCTCGCGGCGCTGCACGAGGACCCCGACCGGCTCCGTCAGCCGATGCGGCGGGTCGGTGACCGCTTCGAGCCGATCGGGTGGGACGACGCGCTCGACCTCGCGGTCGACGGCATCCACCGCACCCAGGAGCGACACGGCCGCGACGCGGTCGGGATCTACGTGGGCAACCCGAACGTCCACAACCTCGACAACATGATCTTCGGCCCGATGTGGATGCGGGCGCTGCGGACGCGCAACAAGTACAGCGCGACCTCGGTCGATCAGCTGCCGCACCACCTCGCGGCGTACTGGATGTTCGGCCACATGATGCTGATCCCGATCCCGGACGTGGATCGGACCGAGCTCATGTGGGTGATGGGCGCCAACCCGCTCGCGTCCAACGGCAGCCTGATGAGCGCGCCGGGGATGCGGCGGCGGCTCAAGGACATCCAGTCGCGCGGGGGCCGCGTCGTGGTGTTCGATCCGCGGCGCACCGAGACCGCGGCGGTCGCCGACGAGCATGTGTTCGTGAAGCCGGGCGCCGACGCGTGGCTGCTCGCCGCGGTCTGCAAGATCGCGCTCGCCGAGGGCCGCGGGCCGGGGCACGCCCGCGAATGGGTCGAGGGGCTCGGCGCGCTGACCGACGCGGTCGCGCCGTTCTCGGTCGAGGAGGCCGCGCGCCGCACCGGCGTCGCCGCCGATGCGATCGAGCGCCTCGCGCGCGAGCTGTGCGGCGCCGACCGCGCGGTGGTCTACGGCCGGATGGGCCTGTCGACGCAGCGCTTCGGCGGGCTCTGCCAGTGGCTGATCAACGCGATCAACGTGGTCACGGGCAACTTCGACCGCGAGGGCGGCGCGCTGTTCACGGCGCCGGCGCTCAACGCGATCGAGCTGCCCAAGGGCTTCGGCCTCGCGCCCGGCAGCTTCGACCGGTTCCGCAGCCGCGTCCGCGAGCTGCCCGAGCACAACGGCGAGCTGCCGGTGTCGACGCTCGCCGACGAGATCCTCACGGAAGGCGACGGCCAGGTCCGCGCGTTGGTCACGGTGGCCGGCAACCCCGTCCTGTCGACGCCCAACGGCGGCCGGCTCGACGGGGCGCTGTCGACGCTCGAGCACATGGTGAGCATCGACTTCTTCCTCAACGAGACGACGCGGCACGCGAGCGTGATCTTGCCGCCGCCGTCGCCGCTGTCGCGGCCGCACTACGACGTCGCGTTCCACCACCTCGCGGTGCGCAACACCGCGAAGTTCAGCGACGCGCTCTTCGAGCCCGACCCGGGGACGATGCCCGAGCACCGCATCTTGCTGTCGCTGATCGAGCGGCTGCAGCGGCGGCGCGGTCGGTGGGGCCTGCGCGAGGCGGCGCAGCACCGCGCGATGCGAGCGCTCGGGCCGGCCGGGATCGTGGACCTCGGCCTGCGGATCGGCGCGCACGGCGTGCGCAAGGGTCGCGACGGGGTGAGCGTGCGGCGGCTGCGCGCCGAGCCGCACGGCGTGGACCTGGGGCCGCTGCGCCCGTCGATGCCCGACGCGATGCGCGCGTTCCGCGAGCGCGTCGATCTGGCGCCGGCGCGCTTCGTCGGCGACCTCGAGCGGCTCGCCGCCGACGACGAGGCGACGGACGCGCTGTCGCTGATCGGACGGCGCCACCTGCGCAGCAACAACAGCTGGATGCACAACGCCCCGAAGCTGATGGCGGGCAAGCCCATCTGCACCCTGCTGATCCACCCCGACGACGCGGCGGCCCGTGGGATCGTGGACGGAATGAAGGTCACGGTGCGCTCGCGCGTCGGAGCGGTCGAGATCGACGCGCAGCTGTCCGACGAGGTGATGCCCGGCGTGGTCTCGATCCCGCACGGGTTCGGACACGACCGCGAGGGCGTCCGCTTGTCGGTGGCGACCGAGCACGCGGGGGCGAGCATCAACGACCTGACCGACGAACGACGGATCGACGAGCTGACCGGCAACGCCGCGTTCAGCGGGGTGCCCGTGGAGGTCTCTGCGTGAGCGACGCCGCGGCCACGACGCCCGAGCGCGCGGCCCACCCGGCGGGGGTGTGGCGCGCGATCAAGATCGCCCTCTTCGGGGCGTGCTTCCTCTGGATCCCGTACGTCGTCCCCGGCCTCGAGGAGCTGCAGGTCGTGGGCCCGCACGACGACTGGCCGCTCACCGACCTGATCGGCGCCGACCCGCGCCAGGGCGGGGCCGGGCTCGCCGGCGCGCTGCGGCGGCCGCACACCTACGAGCAGGACGACGACGCGCTGATGGAGTCGGCGCCGCTGCCGCCCGCGATCGATCTGGGCGAGGACGACGTCGCCCCGACGCCGCCGCCGGCCGAAGGCGACGACCCGGACCGGCCTCAGCCGCCGCCGCGGATCGAGCGCGCGGAGCTGCGCGGCCTGACCCGCGAGATCGAGGACCCGCACCACTCGATGCGCGGCTTCTACCAGCAGCTCGCGCGGGTGGCGCGCGACGAGCCGGTGCTCGCGCGGCTGAGCGTCTACGGCACCTCCACCAACGGCGCCGACCGCATGACAAGCCAGCTGCGCCGTCGGATGCAGGAGCGCTTCGGCGACGGCGGCAAGGGCTGGGTCCCGATCGCGCCGGGCTGGCGCTTTCAGCGGCACCAGGACGTCGAGTGGGAGTCGGACCACTGGGACACCTTCGTGGTCAACCGCGGCGACGCGCCGATGGACTACTACGGGTTCGGGGGCGTGCTCGCGGTGAGCGAGCATCACGGCGCGTACAGCCAGATCGGCACCGTCGAAGGGGACGGACCTGGCACCGCGGTCGGGGTCTACCGGCTCTTCTACCAGGCGTGGCCCGAGGGCGGCCTGATGAGCGTGCAGGTCGACGAGGGCCGACGGCGCACGATCGATACACACGCCGACCAAGTCGAGGACCGCGTCGAGACGATCGAGGTCTCGGACGGCGCGCACCAGCTCAGCGTGCGAGCCGAGCAGAACGACGAGGGCGAGGGCGGCCGGGAGGACCTGCGGCTTTACGGCGTGACCATGGAGCGGCCGGGGCCCGGCGTGGTGGTGGACGGGCTCGCGCTGATCGGCGCGTTCACCCGCGTGCTGCGCCTGTTCGACCGCGAGCACCTCGCGCGGCAGGTGCGCCAGCGCGATCCGAACCTCGTGGTGTTCTGGATGGGCGCGAACGACGCGGTCAGCGAGTCGGTGGCGTTCGTCCCTTCGCGGTATCGAACGCACTACCGAGGGATCCTGCGCCGCTTCCAGGACGCCAACCCCGGCATGAGCTGCATGGTCATGTCCATCCTCGACAAGGGCGAGCGCGTCGGCGGCCGGATCCGCACGCGCCCGCGTGTGCCGCGCCTCGTCGAGGTGCAGCGCGAGGTGGCGCTCGCCGAGGGCTGCGCCTTCTTCGACACCTACGAGGCGATGGGCGGCGACGGCACCATGGCGCGCTGGTATCGCAACTCGCCGCGCCTCGTCACCGACGACCTCGGGCACCTCACCGCCTCGGGCTCGCGGATCATGGGCACCCTGGTCTACCGCGCGCTGCTCAAGGGCTACGACGACTGGATCGCGGCGGGCATGCCTGCGGCTGGCGGGTGAGCGCCCGACGCGCGAGGCTTGTGGGGTGAGCCAGGGGACACGAGCGCTCGCGCTGACCGCGGCCACGCTCGTGGCGAGCGCGGCGTGGCCCCGGGCGCGCGCGCAGATCCCGGTCCGGCCGCCGGTGTACCCGGTCGCGATCGAGAACCGCGGCGCGCTCGCTCACTTCGACCGCGCGCTGGCGTCGCTGACAGAGGACCCGACCGAGCGTGTCCGCGTGATCCACTGGGGCGACAGCAACGTCGCGGCGGATCTCTGGACCGCAATCACACGTGACACACTCCAGGCCCGCTTCGGCAACGGCGGGAGCGGCTACTTGCTGCCCCGCACGCACGGGAGCTGGCACCGGGTCCCCGTGCGGCTGACCACCGACGGCGGCTGGGCGGTCCGCCGGCGCGGGTTCACCGAGGGGTTCGGCCCGAACGACGGCCTGTGGGGGATCGCGGGCGTCGCGATGGAGCCGGCGCGGCCGGGGGCGACGCTGACGGTGGAGCTGCCCGAGGCGGGCGTGGGGCGGACGTTCGAGCTGCACCTGCTCGCCCGGCCCCGACCCGGGCGGCTCGAGGTGCGCATCGACGGAGGGCCGTGGGAGGAGCTGTCGACGCGCCAGTCCCGGATCGGGCTGTTGGTGTATCGGCGGTTCTTCGACGCGGGCCCGCACCGGGTCCGCATCCGCCACGCCGGCGGCGTGCCGCGGATCCTCGGCGTGACCGTCGACCGCCCGCACGGGGTGACCTACGACGTGATGGGCATCAACGGGCACCGGGCGAGCGCGATCAACGGCTGGAACGAGGCGCTGCTGGCCGACCAGCTCCGCCGGCGCCGGCCCGACCTGGTCGTGCTGAGCTACGGCGGCAACGAGGCGCTGGACCCGAACCTCGGGTTCGGCGTCTACGAGCAGCAGACGCGAGACGCCATCCGGCGCATCCGCCACCTGACGCCGCGGGCGAGCTGCCTGCTCGTGGGTCCGCTCGCGACGTTCCCGCGTCACGCCGAGCGGATGGCGCGCGTGACGGACATCCAGCGGCGGCTCGCGACCGAGCTCGGGTGCGCGTTCTGGGACAGCAGCGCCACCTCCGGCGGTCCGGGCTCGCTGCGCCGCTGGGCGCGCTTCCCGGGCATGGTCGGGAGCGATCACCTGCACCTGGGGCGCGTCGGGTACGAGGCGGTCGGCCGGGGGTTCGTCGCGGCGTTGCTCGGTGGGCGCTGATCTCGTGTAGTCTCGGGCGTGGGATGACGGGGGCTGCCGAGACGCCGGATCCCGACGACGAGGCGCGTTCCACCGAGGCGGTGGACGTGCCCTGGGGGTCGGTGGCGGAGTCGCTCGACGAGTTCGATCCGGACTCGTTCGACGTCGGCGTGCGCCCGGCCACGCGGGCCCCGGCGCCCACCTGGGAAGGCGACGACGGAGACGACCCCTTCGGCCACCTGACGACGGGCAGCGAGCTCGGCGGGCGCTACCGGCTCGGGCGGGTGCTCGGCCGCGGCGGGTGCGGCGTGGTGTTCGAGGCGTCGCACATGATCATCGGCAAGCAGGTCGCGGTGAAGTGCCTGTACCCGGGGCTGCGACAGCTCCCGGTGCAGGTGGAGCGCTTCTTCCGCGAGGCCCGGATCGCGGCCACCGTCGATCACCCCAACGTGGTCAAGGTCTTCGACGGGGGCGACGAGAAGGACACGCTCTTCCTCGCGATGGAGCTGTGCGTCGGCGAGACGCTGGCCGACCGGCTCGAGCGCGGGCCGATGCCGGTGGAGGAGGCCGTCGAGGTGTTCCTCAAGGTCATCGACGGCGTCGCCGCGGTGCACGACAAGGGCGTGATCCACCGCGACCTCAAGCCCGAGAACGTCTTCTTGACGACCAAGCGCGACGGCAGCCCGGGCGAGCCGAAGGTCCTCGACTTCGGGGTCAGCAAGCTCAAGGAGCCCGGCGCCATGGAGCTCACCGCGCTCGGCGCGATCATGGGGACTCCGTACTACATGGCGCCCGAGCAGATGATGAGCGCAAAGGACGTGGACGTCCGCGCCGACGTCTACTCGCTCGGCGTGATGCTCTACGAGGCCATCGCGGGGCAGCTGCCGTACGAGGGCGACACCGTCGCCGACGTCTTCACCGCGGCCAAGCGCGCGGACTGGATCCCGCTGCACCGGCTCGTCGCCTCGGTGTCGCCGCCGCTGTCGATGGTGGTCGGCAAGGCGATGTCGGTGGAGCGCGACGACCGGTACGGCTCGGTGCGGGACCTGCACCGCGCGCTCGCCGCCGCCGTCGCGGCGGGCGGGATGGACGCGGCGCGCACCGTCGAAGACATTCGGTCGCCGCTCGCGGGGCGCAGCGACGAGGAGCTCGAGCGCCTCGCCAACCCGCCGTCGACCCAGACCGCGGTCGACGACGCGGCGGCGTCACGAGCGCACGTGCGCAAGACCGTCGAGATGGCGCGCTCGGACGTGTCGACCGGGCTGCCGACGTGGGCGATCGTCGCGATGGTCGCGCTGGGGCTGCTCGCGGCCGCGGGGATCGGGGTGGCGCTGTTGGTGCTGCTGCTGTGAGCTCGGGCAGAGGCACGGGCACGGGCACGGGCACGGGGAGCCGGCGCGCTTCGCGCTGCCGGCTCAGCCGTACCAGCGGTAGATCAAGAAGCCTACGGCGGCGAGCAGGAGGACCGTCCACAGGATGTTGCTGAGCTTGGAGGGCTTCTCCTTGGGCTCGTCTCCCGCGCCGGCCGCGCGCTTGAAGCCGTCGCGCATCGACGTGAGCACGCCGCCGCCGCCGCCGCTGCGGACCGCCGACTTGACGGTCGACGGGCCCGGCGAGGTCGGGGCTTCGTCGGCGGACGCCTTCTTCTTCTTCCTGCGGCGCTTCTTCTTCGTTCCGGACTTGGGCTGGGCCATCTACTTACCGTAGCGATCGTTGACGTCGGCTGCCGTGCCGACGTGGACGAGCCAGTGCTGGGTGAGGCTGGGGTCGAACTTCAGCAACCAGTAATAGCCGATCACGGTGCGATAGACGCCGACCTCGCGACCGTTGCCGTCGAAGTGCCTCATCCAGCGCGGGTCGGTGGTTCGCTCCTCGATGCGAAGGCGCTTCTTCGCGTCGTCCGGCAGCGGCGTCGGGCCGTTGCCACCCCACTTGTAGCGGGCGTAGAGGTCGGTGATGTTGATGGACCTGTCGTCGTCCGCGACGTCCTTGCCGTCCAGGATGTCCTTGTCGACACGTCGCAGGGTGTCCGCCAATTCCTCAGCGCTCATGGCCGAGACCATAGCTCAATGTCGGCGCGCGTCAGACGAGCATCTCGCGGGCGTTCGCGATCATCGCCGTTTCGTCCTCGGGTGCGGACGAGCGGGGCGGGATCGACAGACCCCGCTCGACCGCGGGGCGGCTCCGGATGCGATCGCGCCACGCCTTCAGGCGGGGCAGCCCGCTCACGTCGACGCGGCTCCAGCGGTGGGTGCGGACCCAGGCGTAGTTGGCGATGTCCGCGATGGTGTAGCGATCGGCCGCGAGCCAGTCGCGCCCGTCGAGCCGCGCCTCGAGCACCTCGAACAGGCGCCGGCACTCGCGCTGGTAGCGCTCGACCGCGTAGGGGATCGTCTCGGGCGCGTAGCGGCCGAACACGTTGGCCTGACCCATCATCGGCCCGACCCCGCCGACCTGGAAGAAGAGCCACTGCAGGACCTCGCTGCGCCCGCGGGGGTCGTCGGAGATCAGCCGGCCGGTCTTCTCGGCGAGGTGCAGCAGGATCGCGCCGGACTCGAAGATCGCGAGGTCGTCCGCGTCGTGATCCACGATCGCCGGGATCCTCCCGTTGGGGCTGAGCTCGAGGAACCAGGGCTCCTTCTGCTCCTTGGCGGCGAAGGAGATGGAGACCACCTCGTACGGCAGCTCGAGCTCCTCGAGCGCGATCGAGATCTTGTGTCCGTTGGGCGTGGGCGCCGTGTAGAGGGTGATGCTCACGACAAGGCCTTACGCACCAGCGCCTGCGCGGTTTCGTCGAGCGGCAGCGCGAGCGCCGCGGCGCGGCCGCGCTCGCTCATCTTCTTCCACGTCTTCTGCAGGATGTCCACGAGCTCGCCCTCGTCGCGCCCGGCCGCGAACTCCGACAGCTTCGTTTGCAGAAACACGAGACAGGCGGCGTCCTCGAGCGCCTGGGTCTCGGGGTCGCTCGCGAGGTTGCGCTTGCGGACCAGCGCGGCCACCCGATCGAGCGTCGCGTCGTCGAAGCCGTGCGGCCGCAGCGTCGCCACGGCCAGCTCGGCGTGCGCCTTCTTCTGGGCGTTGCGCCACGCGTGGTAGCCGGGCTTGGTGCGCGGGTACGCGTCGCGCGGGATCTTCCAGCGCTGCAGGTGCTGCGCGCGCACCGCGAGCTGCAGGGCGTCGCTCGGCGCGTCGGCGACCTGTCTCAGCGCGGCGCTCATCCGGCGCGCGTAGTCGAGCTCGGCGGGCACGGCCTGCCCTTCGAGCTCGATCGATTCGGGGTCCTCGGCGTGCAACGCGTCGAGGGCGGCGAGGGCGTCGTCGAGTCGGCTCACTCCATCAGGGTCGCCGATCCGTCGGGCTCGGTCACGGGCTCGGAGGGCGCGGGCGCCGCGTCGAGCTCGGCCGCGGTGTCGGTCATCGCGACCGGCTCGATCGGATCCAGCGCCGCCATCGAGGACTCGACCTGCGCGCGTAGCTCCTGCAGCTCGGCGTCGGCGTCGTTCGTCGCGACGGGCTCGGTCGGGTCCGTCGTGGCCGCCGAGGACTCGACCTCCGCGCGCAGCTCGTCGACGAGCGACTGGTACTCCTCGTTGTCCGGGGCGAGGCGGGCCGCGTACCGCGCGGCGTCGAGGCCCCGCTCGAGGCGCCCGAACCGGCGGTGAGCGCGCGCGCGGATGGCCGAGCGGAAGGCGCGCTCGGCGACGGCGTCGGCCGGATCCTCGGCGGGCGCGGCGGCCTGGGGCGCGGGGGGCGGCGGCTCGTCGGCGGAGACCTCGGGCTCGGGCGCCATCTCGGGCTCCGCCTCGACCGGCACCTCGACGGGGGTGACCGTGGGCACGCCGAGCTCGACGTACGCCGACGGCGCGGACGCGGCGCGCGGGGTCGCGGCGAGGGCGTCGGCGTCGTCCTGGGCGAAGGTGTTGTAGGCGACGCCCACCGACAGCGCGAGCAGCGCGACCGCCGCCACGAGCCCCGCGTACGGGACCCACGCGTCGAGCGGCTCGGGGCCGGGCATCGGCCGCGGGCGCCGCGTCGACGGCAGCGGCGGCGGGATCGAGGACACGGCGGCGACCGGGACGTCCTCGTCGTCGGCGAGCGACTGCACGTGCGACACCAGCGCGTCCGCCTGCTGCGAGGTCACCGGGGCGTAAGGCGCGGTCTCCTCGAGCGAGTCGAGGTCGGGCGGCGCGGGCAGGCGGCGCTCGGGGCGCACCGTCGTCGGCATGTCGTCGAAGTCCAGGTCGTGGATCGGCACCTCGGTCGCCGCGCGCGCCTCCTCGAGCACCTGCGTGGCGAGTCGATCGACGAGCGTCTTGACCTGCTGCTCGTCGGCGAGGTGCAGGCGCGGCGCCTCGAGCTGCAGGCGGCGCGACAGCTCGCGGCCGAGCTCGCGCGCGAGGTCGTCGCTGGCCACCGTGACGGCCTCCTCGTCGTCGTCGACCTCCTCCTCGAGGCAGCTCCGCAGCTCCTCGGCGAGGGCCGGGTCGGTGCCCGGCCACGTCAGCACGGTCGCGTCCTGCCGGAGGACCAGCTCGACGATCCCGTGCCGGTCGGCGGGGACCACGACGATCGCGCGGGTGCCCTCGGGCACGAGGCCGAGCCGGCGCCGGGTGGGCACGAGGCGCGGCCTGAACTGCCAGATCACGACCACGTCGGCGGGGGTGTCCTCCCAGCCGGCGACGGTCTCGGTGCCGAAGATCGGGGCGGCCGGGTGGCCGATCGCCCGCAGGAGCTGCTCGCCGCGGGGGCGGTCGTCGCAGACGAGGACAACGGGGGCGCGTTCGACGGTGGCATCGGTCATGGTGCGCTCGCTCAGTGCAAAGCGCGGACCGGCCCGCCGCGCGACGATCCGCGGCCGGCGCTGTCACTCGCCGAGCGACAACCCCGGGCTCCGGCCGTTCCTCGGGGTTGTGATCGCGCCGATCGGAGGCCATATCCGGGGTCGGGTGGAGCAACCGGAGGAGACGAGCCCGGAGGCGGCGGCGGCCGAGCCGAAGCGGTCGAGCCGGTGGCGCCTGATCGCGCTCGCGGTGTTCTTCGTCGGCTCGCTCGTGGCCGCCAAGCTCACGGGGCTCGACGAGCTGGTCACCGTCGAGTCGATCCGCGCGATGATGGACTCCGCCGGCCCGCTCGGCTTCGTCGCGTTCGTCGTGATCTTCGCGGTCGGCGAGCTGATGCACGTGCCGGGGATGGTGTTCGTCGGCGCGGCGTCGGTCGCGTACGGGGCGGCGATCGGCAGCGGCGCCGCCTACCTGGGCGCGCTCACGAGCGTGACCGTGAGCTTCTTCGTCGTGCGCACGATCGGCGGCCAGCCGCTCGCGCAGGTGCAGCGGCCGCTGGTCAGGAAGCTCCTGGCGCGCCTCGACACGCACCCGGTGAGCACCATCGCGGTGCTGCGCTTCCTGTTCTGGATGGCGCCGGCGCTGAACTACGGCCTGGCGATGAGCAAGGTGCGCTTCCGCGAGTACCTGCTGGGCTCGGCGCTGGGCCTCGCGATCCCGATCCCGGTGGCCGTGATCTTCTTCGACTGGATCATCGAGGTCGACGTACTCGCGTGGCTCGCGTCCGTCTTCGGGTAGTCTCGCCCGCGATGGTCACGGTCGCCGTGGACGCGATGGGGTCGGATCGGGGGCCCGAGGTCACCGTGGCGGGCGCCGCGGAGATCAGCCGCTCGTCCGGCGCGCCGAACCTCGTGCTCGTGGGAGACGAGGCGATCCTCCGGCGCCTGCTGCTCGTGAACGAGCACGACCGCGAGCGGGTGCGCATCGCGCACGCGCCGACCGCGGTGAGCCAGGACGACAAGCCCCGGGACGCGCTGACCGACAAGCCGGGTTGCTCGATCCTGCGCGCGGCGCAGCTCGTGAAGCGCGGCGAGGCGGACGTGCTCGTCAGCGCGGGCAACACCGGCGCGGTGACGTTGGCGTGCGCGAGGACGTTCGATCGGCTGCCGGGCGTCGGCCGCTGCGCGCTGGGCGCGGTCTACCCGACCGAGCGGCGGCGCGGCGAGAAGGACGACCCGTTCAGCCTGATCCTCGACGCGGGGCTGACGCTCGAGGTCGACGCCGACGACCTGGTCGCGTTCGCGGTGATGGGCTCGGCGTACGCGGCGCGGATCTCGCGCAACCCGCGGCCGCGCGTCGCGCTGCTGTCGATCGGCGCCGAGGACGGCAAGGGCACGAGCTCGGTCGTCGAGGCGAACCGGCGGCTGCGCGCGCTGGACCGATCGCTGATCGAGTTCATCGGGAACATCGAGGGGATGGACATCCCCAAGGGCACCGCCGACGTGGTGGTGACGGCGGGGTTCACCGGGAACATCGTGCTCAAGATGCTCGAGGGGGTGGCCGAGACGGTGATGCGGCTCGGGCGCTACGCCGGCGACAGCAGCCTGCGATACAAGGCGGGCCTCGGGCTGCTGATGCCGGCGGTGAAGAAGCTCCGCAAGGCGACCGACTGGGAGCAGTACGGCGGCGCGCCGATCCTCGGGTTCGACCACCTGTGCATCAAGGCGCACGGGCGGAGCACGGCGCGCGCGATGGGCAACGCGATCAAGGTCGCGACGCGGGCCGCGCGGACGGAGCTGGTGCCCTCGATCCGCGAGGCGCTCGCTCAGTCGGCCAGCTCGAGCTCGACCCAGAGCGGGGAGTGATCGGAGGTCTCGACGTCGCGCAGCACGCCGCCCTCGATCACGCGCCAGCCGCGGGTCCACGCGTAGTCGAGCCGCCGGCCCGAGGCGTGGGTCGAACCGGTGTCGCCGAGCGTCTCCATCGCCTCGGTGAAGCCCGAGCGGCGGAACACCTCGAGCTCGGGCGCCGTCGCGTACCAGGCGTTGAAGTCACCCGCGACGATCTGCGGGCGATCGCAGGCGGTGGCCTGCGCCGCGTCGAGCAGCTCCTTGGCCTGCACCGCGCGGTACTCGCCGAGCGCGTCGACGCTCTCGAAGTGCAGCGACCACACCCGCGCGTGCGTGTCGCCGACCGGCAGGTCCGCGTGCAGGACCACGCGCGAGCCGAGCCGGGGCTCGCCCTCGGACGCGAACCAGTCGAAGAACGCGCTGTGGCACGTGAGCACCGCGCCGCTCAGCGGCCGCCGCGACACGATCGCCTGGCCGGTGTCGCCGCCGAGGGTGCGACCGATCGACAGCTCCACGAACTCGATGCCGTACGCGTAGTCGCCCTCGATCCGCTCGGCGAGCATGCGCGCGGCGCGGCGCGTCCCGTTGCGCGCGCTGCATCGGTCGACCTCGCTCAACAGATACAGGTCCGCGTCGCGCAGCTCCGGGTGGGTGGTCAGCGTCTCGAGCTGCGCGTCGAGGTTCGCGGTGTACTCGGTGTTCCAGACGACCACGCGCAGGGTCCGTGGCCACGTCATCGGCGCCGGGTCGGCGCGGAACGACCCGGTCTCGGTGACGGGGATGTCGATCGGCAGCGTCCGCGCGTCGTCGGGCGGCAGGCTCATGCCGCTCACCGGATCGGTCCGCGTCGCGTCGGTGACCGTCGGGCACGCGACCACGGTCGGGTCCAGATCGGGCCACACCCCCGCCGAGCAGTCCTCGACCGGCGGCGGCGCGTCGAGCGGCGCGAGCGTCGGCGCCACCTCGCCGGAGCACGACCAGTCGTACTCGAACGCCGCCGGATCGACGAACCGGCTCGGATCGTCGGGCCCCGCGTCGCGCCGCGGCGGCGGCGGACCCGCGTCCATCGCCGGCGGCCCCGCGTCGACCGCGGCGGTCGAGTCGCACGCGACCAAGAGCAGCGAGCCCAGCAACAGCCAGCGCATGTCGGAGACCTTAGTGAACTTGGGGACGCGTCGTAAGTTCACGTGACGTGAACTTACGACGCGTCCCCAAGTTCACTCGGTGAGGCGGACGTGGACCTCGAGGCCGCCGCCGTCGCGGGGGTGCACGGTGGCTTCGCCGCCGTGGGACTGCGCGAGCTCGGCGACGAGCGACAGGCCGATGCCGGTGCCGGGGGCGTGCGCGTGCTCTTCGCGCTCGACGCGGTGGAAGCGCTCGAAGACGCGGCGGCGCTCGGGAGCGGGGATGCCGGGGCCGCGGTCGGCGACGATGAGGGTGCCGGGCGGCTCGACGCGGACCTCGATGACGTCCTCGGCGCCGGCGCCGTACTTCACGGCGTTGTCGAGCAGGTTCACGACGATCTGCTCGACCGCCTGCGGGTCGAAGCGGCACTCGAGCGCGGGGCCGTCGGGCGCGCGCAGCTCGAAGCCGCGCT
>Ga0070728_10003960_pt1 | contig 15839 bp, 13 predicted proteins | sample tdDd471_FD_66723 | JGI IMG/M metagenome (GOLD analysis project Ga0070728, IMG submission 66723) | Marine sediment microbial communities from the Atlantic coast under amendment with organic carbon and nitrate - tdDd47.1 | ecosystem: Environmental > Aquatic > Marine > Coastal > Sediment | place...
ATGAAGGTCAACAATAAAAGTTATTCAGGATGATTCGGGTCTATCCACACTTGTTCCGATGTTTCGGCAGGTTCAATATCGAGATTAACAACAATCGCTTCTTGATCGCTTCGCACAAGAACACACATCAACGGTTCATCAGGACTAGCGTTAATTTCTTGATGCGGAACAAATGGTGGCACATAAATAAAGTCTCCTGCATCGGCTTCGGCGACAAATTCTACCTTATCCCCCCATCGCATTCGTGCTCGCCCACTAATAACATAAATCACACTTTCCAGTTCACCATGATGATGTGCACCTGTTTTTGCATCAGGGTGAATATTCACTGTCCCTGCCCATAATTTATTCGCGCCAGCTTTGGCGTGATTAATTGCCGCCGCTCGTGACATTCCTTCAGTCTGCGGTGTATTGGTATCGAGGTTATTACTCTTGACTATACGAATTCCATTCTCACGCCAATCTATATTTTTGGTCATAATAGTCTCCTTAATTTTGGGGGATTATAACACCATCGAATCACAACGTCTTACTATTTTTAGTTCTAACGCTGATTCATTATGCTGTCTACCTGTTCAGCGACTTGCATCGGTGTAAGATCGTCAACATGAATGCAATGATAATTCTGATAGCTATCACCATCCTTAAATGAAAACAAACCATAACTTTCCGATTCAGCGCGCATAATCGTCAGTGCTTTTGGTGTGATGTCACCCGATAAAAGGAGTTCTCTAGCCTCATCTTGCATCTCATCTGGCAAAAATGATACATCCGCCGCGCCTTCTGCTTTATCAAAAACATCATCACGAGACGACAACCGTTTTAATCGAATTAAGGGATGCAAGGCTAACTCAACAATTTGCCAACCGTGGCAGTTATCCAAAGCATAGCGGATTTCGTTATCACCACGAATCCCTTCGGACAAGATATGTCCTTGATAATCTGTAGATACATTAACCCATGAAAATGCCCCTGCCATTCCGCCTGAAACATGCTCTGCAAACGTGCGTGTATAATGGAAGCGTAGCACCCGATCTTTAACTGATTTTATCGGTTCACCTAACAATACTTGCGCTGTCGGAATCGAAATCCAATCCGCAACCTCACGCCGTGACGGAATAATACACATTGCATCCGATACACGATCCGATGATATTTCTGCTAATTTTTCAAATGTTGTCGATTTCCCTGTGCCAGTAAGCGCAACTAACATCATCAGTTGACGGTTAGCCAGTGACTCATGCGAATCCGTCGGCACAAGACTAATATGCGGATAGGCATCTCTTACTGGTAAGTTAAGCTGAGGATAAACGCTGCTGACATAAAAATCTTGATTGGTCATGGTTGTCCATTTCTAGTGCATCATAAACGCGCCAATGATACCAAGTTCTCTAGAAAATACAAAAACAACATCGTCCTCTTCACTATGCGAAAATTGTATACATTAGATGTACCCCGACGTGTTACTTTATACTTTGAGTGGCTTTATAAAATACACAAGCCCTTCCTCATAGTGTTTCATCAGTTGATATGCGATAGCGCGGAATGGCGGACGGAATGTCCATTCATAGCCATTGTACACCGCTAAATACCCTCCCAAATCAAACTTCTTTGTCGCCCAATCGGGCGATAAAATTTCGTGAATATTTGAATGTGTCAATAACTGACCCCGTGATTTGAGATGATCTGGCAATAAGACAGAAAGTGCATCCCCTGCTATGTTTCTGGATAATGTATAGCGCGATGGCAGTTGTTTGCAGAATTTGACAGATGCTTGTAATTTCGCCACCAAGTTGTTGGCAATCGACTTCAATGCAGGATACCGCTTACCTGTAACCGTTTCCAGCCACGTACCGGGGGTAAATCCTTTGATTTCTGAGGTGCCATTGTCAGGCAGATCTTGCATCGTCTCCAGCGTAAGCACATTCTTAACAACCATTGGTGTAGCAACTACATTTAGTTGTAGGTTATAGCGAAAAATTGTCCGTCGATGAACACCAAGCCGATTGGCGTACCAATCGACACGAATCATTGGAGATAAACGTACAATCAATTCCCGATGCAACGCCCGACGATATGCCCCAGCTGAGTATAAATCATCTGAACGTAACGAATCAGATAAGCTATTATCTACCCGAAATATCTTACATAAATATTCATCTGTAGGAATTTGATATATATATTGTATTGGACGACCCGCATTTGAATTAGGTTCCCTCTTGTCACCCTGACTAACATAAGATTCTATATAGTCCCGATAACGAATTTGTTTAAATATTCGTTGCCCATAAACTTTAGCCAGATCACCTGTCAACAATCGTAAAATTGATCGTTTGCTGATATGCACCTTTTTACCAAGCGTAATCAATTGTGACAATGTTACCCATTTTGATGATAGTTTTTGTAGTTTGATCGCGTCCAATAATCGAGGCATTATTGTAGATTGTTGAATCTGTAAACTTTTTTCACGAATACTATTTGGTAGACTTTTGGAATCATATGAAATAGTTACCGAAGATTTATATGCACTTTTTATTGTATTGATGGCTTCTTTTAGGCGTTGGGCTATTGTTTCAGTTTTATGTGTACCAGTAGTTGATGTCATAGCGTATTCTAATGAAAGGAGCTTTATTGTCTGCTCTTCGGATAGCTGTTGTTTACGGGCTTGGCAAGCAACAGTATAAAGTGCATTGTTTCGTCCAGTAGTTGGAGTAAGTCTTTGATACTGCTTGAGTAAATTACTATTATCTGAAGAGATTGAAGAAGCTAGATATTGTTGCTCTTTCTGTACTGGTGTAAGCCAATCTAGTATTGTTGTATATCGTTTATAGTCTAGGAGCTGGACTTCCACATTTTTAATAATTGTATATTCGTGTCCATCAATAATTGATCCAGCACCAACGATATAGCCGCCATCACCTTTGATATCACAGTTATCAAAGTGGCGAGATGAAACTGGGAATCTTGTTTTAAAGTAAAGATGATAACCGCGCCGTGTTTTAACGGTATAAGTATTTGCGAGTGTTGTAAATTGACTTACAAATTGGAAATATAAGTCAGGACAATCAAAATCAATCACGATTATACCCTGAGATACACGTCCGCAAATTATCCCATAGCTATTAAATGGTTGTTCCATCCATTGATTAAGCGTGGTTATATTAGGTTGGACAAATTGATAACGTTTCCACTTGATTGTTGATAGTGGTCGTTTACCCTGTAATGGTATTACAGAGATACCCTGCTCATGTAAACCTTTTAGTATATTGGCGCACGTCTCATTTGTTTCAATAATATTTTGGTTGAACATATAACTAAACCCTTATTGGGGTCATGTTCGTTGTGCTTCGATAACTTTATTTTGTTGTTAAGAAGCCCTGACGAAGTGCAATTCATTCGTCACGGAAGTCGCCAACCTTCAGAGGTAAAAAATGATGATTTTCTGACAAAGTGGATTTTGGCGAATCCCCCTTATTACCTCTTGTGAACCCTAATGACTGTTGACCCTTTTGATAAAATGCAAAATACACATTATTTTCGCTTGTGATTTCTGATGTATGTGTGTTATAATTGGTGTATACACCTGATATTTCAGGTGCAATGATTTGAACTTGTTGGCGCAAGTTCTCAATCCAACATAACCCTAATGTTTGTTGTGAAGCGGGTATTTCCCCGCTTTTTTTTCTTTATAGAGTAAGATCATTATACTACTAAACTACCCTTCTGCGCAAGCGATTTAACAGATTTAATCAGATCTTTCCTTAACCCCCTTCAAATCAATATGAAACCCACCCAAAGCACGTATTTTAATACTATTGAGTCAATTCTATCATGGCGCGTAGTTGACGGATTTTTGATGTATATACGACGATAATTGTGTTAGACTATCTTAGTTTTTAAGAGATAAATATTGAGTTCTAATTTTTAAGGAATGATATTATGCCCCTATTTGATATGCCGCTTGAACAACTCCAAACCTATAAACCAACTCGCATTGAGCCAACAGATTTTGATGCATTTTGGAATAAGACATTAGATGAAGCTCGTTCCCATGATTTAGATGCAATATTTGAATCTGTTGATTTTGGTTTATCAACCGTTGATACATATGATGTTAGCTTTGCTGGCTTTGGTGGACAAACAGTTAAAGGTTGGTATATTGTTCCAAAATCTACAACTACCCCTCTTCCAACCGTTGTTGAATATATTGGGTATGGAGGCGGACGTGGTAACCCAACTGAATGGTTGGCTTTTCCATCAGCTGGGTTTGCTTATCTTGTTATGGATACCCGTGGACAAGGTAGCGTTTGGCGACGTGGTGATACTGCTGATTTGCCCAATGGTGCGAATCCATCAGCACCGGGGTTTATGACACAAGGTATTCTTGATCCTGAAACATATTATTATCGTCGATTATATACAGATGCTGTTCGGGCAGTCAAAGCAGTTCAAACTCGTAACGAAGTCGATCACACACGGATTGCTGTTACTGGTGGTAGTCAAGGTGGTGGTTTATCAGTAGCGACGGCTGGACTTGTTCCTGAAGTTGCAGTTTGTATGCCTGATGTCCCCTTCCTTGCACATTTCCGACGTGCAGTTGAGATTACTCCCGATAACCCCTATACCGAAATCGCTCGTTATTTGACGATTCACCGCGAGAAGATTGATACTGTGTTTAATACTTTGAGCTACTTTGATGGCTTGAACTTTGCTTCTCGGATGCAATCACAAGCCTTTTATTCAGTTGGTATGATGGATACGATTTGTCCTCCATCAACAATTTATGCATCTTATAATCATGTAACAACAAAAAAAGACATCAGAGTATATTACTTTAACAATCATGAAGGTGGTGGTGCTGACCATCTGATTGAGAAGATCCGTTATTTACGCAATCTGTGGATGTAGATATGTCTCGTACACAAGTTATTATGCTCGGAACAGGTACACCCAATGCAGAAGCAGATCGTGTTAGTTCAGGTGTTGTTATTGCTGTTGATAACCAGCCCTACTTGATTGACTGTGGCCATGGTGTTGTTCAGCGTGTTGTTCAAGCAAATCAAAGTGGAAAAATCACATGGACTACATCCGCTTTGACGCGATTATTTGTGACTCATCTCCATGCTGATCATATTGTTGGTTTACCTGATTTGATGTTTACGCCGTGGATTCATGATCGTGTCGATAAGATTCAGGCGTATGGACCAGCCGAACTATTGCCAATGGTCGATCATTTGCGACTCGCGTTTAGTGAGAATATTCGGGAACATACAACGGGTCATCCCGTTGGGAGTGATGTTGCATATGATGTAGATGTTCATGTGCTTACCGATGGCAAATGTTATGAGGATGAATTAGTTACAGTTTATGCGTTACGCGCGAATCATGGTTCATTGACAGCGTATAGCTATAAATTTGTTACACCTGATCGGACGATAGTGATTTCTGGAGATACCAAACCGGTTCCCGATTTCGTAGATTGGGCAATAGGGTGTGATACACTGATTCACGAAGTTTATTCATCGGAAATGTTCAAGACACGCCCTCCTGCATGGCAAGCATACCATTCAGCTGTACATACATCGACGACTGAATTGGCTCATCTTGCCAAGAAAATTCAACCTAAGTTATTGGTGCTATATCACCAATTATTCTGGGGACTAACACCCGACGAATTGGTTGCCGAAATTACAACAACTTATATGGGAAATGTTGTAAGTGCCAATGACTTAGATATTTTTTAAATATCTTAATTGAAGGAATGGATAGTCATATATGACAACAGATAAAGCACAATTTCAATCACTAGATTTTGACTATTTAACATCTGGTGAACAATTATCTGCCTCGACGGCATTTATGAATCGGATGCTAAAGCGACGAACCGTTCGTGACTTTTCATCTAAACCTGTACCGATGCAATTGATTGAAAATGCAATTCGTGTCGCGGGTTCTGCCCCGTCTGGCGCAAATCAACAACCGTGGACATTTGTGGTCGTCAGTGATCCTGAGCTCAAACACAAGATACGGATTGCCGCAGAAGAAGAGGAAAAAGAAAGCTACAGTCGTCGGATGAGCCAAGAATGGCTGGATGCCTTAGCGCATTTGGGCACAGATTGGCAGAAACCTCATATTGAAGATGCACCCCATTTGATTATTGTCTTTCGTAAACCATATGAGATCGAAATTGATCCCGATACAGGCGAAGAGCACAAAATCAAACACTATTATAGTGATGAATCGGTTGGGATTGCGGTTGGGTTCTTGTTAGCGGCGTTGCATTTATCTGGATTGGCAACACTTACACATACGCCAAGTCCCATGAAATTTCTTTCAGAAGTAGTGGGTCGCCCTTCCCATGAACGTGCCTTCGTATTGATTCCAGTTGGTTATCCTGTTGATGATGCCCAAGTTCCTGTTATTAGCAAAAAATCATTAGATGAGATCATGATCCGCCTTTAAATTCAACTTCATACCAACATGGCAAAACCTCAAATGGTGTATTTATTTACATCATTTTTATTTGTTTTCACTGTTTATTTTCTTATGTCATTATAATTATCCTATCATATATATAATTAAAGGGGGATTATTGTGTTAAAGAAATATCTAGTTTTCATCGCTTTACTTTTATGGGTAGTTCCTGTTTTGGGTAAACCTCACAATTAAATAGATTACTTGAGGTTGGTGGTGCTTCAATTTATTATCTTGAACATTGGACATTACAAGGCGATTCCAGTACATATTATCATCTTGCTGAAACTAGTTTTGACTTAACTAGTGGTCAACAACCCCGTGGCGTTGTTATGCAAATCTTCGTTTTTAAGAAAACCTCTGATACTGAGACATTGGCGGATGCCTTTTTCGACTTATTCGCGTCCACCGAGTGGTTCATCATTTAGCCCTTATGAGGTCGAAATGATGACATTGCCTACCCTTGCTGGTGATGCAACCTTGCCTGCTGATGTTGCGTTAACAGATTATGTGATTGATGTGTCGCCAGATTCTTGGCTGTATCTGCATATTATGAACAGTGATTCAGCAATGTCCACTATGATTTTAGAGAATATTACCGCTGAATTGCATAGTACTGGCGACGAATATAGTGTTACTTTGACCGAAATTGGTGCAAACCGAGACAATGTAATTAAGGTTTTACGTGCTATTTTAGATATTGATTTGGAAGCTACCGAAGAACTTGTTGATAGCACACCTCATGCAATTATTATGGAAAACGTGACGGCTGAACGGGCTGATGTGATGAAAATGGCTCTGGAAACAACTGGAGCAATTGTCGAAGTTGTTGGTGGCGAATCAATTGATTCGGGGCTTTATAACGTTGTTATTGTGGACGTTGGCACACAGAAAATTAGTTTGATCAAGGCTGTTCGTGTTTTGACTTCATTGGGCTTAGTCGATGCTAAGGACATTGTAGAAGCTGCACCGAATGGTGTTGTCTTGAGTGGAATTGGATTAGAGGCTGCGGTAGCTGCTCAATTGGAATTGCAAGCAGTTGGTGCAACAGTTGTGCTTGAAGAGTTACCATAAACTGGCTGTAAAAACCTTTGTTTACCCATAGTCGAGTTTATCACTCGGCTTTTTAATTTCCCAATTTGTATAGAATTAAAAAGCCACCTCTACAAGAGAGATGGCTTGAATTTTCAAATGCTTGAAAGTTAGAAGCGAGTTATTTCACAACTGTGACGGAACTAGCTTGCTGACCCTTCTTGCCCTGTGTGATTTCAAATTCAACCGTTGCACCTTCTTCAAGGGTACGGAAACCGGAATTCTGAATTTCAGAATAGTGAACGAAAAGATCTTCGCCGTCTTCTTGGGAAATGAATCCAAATCCCTTATCAGCGTTGAACCATTTTACAGTACCTTGTACTCGAGCCATTGTATTACTCCTGTTTTTGATTATAACTGAACGATTGGGTTTTGCCATAACCTGCTGTACACATACAAATTCCAATTATTTCAGGTATCTGTTGTAATACTTGTGGAGAGTACATTGGAGCTTTACACAAGGAAACCGCATAACACGGGGTATTTTGTCGCAAAGTTTAGTGCTTTCTCTACTTATTGGTCTAATGTGGTGCATAACCCACTGCACCAATGTAATTGAGGTAATATACCTTTCTTACATTGCAACTTAAGTATAATACACTTTCAACAAATAGCAACTAGTACTTTTTGTGATAATCTACAAAAAGTTGAGAACTTTTTCGATTGCGCATTCATTCTCCTATTTGACGCAAATCCGGCTAAATAATGACTGATTGATATTCTTTACCTTCTTTAATTGCTAATCTTGGAAGGCAGTAGTATAGTACGGTAGTGTTTTAGAAACGTATCACATAGGTGAATCAACTTCAAATATTCTATTTCGCTAGACTATAAGGATGTCTAATGCCTACTGTACGATTGAGAATTGATGAACTTTTGGAAGAACGATATTCAGGAAAACGCCCTACTATGGAAGAGATTGCTCGCGCTATCGACATGACACCCAAAACCGTATCTAATTGGGTACGGAATCGAGTCGATAAACCCGAATTGCAGAGTATCGCAAAATGGGCTGATTATTTTGGGGTACATCCCGGTGAATTATTTCATTACGAGCCAAGCGATAGATAGCTCAACATTCAGGAAAGAAGGATCAAGACCATGAGAATTGTCACTCTCTTAAATGAAAAAGGTGGCGTAGGTAAAACAACAGTTGCATTTCATATTGCGGCTGGATTAGCGGTTGCAGGCTATCGTGTATTGGCAGTTGATGCAGATGCACAGGGTTCATTAACGGAAGCATTGGGTTTTTCACAATCTTCTGATTTATATGATTTGATTGTACGGAATCGACCTTTTAAAGATGTATTGCAGTTTGTTAGCCCAGAAATTTATCAATCACCGAAACGCAAAGTTACAGGACAATTATTTTTATTATCGTCTAATGTAGAAACACAAAGTATTGCAACCAATTCTAAAGATGCACTGGCATTTGTTCGACGATTTTCGGAATTAAGTGATGCTGTAGATTTTGTCATTGTGGATACATCCCCGACGCCGTCATTACTTCATGGTGCGATTTATCTGGCTACTGATGCGATTTTATACCCAACAAAATGTGAATACTTAAGCTTCCGTGGGTTGCAAAATAGCTTCATGCACCGTGAAGAAAATGAACGATACCGCTCACAATTTAACTTTGCACCGATTACAAATCTTGGAATTGTGCCTAATATGTATCGGGATAAAACCCTTGAACATCAAGAAAATCTGCAAGAATTACGCGATGTATATGGCAGTCTCGTTTGGGATCCTATCCCGCAATCTACAATCTGGACAGAAAGCTCGCGTGTCCATCGTACCGTGTGGAATTATGCACCACAAGCATCTGCCACAGTACATGGTTGGAAATTATTAAAGACATTTTTGGAGGCGATAAAACATGTCAAACAGACGAAATCGTGACCGAGATAAAGGCGCGTTACGCAATATAAAAGATTTGCCCAGAGTCTCATACGAAGAAGCGGCTAATGCGACCTATGGCGGTGGTAAAAGTGATGTAGTGAATCAATGGTTTGGGGATATTGACCCCTCGACAATGACCGAATCTGGGATTCAGATTGATGATGACGGCGCAATTAAAGCTTATGATTTTCGCTTAACCGAGGTCGGTTTAGACCCTGAAAATATGTCTTTGGATAGAGAAAATTGGCAACAATTGGGGCAAGTTTTGTTCCGGTTTGATAAGTCGATTCAGTGGCTTATCGGGGATTGGTTGCTATATGGCGAGAATAACAAATGGGGCGAAACGCAAAAAATAGCGGATGAAATGGGCTATGAAGTAAAGACTTTATATGATTTTAAGTATGTTGCTCAGCATGTTAATTTTTCGGTACGTACCGAAAATTTGTCATTCGGACATCATAAATTAGTTGCTAAATTAGATGCCCAAGAACAGCAATTCTGGCTAGAAAAAGCAGCTTATGGTGATGTTAATGAGGAAACGCAACTGGCACAATCATGGTCAATTGGTCGCTTGCGTGAGGAGATGAAAGGTAAATATAATGCTGAAGAAGAATCGACATTTGACCGCAATTTACGGCGAATTGATAAAGAAATTACAAAACGGAAATGGCAACGACTATCACCAGATGAGCGACTAAAACGCCATCAATATTTGCTCTCTATTTTGAGTCGAATGGAAGATTGGGGTTTTGATTAAGCGTATAAATCCCTTATTTTTTAAATTAGAAACTCGGCAAATGTCGAGTTTTTTAGTTGAAATAGAGAATAAATCTTGGTACGTACCAAAATTGAGACTCAAAACTGCATGTAAATTCCCTCGAAAAATCGTCAATTTGAATACTAGAGAACGACTTGGAATTTGAGAGTAAATCTTGGTACATACCAAAAATTGAGCTACAAAACTGCATGTAAATTCCCTCGAAAACTGTCTGTTTGGATGGGAAAAATCAAGCTGAATTCGTGGAGTAAATCTTGGTATGTACCAAAAAATAAGTTTCAAAACTGCATGTAAATTGCCTCAAGAAATCGTCAATTTAAACGGCAAAAGTGGGTTTATTTTGGAGAGTAAATCTTGGTACATACCAAAAAATGAGCTTCAAAAGAGCGTGTGAATCACCTCGAAAATCAGTTAATGTGATGCTAGAAAACGATTGGAATTTGAGAGTAAATCTTGGTATGTATCAAAAAAATGAGCTTCAAAAGAGCGTGTGAATCACCTCGAAAATCAGTTAATGCAATGCTAGAGAACGACTTGGAATTTGAGAGTAAATCTTGGTACGTACCAAAAAATAAGTTTCAAAACTACATGTAAATTGCCTCAAGAAATCGTCAATTTGAATGTCAAGAATGGGTTGACTTTTGAGAGTAAATCTTGGTACATACCAAAAATTGGGCTCGAAAATGCGTGTAAATCCCCTCAAAAAATGTCAATTTGGATGGGGAAAATCAAGCTGAATTCGTGGAGTAAATCTTGGTATGTACCGAAAATCGGATGGCTAACTGGAAGGAATTCTGACCGAAAAATAGCCGTTTTATAATCAAAAATAAGATCGAAGTTGTAGAGCAAATCTTGGTACATACCAAAAATTGAGACCGAAAATACGTGCTGATTACACTGAAAAAGTTCTCTTTAAATGGGAACACTCAGATCAAAATTGAGGAGTAAATCTTGGTACATACCAAAAAATGAAGTTATATATTTAGGTCAGTTGACGATGGAAATCTGCTTTGGTAATTTGTCGTGATAAGTATTTCTCAAGCGTGATTGAAGGCAAAATTGGGAAACAGTATTAGAGTCAACCCACCTCCCCTACTGACCATTCCTACCCCTTCTCAAAAATAAAAAACTAGTAAAAATGCGGTCTAGGGCGGATGGATATTAGACGAATAGGGCAGGTGGGATAATGATTTGGGATATATAAAAACTTGTAACTATGAAAATTAAAAAACTATTTTGGGATAAAAATAACTCGTGATAATGTTTCTTTGAAAAAAATTTAATGCGCGATGAGGTCGTTTTTATGTTCTTAAAAATTCAGTAAATGATGTGTTTTTTATTTCGAAGTTTTGGTGTGGATGATTTATTTGTGATAGAGATTTAAATTCTTACTATCAAGTAGGGGATATGGATAAATGGGAAATAAGACCTCAAACTGCGTTTTGTAACTTGATTGTGTCGACTATGCCCATTGGAATCATGTTCGCGCTAATTTGAGGCTTTTGGGGATAATTCTGATTTGTCTAAAATTTCTGCCCATAGGCTGGGATAATTGCACCATGAATAATACTAGCTTCATCCGAACACAAGAACGCGATGACATGCCCTAATTGTGTTGGTGTAATACCTGATGTGGAATCCTCAGCATAACGGTCTGGTGAGACAATCGTCGAAGGCAAAACAGCATTGATATTGATCCTCTGTTTTTTATATTCTTGTGACATACTTTCAGTGAGCCGTAGTACAGCTCCTTTTGATGCCGCATAAGCCGCGTCATGACCACTTGCGCTCAATCCCGGTTTTGCACCGACATTCACAATCTTACCACTGCCACGTTCAAGCATATTTGGAATCACAGCACGGCTCATCAAAAATGTGATTTTGGAATTGAGGAGCATCATCTGGTCCCATGTGTCGATACTGGTTTCATGTGTTGGTTTTCCAGCGTCCCATCCACCGACAATATTCACCAAGATATCAATTTGGCCAAATTTCGTGAGTGCATTTTTAACTAGCTCATTAATCTCATCAGGATTGGTTAAATCAACCGATGGCAAAATAAGATGTTTTGATGTGTCTGCTAATTGTGGAAAACGGTTCAATAACGTTTCTTCATCACCTGATAAAACTAAACTTGCATCGCCGTCGCAGAAAACAGGAATAACACCGGATGCAAGAAACCCAGTTGCGCCTGTAATGATTGCTACTTTTCCAGAAAATTTTGCCATTGGTTACCTGCCGATCTCTTTAAGTGATGATTGAAATTTTGTATATCGTGCAACAAATTGCTTAGATGGTCAACGCTTGAGGATGAATTTTTTGAAGATGTGCATCCGTGTTAATTTATCAAAATAGATTTATATCGTGCCTCAAATTTGGAGGTACGCCTTTAAGAGATTAGTCCAATGTTTTTGATCATTTGATTTTCGTATTTAAATTGTGACCTATTAAGTTTATGTAATCATATACTTCACACACTATCTTCAAATCGGTTTATGCAACACCTAATGTGATTTGTAAAACCTACAGTAAAGTTTGTCAGTTTGTGATAGACTGTAATAGGCTGTAACATCTGGGACAAGTTGATTTTGTTGAATAAAATTCTTGCCTCTAATGGAAAATTCGCCATAATGCCTGATTTGAATTAAACTAGGCATATCATAAGTTTTGCTTCAACATTAGGATGTGTGAATGATGCGATATCGGTTCGCGTGGGTTGCATTGATATTTGTGATGTGTTTTGTGCCATCAGTAGCTCAAGATACATTAACTGCAATGGTTATTGGTGACCCAATTTATAATCGGGATACCAATACAGTAAAGCTTGATTTGGTGGTACAAGGTCAAGCCAATTTGGAATTAACAAACTTAACCCCTGCAAATTTTGAAATTGGTGAACCAGCTTCCAATGTAATGGTCACCGCTAATCGCCAACTACCGATTGCGATGGCGATTATTGTTGATATGAGTTTAGGCTCAGACGCAGATTTAATCCGCAATACACTCAAGTCATTTTTTGTGACATATTATCAACCTGACGATGATGTCACCATGTATATTTTGGATGGCAAGACCAATCGCCCCCGAATTGAAATCATTGACTCTATAGAAACTGCTAATCAAATCATTGATGGTTTAGTACAACAAACACCCTTTTATTCTATCGCGGATGCCATTCAACTGGCTCTTGCAGATTTAGTAAACAAGGGAAGTTCACCTGTTCGACCACGGGTCGCATTACATGTTGCATCGCTGATTGGTCGCCCTGATGATGTAAGTGCATCGATTGGCTTTGGGCGAGAAAATATTCCCTATCATGTGGTACAAGCTCATCGTTTACGCAATCAACAAGCACCTTTATTCCGCCAATTGGCAAATAATGGAGGCGGACTTTTTTCCAATAATCAAAGTAGTTTATTTGTGTTGGAAGATGTTGATTTCCAGTCCGTTAATACACTGAAGATTTTGTTTGATACGATTGACAATTCTCGGCTAGTTTATCATCTCAGCTACACAACTTTAAATCAAAGTTTATTAGAAACCCAAGCTGTTCCATTGACGGTTCGTATCAATGATCAATTTACTGCGACAACTAATTTCTCATATAATCGTACATTTGATGCGCCAGAGATCGAGTTTGCGAACCCCGCTGATTTAATTGTGAATCGTGTGCCATTCCGTGACGATGATGGACAGATTGCCTATAGCCGTAATACACAAAGTGTCTCGATAAAAGCGACTTATCCTGATGGAGTCAACCGAGATTTAGTGTCGATTCGTTTAGAAGTTATCGATGCAGGCACGGACAATATTTTACAATCAACTTTAACATCTGAATTAACACCAACAGTTGATGGCACATATGTTTTGACATGGAATTTGGATGATTTTAGTACACCCGATACCGTAACGGATTTGCGTGTAAAAGTCACAGCATTTGATGCCTTGGGTTTAACAGCATTTACAGAACGCCCTGCGACAGTTTCTGTTGCTATTGCGCCTCCTTTACCAACATCAACCCCTGCCCCAACTGCAACTGCAACAACTGTCCCCGAAGATATAGAACCAACACCTATCATTGGGCCACCGATCAATACTGCTAGCACTACCAGTACGCAAATTGTGACAAATGATCCAAATACGACTTTATATGTTGTTGCTATTTTTATATTGGTATTAGTTGCTCTAATTTTATTGTTCCGTGTCATGCGATTCTGGCAAGACGGAGGCATACAGCTGGTGCAATATACTGCTGATGGTGAAAAGATCATGATGCCGATGTCCCGCGAAAATATCGTGCCAAATAACTTAGAAGATATGCCAACCCCAACACCTGATGAACTCGAAACGATGGATATGATGGCTGAACAACGGGTTCTCGCGCAGTTGATTGTGACGAAGGGGTTCGATAGTGCCATATTTGAAAGTCGTGTCATTCTCATTACGGATGAAGAGTTCTTGATTGGACGGTCTGAAGATGGTGAATGTGACCTTGTGATTAATGTGCCGTATGTCAGTCCACATCATTGTGTCATTATGGTTGGTGACAATCATCAATATACGATTCGAGACTTAAACAGTAAAAATGGAACATACGTGAATGATGAACGGATTCCTGAAGAAGAAGGAATGCCTGCTCCGATTGGGTCAGAAATTAGTATTACAAAAAGCATTACGATGGAAATCTGGGAACCCGATATGGTATTAGATACCAGACGTTTTGATCGTGATGGCGATGGTGACGATGACGATTTGGAAGAGGTAAAAGAAGCAGAATTCCAACCATTACCCGGATTGAAATATGCCGAAGATGATCGTGGCTCAATTGGAAACGATTACGAACCAATTTAATATTCAACGCATTAAAGTGGAAGCCTGTGACCAGAAAAAAAAAGTATATCATTGAGGATCAAGAACGTCTCTCACAATCGAAATTGTGGGACTTGCAACGTAAATATTATGAAAAAGTTGGTGTCAATGCGTGGCGAAAACGTGCTGTACCACATGTCATCACCAGTAATGTATTTATAGCTGACCAATATGTACAACTGGTTTATGCATTTTTACGAGACTGGGAATCTGAAATTGACAAAGATCATCCTGTATATTTAATTGAGCTGGGTACAGGGTCGGGACGGTTCTCTTATCATTTTATGCGTCGCTGGCTAGATCGCACAGAACAATTTGGCGATTTAGACATCACATTCAAGTTTCTGCTTACCGACTTCACTGAAAGTAACCTGAAATTTTGGAAGACACATCCTTTGATGAAAGAGATGGTGCAAAAAGGGATTGCTGACTTTGTACTCTTTGATGCGACACAAGACACATCACTTTCATTGGTCAACAGTGGCGAAATACTGACAGTTGATACACTTGTGAACCCGATTATTGTGGTTGGTAATTATTTATTTGATAGCATTCCCGTTGATATTTTCTATACAGAGAACAATCAACTTTCCGAAAGTCTAGTTTTGCTCGAAAGCGATTACCCCGAAGATCATGAATTGATCTCTGAGTTACTAGATTCAATTCATCTCTCCTATAATAATCAACCGATCAAAAATGATTATTATGACAATCCGATCTA
>Ga0070728_10003962_pt1 | contig 15831 bp, 15 predicted proteins | sample tdDd471_FD_66723 | JGI IMG/M metagenome (GOLD analysis project Ga0070728, IMG submission 66723) | Marine sediment microbial communities from the Atlantic coast under amendment with organic carbon and nitrate - tdDd47.1 | ecosystem: Environmental > Aquatic > Marine > Coastal > Sediment | place...
TCGTTCCACCACGTCGAAAACGCTTGCCGATGACACCGCATCGCCTACGCGCCTCCTCCTTGTGGAACGACGGGAAAAACAATCATTAATGCCATCTATTTCAATTCCAGGTGACTAGGGGCAGGACCCATTAATCTGATGCAATAACCGAACTTTCGCAAAAAGCGTAAGTTTCTGTTAGGCTTGGCGATATCCTACAGTCCATTCGGTTTAAGGGAGGCTTTATTCATGGCTAAAAAACAAGAAGAAGCACTGGCGCCAGCGCACGAACCCGAAAAGTTCGAAAACAAGCCCTCAAACCTCGACTCCCTAACCCATCGAGAGCTGGAAACGCTCTATAAGGAATCGACGGAAACCATCCGGTTTGCCAAAAAGCTACAATGGTGGACGCTGGGCTCCACCCTTCTCGCTTTTGGCGGCATGATCGGCATCACTAAATTGGTCGATGCCGACCGATCATTCGGCGATATGATGTCTCTCTTCAACATTCTGCTGGCCGTCGCCGTTGTTTTCGCTCTGATTACCTATCAGATGTGGCAACACACGGAAACTCGGAAAATCGAGGTCGTGTCACGCAATTATTCGACCCTTTTCGCCAGAATTCGCCGGATCAAGTCGAAACGCGAAGCCAACGTTCAGCGCTACATCATGTTGATCCTGCTGATCCTGGCCGTCATTCTCGGCGCTATCGTCACCCACATGGGTATCAGCCTGATCGTTAAGTAGGCACTAGGGTCAGGCCCCTAGATATCCTTGGGCTTTTCGGCGTCTTTTTCTTCCGGGAGCTTGTTCTCAGGCGCGCCTTCTTTCTCTTCCTCAGTCCAAAGCTCCCAGGTTTTCTTTGCTTTTTCGCTCCATTCCTTCGCTTTTTCTTTGGCCGCTTCCCAGCCTTCTTTGACATGGGGAGCCGCCGCATCGATGCCAGCCTCAGCATCGCAAGCCGCCCGCTTAGCCGCGCAGGGCGTCCCACAGGCCGCCCGTTTCGCTCCGGCGGCCTCGTCGGCTTTGTACTGCGCATCGCAAGCCGCCATACATTGCTCATAAGCCGCCGCACATTGTTCCGGCGTCATCTTCGCTTCTTCGGCTTGGGCTGAAGCGGTCAATAAAAGACCAACCAGCAAGGAGAAAATCAGATGCTTCATGGCTTCAAATCCTTATTCCACGGTGACGCTTTTCGCCAAGTTGCGCGGTTGGTCCACATCGGTCCCTTTCAGCACGGCCACATGATAGGCTAAAAGCTGCACGGGGATAGCGTAGAGCACCGGGGCGACGAAGGGGTCGACTTCGGGGAGCGCGATGGCATGTTTGGCGGCCTCGCCAAGCTTCATACAGCCCGGCGCATCGCTTAAGAAAATCACCCGGCCGCCACGGGCCATGACTTCCTGCATATTGCTTGCCGTTTTATCGAACAGATCGTCCGAAGGAGCGATCACGATTACCGGCACGGCCTCATCAATCAAGGCGATGGGCCCATGCTTCATCTCGCCCGCCGCATACCCTTCGGCGTGAATGTAGGAAATCTCCTTGAGCTTCAAGGCCCCTTCCATGGCGATGGCGTAGCTGGTGCCGCGCCCCAGATAGAGAACGTCGCGCGCCTCGGCGACCTCGGCCGCCAGTTCCTGCAAGCGCTCATCGTGATTGAGCACCTCGGCGGCCCGCGCAGGCACTTCGGTCAGCGCCTCTGCCAAATGCCCTTCCAGCTCCCGGTCGATCTTGCCGCGCGCCTTACCCAAAGCCAGCGAGAGGCAGGACAGAACGACCAATTGGGTGGTGAAAGCCTTGGTTGAGGCAACGCCGATTTCGGGCCCGGCATAGGTCAGCAGAACCGCATCGGATTCCCGTGCGATGCTGCTTTCAGGCACATTGACGATAGAGAGAATTTTCTGACCCTGCTCTTTGCAATAGCGGAGCGCCGCCAGGGTATCCGCCGTTTCGCCCGATTGGGAAATAAAGATCGCCAGCCCGCCCGGCTCCATCTCCAGGCCCCGGTAACGAAACTCGGAGGCGATGTCCACCTCGACCGGCACCTTAGCGAAACTTTCCATCCAATATTTTGCGCAAAGCCCGGCATAAAAGGATGTGCCGCAAGCAATGACGGTCACGCGCTTAATGTCCTTCAGGTCGAAGGAAAGCGGCGGCAAGGTGATGGTCCGTTCCGCCGGATTGAGAAACCCATGCAAGGTGTCGCCGATTACCTGGGGCTGCTCGTAGATTTCCTTGAGCATGAAGTGGCGATGGCCGCCCTTGCCGATCATCGCGCCGGACAATTCGGTCGTCTTGATCTCGCGCTCGACTTCGTTGTCATCAAAATCGTAAAAGACCGCGCCATCGCCGGTCAGCACGGCCCAGTCGCCTTCTTCCAGATAGGCGATTTTCTGGGTCAACGGAGCCAGAGCATAGGCGTCTGAGCCCAAGAACATCTCCCCTTCGCCAAACCCGATGGCCAAGGGGCTGCCGCGCCGCGCCCCAATCATCAGATTGTCTTGGCCGGCGAATAGAATGGCCAGCGCAAAGGCTCCTTCGAGCCGTTTGAGCGTCGCCGATACGGCCTCGGTCGGGCTCTTGCCTTCCTGCAGATAGCGGTCGATCAAATGGACCATGACCTCGGTATCCGTATCCGACGCCATTTTATGGCCCAGACCTTCCAGCTCGGTCTTCAGTTCCTTGAAGTTTTCGATAATGCCGTTGTGAACCACAGCAACCCGGTCGGTGACGTGGGGGTGTGCATTGATTTCGTTGGGAATACCATGGGTCGCCCAGCGGGTATGGCCGATCCCGATGGTGCCGGAGACCGGCGTATCTTCCAGACGCTTAGCAAGATTGTCCAACTTACCTTCGGCGCGTCGACGCTCGATGCCGCCATTGATCAGGGTGGCGATACCGGCCGAGTCATAGCCGCGATATTCGAGCCTCTTGAGCCCCTCGAGCAATAAAGGACCGACTTCCTGCTTTCCGACGATTCCGACAATTCCGCACATAAAAAGCCCTTACTTTTTCTTCGCTGCTTCTTTTTCCGCCGAGCGTTTCTCACGGAATTTCGCCGCCCAACCCTTGATGCCTTTCTGCGGCGCGCGGGTAACGGCCAATTCATCGCCCTCAACTTCTTTCGTCACCACCGAGCCAGCACCGATGATCGCTCCGTCACCCACCTTAACCGGCGCGACCAGCGCCGTATTGGAGCCGATAAAGGCCCCTTTGCCGATTTCCGTCAGGGATTTGAAGTAGCCGTCATAATTGCAGGTAATGGTTCCCGCCCCGATATTGGCCTTTTCGCCGACCCGAGCATCGCCGATATAGGTCAGGTGATTGACCTTTGCGCCGGTTTCGAGGGTGGCGTTTTTCACTTCGCAGAAGTTCCCCACTCTCGCTTCCACGCCCACATCTGCGCCCGGGCGCAAGCGGGCAAACGGCCCAATCGTCGCCCCATCGGCCACCTGAGCCCCTTCAAGATGGCAAAACGCCCTGATCTCCACGTTATCGCCAACCGTCACACCGGGGCCGAAAACCACGTTGGGTCCCACGGTCACATCTTTGCCAAGCACCGTATCCCAGGAAAAATAAGCGGTGCTGGGGTCGGCAAGCGTCGCCCCGTTTTCCATGGCCCGAGTGCGCAACTGGTCCTGAACCAACATCTCGGCGCCAGCCAACTCGACACGGGAATTGACGCCCAGCAATTCTTCCTCATCACCCTCGACAACGGCGCACTGGAAGCCATCTTCATTGGCGAGCGCGACAATGTCGGTCAGGTAGTATTCACCTTTGGCGTTGTCGTTTTTCACCCGGTCCAAAAGATTGAACAGCAGTTTGCCGTCCACGCACATAACACCCGAATTGCAGAGATCGACCGCCAGTTCATCCGCCCCAGCCTCGCGGTATTCGACAATTTCTTCCAGATAACCTTCGTCATCAAGGATCAGTCGCCCATACTGGCCCGGATCATCGGGGATGAACCCCAGAACGACCACAGCAGGCGATGGCGCGGCGCGGCGGGCTTCGAGCATCCTGCGAAGGGTCTGGCGAGTCAGCAACGGCGTGTCGCCATAGACGATCAAAACGTCGCCCTTGAATCCTTCAACCACATCCCGCGCCGCCATGACCGCATGGCCGGTGCCCAGACGTTCGGTCTGAACGGCGGTCGGATGGGGAGCCACGGCGGTTTCGACGGCCTCCATATCCGGGCCAACCACGACAGCGACTTTTTCCGGCTTAAGGCTTTCGACCGTTTCCAGAAGATGATTTACCATGGGACGCCCGCCAATCGGATGCATCACCTTGGGCAATGTGGATTTCATACGGGTTCCGAGACCGGCGGCGAGAACCACGATGGCGGTTTTTGATTTACTCATAACTTGAAATGGCCGACATAAATATTAGATAATTATGATATAAAGAAAAGACACCCCTTTTCTTTGGGGGCGGACTGTGCCACACCAGGGCCCTGGCCGCAAAGTCAAATTGTGTTACTGAAGATTGCAGATATGCACCGTTTCAAAGCCATTCTTTTCGATCTGGACGGCACGCTGGTCGATAGCGCACCGGACATCAGAGCCGCCATCAATCGGGTCCTCGCCCGAAAGGGCCGCCGCCCGCTGGATTTGCCCGAGGTTGTTTCGATGATTGGCGACGGCGCGCCTAAACTTGTCGAGCGGGCCTTCAAAAAAACCGGCAAACCCTATTCCGACGACCAGATCGCCATTCTCACCGGCGTTTTCGTCGACTTCTACGACGGTCACGGTTCAACCTTGACGAAGGTCTTCCCCGGCGTTCTGAACGCACTCAAACAGCAAAAAGACGCCGGAGTGCTCAACGGCATCTGCACCAACAAACCACAAATGCCCACAGAGCAAATCCTCGCGGGCATGGGACTCGCGCCTTTCATTGATGCAGCCATTGGCGGCGACGTTCTCCCAAAGAAAAAACCCGATGCCTCACACCCCCTGGCGGTTCTCGAAAAACTCGGCATCGCCCCCGAAGACGCCGTCATGGTCGGCGATTCGCCCAATGATGTGAACGCAGGCAAAAACGCCGGACTCCCCACCATCGCCGTCAGCTTTGGATATACTCGCGTCCCACCACCCGAGATGGGCGCCGACATTTTAATCGATCATTTCGACCAATTGGCCGAGGCGCTGACCAAGCTCTCTTGACAGGGTCCGGGCGGGGCTAGTTAAATCATTTTTCAGATACATAGTCTACAACATCATTTCCTACGTAAAATCACTTCAATTTGGACAATTGTTCATGCTTGATTGAGCTTCAAGCGGATTTGATTTAATCCTGGTCTTTTGGCCTCTTACCTGATTGAGCTCTAGGGTTAGGAGTGCGGCCTTTGGTGGACCATAACACCCAAGATTAAAACAAATCCGCCCTAGAACACGCTAAACGATGCTGGCTTGAGTTTTGACAATATCAGGATACCTGTTTCCAGAGAGCAACGAGTTGGTCTGATCCTTTTTTATGCCTCAGTCTGAATAGTGAAACGCCCGACAGGGGCGTACTTGATAAATAGCCTTAGCGGGAGTCGACAATGTTCGGAATCGTCATAGACTGGGTTAGCCTTTTCCGCGAGTTTATTACGCTGTTTGTAGTTATTGATCCCGTTGGCTCTATTCCTGTCTTCCTCTTTGCTGTAAGCGGTCTTTCTACAAAACTTCATCTTAGATTTGCCGTTCGGGCCGTTGCCATCGCCGGAGCGGTGCTACTTACATTTCTTATTGGCGGTCAGCTTCTTCTCGAAGCTCTAGGCTTGCGATTTGGGTCCTTTCAAATTGCCGGGGGGATTATTTTATTCCTGTTTGCGTTAACCATGATATTTGGTGAATCAAAACCAGATACTGAAATCGCAGATGCAAAAAGCGACCCTCTTCTGAGAGCGGTATTTCCGCTAGCAATGCCATCCATTGCATCTCCTGGAGCAATGTTGGCCATTGTCGTCTTGACTGATAACCACAGCCAGGCAATTTCAGAACAAGCCATAACGGCTGGCCTTCTTATCCTGGTACTTGTCCTCACCCTCTTCTTGCTCATGGGAGCATCACTGATTTATCGTTTTATTGGGGAAACAGGCGCAAGTATCATTAGCCGGGTCATGGGGATTATTTTAGCAACAATAGCCGTCGATTCTATTCTTGGAGGACTTGGCACTGTCGGAATAATAGATATCGAAAGCGGCCTCCAAAACAACATCGCCAAACCATAGAATACCGCCCACACATACTTGATATTCAATTAACAACAACGCACAATTACTACAATAAGATTACTTGCTCAAAGAAAAACAAGATTATTACTAACATTCCGAACTCATATAAATGGTTTGGCATAATCGCTTGTTTTCCAGAGATATTTTCAGTACAAATCGCCTCGCATATGCACCAGAACAAGACACATCGTCAAAAACTATTATAAGGGCGCGTAGCTCAGCGGGAGAGCACTGCCTTCACACGGCAGGGGTCACAAGTTCAATCCTTGTCGCGCCCACCATCGAAACCCTCGGCCAAAAGCCGGGGGTTTCGTCGTTTTCCACTCATGCGGTCCCCTAATTAGAAACCGTTTACACTTTTCGGCTAGGGTCGGGAAATTAAAGACCCGCAGAAGGATGTGGTTGAGGTATATTGCTTGGAAATGATGTTCAGATGTTGAATTCACTTCCCATCGCATTCACATCAAAAGAGAAATAATATTAGGGAAACCGCCGGATACAGGGATGAAATCTCGGACTTTCAGGTTCTCACATTTTCTCACAGCCGTATTGATCGGGGCGATGCTGTTGGTTTCCCTTCTGGTGGCCACGCTGAGCTTCTTTTCATCCCGAGAGGCTTTGGAAAGGGAAGTTTCACAATCGTTCGCTTATCGCGAAAGTAATGTTCAGCTTTTCATTGGCGAGCATCTAAAGGTTATGGCCGCAACGCTTGGAGGGCTGGCTAACCAGCCCAGCTTTCAGGCCGCCCTTCCTAACAAACAGCGCCTAGAGCCTATCATGAAAGACTGGCTGACAACCTCCTATCACTTGGGTTTCGGTTTTTTGGCGATAAACGCTTCTGAAAACAATGAATGGATTGATGCGATACCCGGTGACATCGACAGTCAAAAGCTTGCCGCGGCGCTCCCCGTTCCTTCCGCCACCGGACCAAGCTGGACATTTGTCACCAACCCTGAACCGGCGCTGATCATGAGCGTCCCCGTTTTTGACAAAGACGGCGACGTTTCGGCCTATCTCTATTCTGGATTGCTGTTTAAATCAGTCAACCACTTCGCTCAGATGTTGATGCTGAGGGGAGAGCTTGCAGGCGCCGCCATACTAGCGGACGGAGAGGTTATCTTCAGGATCAATCAAGCCGTATTACCCGAGAACCTGGAAACTGCGTTGCACGAACTCAGATCGGGGCAAACGGAATTTATCCATCGAGACGGCCATCTGATTTCTCTTTTTTCGCTACAGGTTGGCGACACCCAAAGGCAAATACAACTCCTGGCCGCTCTTCCAGGGGACCGTTTGGATGACCTGGAAACGGCTTACTACCGAAATATGGCGATCATTGCGGCGATCACAATCATCACCACGCTGGCCGTCGTTTTCGTCGTTCGCGCGATGGTTAAAAACAGTATTGGCAGCCTGCTCTATTATGCTGAGGAAATCCGACAAGGCCATTCACCAGCCCTCTATGAAGGACCTTTCGAAGACTTCAATAAACTAGGGCGAACATTCGAGACCCTCGTCAAGGAGCAAGAAAGCCGCCTGACCGAGCTGACCGAAAACCGAAGCCGTCTCCAAGCCATTCTCGACAATATGAGCAATCTTGTTTACCTGAAAGATTTGGAAGGCCGTTATCTGATGGTCAACCGAAGTTTTGAGGACCTATTCAGGATTTCCTCAAAAACTTTTATCGGCAAAACCGATCACCATCTTTTTCCGTCCGAGATAGCCAATAGTTTTAGGGAAAACGACCGCCGGGTCGCCGAAAAAGAAAGACTTCTCGAAATCGAAGAAACACTTTCCGGTTACGACGAAGAAAAGACGTTCTTTTCCGTCAAATTTCCTCTACGCAATCACGAGGGAAAAATCTATGCGGTTGGCGGTATTTCAACGGACATCACCGAACGTAAACTCGCCGAGGAAGAACTGGCGCACCACCGGGACCATCTACATGAATTGGTCGAGGAACGCACAAATGAGCTCGAAAAAGCAAAAGAAGAAGCCGATAGAGCCAACGCTGCTAAATCCGATTTCCTAGCCAAGATGAGCCACGAGTTGCGAACTCCGCTGAATGCCATTATCGGCCTTTCCGAGATGCTTCACGAAGACGCCATAGAATTCAAAGACGAGCACTACAGAGAACCCCTAAGACGGGTCAATCGGTCCGGTCGTCACCTTCTCGACTTGATCAACGATATCCTCGACATTTCCAAGATCGAAGCCGGTAAAATGGAGCTGGTGATCGAAAAAACTTCCGTTGAGCAGCTGGTCGATCACGTGCGCTCAACCTCACTGCCTTTAGCCGAGCAAAACGGCAACAAACTCGCCATTTATTGCGACAAGGGCCTGGGTTCCATCCAGGTCGATCCCATTCGCACCCGGCAGGTTCTGCTCAATCTTTTGGGCAACGCCAGCAAGTTCACCAAGGATGGCGAAATCGCTCTCACCGTCACACGCGAAGCCGCCTGGCCGACAGATTGGATCGAGTTTACCGTTTCCGATACGGGCATCGGCATGCCTCCGGCGAAAACAGCCGATCTGTTCAAGGATTTCTCACAGATCGATACGAAAAAAACACGCAATCAGGGAGGGACCGGCCTTGGTCTATCGATCAGCAAAAAGATCGTTGAACTGATGGGCGGCACCATCTCCGTTGAAAGCAAGGAAGGCGTGGGATCCAGTTTCACCGTCCGGCTGCCGAGCAAAACCCTTTCAAAACGCGTGTCATAGACTTACCATTCGGCCATGACCAGCCAGATTGTTGTTTTTGCTCTCTTAACAGCCACCCTGGCGCTTTTCCTGTGGGGCCGCTGGCGTCACGATATGGTGGCGATGATTGCGCTGCTTGTCGCCGTCATTCTCAATCTGGTGCCCATCGACGAGGCCTTTTCAGGTTTCGGCCATCCCGCCGTCATCACCGTCGCCGCCGTCCTGGTTATCAGCCGGGCTATCGAACGTTCGGGGGTTCTCAATCTTTCGGCTCGCAGGATTGCATCGATCCGGCAATTTCCCATCTTCAGCGTTTTTATCCTCGCCTCCTTAGGCGCCCTAATGTCCGGCTTCATGAACAATGTTGGCGCTCTGGCGCTCTTGATGCCCCTTGCCCTACGACTTCATGCCTCGCCCTCAATGATTTTGATGCCCCTCTCGTTCGGCACCCTATTGGGCGGCATGATGACCGAGATCGGCACCCCGCCCAACATCATCATCGCATCCTATAAAGAAGGCATCGTCGGCCAGAGCTTCGGTTTGTTCGACTTCACGCCTGTCGGCGTCATCGTTACATTGGCCGGCCTGCTATTCATCACCACGATCGGCATCAAGCTGCTTCCCACCCGGCGCAAAGGGTTGACCGGTGGAGACGATTTTCCCGAAACCGACTCATACATTTCCGAGGTCAGCCTGCCCGAAATGTCGGCCGCCGTGGGGCGGACGCCGCGCCAATTGGAGCGGATGATGGACAATGAAATTATCATCCTCGGAATCGTTCGCGGTGAACGAAAGCTCCTCGGCCACCTGCGCAACGCCATTTTGCAGGAAGGCGACATATTGATTATCCGCGCCGACGCTCCTGTTCTCCAGCGGATGGTTGAAACAACCGCCGTCGAGTTGGTCGGTGAACGCCACATCAAACGCGCCGAGTTGGGATCCGATCAAGTAGAGATCATGGAAGTCGTCGTAAGACCGGGCGCGCGACTGGAAAACGCAACAGCCGAGAAGTTCAAACTCCATAGCCGTTATGGCGTCAATCTGTTGGGAGTCGCCCGCCAAGGCGAGAGAATCAATGAACGGTTGGGCCGAGTCGAATTCAGCGCAGGCGACGTATTGCTGGTCCAGGGAGAGCGCGAAACCCTACGTGAAATCATGGCCGCATTTGGTTGTATGCCTTTAGCAACCCGAGGGCTGGAACCGGCTTTGCGGCTTCCAAAATTTCTTACACCGATTATTTTCATCGGCGCCGTTCTCTCAACATCTTTCGGCCTCTTACCCGTCGAGGTCAGTTTCTCAGCTGCTGCGGTACTTTTGGTGCTAACCGGCGTTTTGACGCCACGCGCCGCCTATGAGGCCATCGATTGGTCGGTCATCGTCCTGCTCGCCGCACTCATCCCCGTTGGTCATACGCTCGAAACATCGGGCGCCGACCACACCATCGCCATGCTGATCTCGGGCATGGCCGGTGAAGTTCCCGCTTGGGCGATTCTGGGCACTCTCATGGGCGTTACGATGATTTTGACCAACATGATCAATAATGCAGCCACGGCCGTTATTATGGCGCCTATCGCTGCAAGCATCGCCCTTCAAACCGGCGCATCCATGGACCCCTTCCTCATGGCGGTGGCCATTGGCGCGTCATCGGCTTTCCTGACACCGATAGGACATCAGAATAACGTGCTGGTGATGGGCCCCGGCGGCTACAAATTCGGCGATTTCTGGAAACTGGGGCTCCCCTTGCAGATCATCATTCTGCTGGTTGCAATCCCCATGATTTTGATGGTCTGGCCACTTTAGGTCACCGACTCATTAATCTGATGCAATTCTGTTCATTCTATTTAGCCGAGGGCAAGGAGAGAGGACGCAGAACGGATCGGATTAATGGGTCCTGACCCTAGGACGGCCCCTGATTAGACTGTTGCTAACGTTTCAGCAGAACCATCGAAGCCTCGAGAATGCCTTCGATACGTTCACACCGGCAATGACAACTCATCGGGTCGTCCAGCTTGATCACCTGACCGGTTCGGTTTGGGTTCGAGCAGTCGTGGCAAAAGTCCTCGGCAATGTCTTTCAACATTAGTTCGGCGAGTTCTGTATAGATTTGTTCGTTTATCTTGGCGGGAAGCCGATTGTCACTTGTCATCATACTTAAAATATTGGAAGGCTTATCGCCGAATTCAAATAAAGAAATGTATTTATTCAGCCACGGCCAGAGCCACCGCGTCCGCATTGGCTTCGGCCAAGACCTTATAATCCATGTCGTCAACCAGGATATGCTGCTGGAGCCAACTCGTCAAAAACTCCCGCACCTCTCCCTCAAGACTTTCATTGGGCGTTTGCATATAGGCCTCGCGGCATTCGAAAACACGCGCGACCAGTTTCTGATGCTGCAACTTATGTTCGGCCAGATCAGGATAACCACAGGCCTCCATGACCTTTTCCTCACGGATGAAATGAGTTTCCGTATAACGCACCAAGCCGCCAAAAATCGCATCGACAATCAAAACGCCGTCACCATCGTCAACCGCTTGAATGAATTGATTGAGCAGACCGACCAGTTGCTGGTGGTCTTTGTCCAGAGCGTCCACCCCGACACTCATTTCCGGCGTCCATTCGATATAATTCGTCACGGATTTCTCCTCATCCATGTTGGGAAGAGTTTATCCGATCAGCCGCATCTGAACCAAGCCTTTAAAATCATCAGGATCAACCGGTTGACCTCGGTGGATCAACTCAATCCGCCCCTGACGGGCCAAATGGATTCCCTGTTGGCGCACCGCAGTTAAATAACGTTTCCAAATATTGGGGGGATCTTTGGGCTTGCGACGGGTTTCCGCATAGGCCTGGGCGACAGCCTGAAAAGTGAGCGGCTTCCCATCGGCCAAAGCATATAAAATATACTCGGCGACAGGATCGTCCCCACGTTCTTGGTCGTTTTCGTTTTTCTGTTTTTGTGTCATGCTCATTTCTTAGTTCAATCCGCTGCAACAGCCAAGATATTTGGAGCCGCATGGAAGGTTCATTGATCTATCATATGTGCCGTGCCGAAGAATGGGACGCAGCCAAAGACAAAGGACGCTACGAGGGTTCCTCCCAAGATACCGCCGATGGATTCATTCATTTTTCAACGGCCGAACAAATTTGCGAAAGCGCCGCCAAGCACCGGGCCGGCCAGTCCGACCTCGTTCTTTTGACGGTTAAAACGGAAAAACTGGGCTCTGCGCTAAAGTGGGAACCCTCCCGAAACGGTGCGTTTTTCCCTCATCTTTACGGCCCCTTACCGCTCGACGCCGTTTCCCATATCGATCCCCTACCTCTCGGAACGGACGGCCGACACGTCTTTCCTAAGAATCTATGAAAACACCGCCGACTATTGACCGAAGCGGAACGATAGGAAACAACTGCTTCTTATATTATAAATAGACAGACTGCCGCGTCTGGGGGGATACATTCATGCCGATCACGCTGATCGTTGACGACGATCCGGAGTTCGCGAGCCTTTGCCAAGAAACGCTGGGCCCGACCGGTGAGCATGAATTCATCATTGCCACCGACGACGCTTCAGCCATCGAAATTCTCAAAAAAATAGACACCCTGGATGTCGCTATCGTCGCTATCGATAAAGACAACGTTTCAGGCCTTGAGTTATTCAAAAAGCTCACCGGTCGACGGGTCCGGGTTCCCCGAATCGCCCTGACCGGCAGCGCCGACCTACCGCTTATCCGCCGTGCGATGAACGACGGCGCCGCCGATTTTCTCACTCGTCCGGTCGCCGCCAAGGACTTGGAGCGAACCATCAGCAAGGTCTATGAAGATACGGAGCGGCGACGCAAGGCCTGGCGCACCGAGGCGCAGCTTTCGGCTATCCGCCGCGAGGTTGATATTGCAGGCGATATCCAAAAACGCATTCTGCCGACGGTCTTTCCCGAACGCCCCGGCCTTGAAGTCGCGGCCATCCTCGAATCCGCCAAAGACATGAGCGGCGACTTCTACGATGTTTTCGAGATCGGCGACGGACGGATCGGCTATGTCGTCGCCGATGTGGTCGGCAAGGGCATTCCGGCCGCCTTCTTCATGGCCGTTGCGCGCACCCTTTTGCAGGCCACCGCAACCGCAGGCACACCTCCCGCCGAATGCCTCTCACAGGTCAACGATCTCATCTGTCGGCACGAAATCACCAGCATGTTCGTCTCCGTCTTTTACGGCGTTCTCAATCCCCGGACCTGGGAACTGACCTACGCCAACGGCGGCCATCTCCCACCGGTGAGGATTGGCGGAAAGACAGGGGTAACAACCTTGATCAGTGGCGGCGAAGGTGTCGTTTTGGGCGTCGAGGCCGGATTAACCTACGAGCAAGAAACCCTTCAAATCGATCCGGGCGATACGTTATTTCTTTATACCGACGGCCTGACGGAAGCCTTCAATGAAACACGCGACCAATTCGGTGAGCAGCGCCTGCAAGACTTCCTGTCAATCAACCAGGGGAACTCACCCGAAGCGCTCTGCCGCACCATGCTCGACCATATCAAAGAGTTTACCGGTGGAGCCGAAGCGGCCGACGACATGACCTGCCTTGCAATATACCGTGAAGTCTCATGATTTGCCGCCTCTCTCTCGCCCTTCCTTTCATCTTAATACTACTTCTCTTGCTCGGCGCTTGTGACGATGGCGGCCCAAAGGGGCGGGTACTTAACGATGTGCCACCCCACCTTGAAGACGGCAATCTCATCTCGTTTTTACTAACCGACCCACAGGCGCAGTCCGTCGACGGGACCGTCGCCGAAGCCCTAGCTGAACGAGGCATTACCGTCGTGCTCTCCGTCCGACCGGAAGCCCTGCCCTGGGAAACCCATTTAGTGGCGATCAAAGAAAAAATACGCCAACTCTGGGCCCGGGGCGTTCGCCAAAATCATATCTCGGTCGTCGGCCGCGGCGGCAACGGCCTTCAAGCTCTGGTTCTCGCCTCATTGGTCCGCGACGGCGCTACGCGTTATGCGGTCATGGGCGCTTGCCCCCGCAATACCGGCGTCGGCTGGAGCCGCTTCGCCGAAATCCTCGATCTCAATGGTCCCCGCATGGAAGGTCAGGCGCTTTCGCTAACCCACGCAGACTCCCCGGACATCGGCTCTTGTCAGCCGGTTTTCAACCGAGCCAGCGCCCTTGAGGGCTGGGAAACCGATTTGGCCGACCATGCCGGGACGGATATTTTCGAGAAACCGGATCCCGTCTGGATCGATGAAGTCGTTGCCTGGATAACCGAAAAATAAACACAATTAACACACTTAAGGGGTGTGAAAACGACAGTTATCCACGACTTTAAGGAGAGTCAAACACTGGACATACCAATTCGCTTCCATTAAAGTCCTTCTAAATCAGGGAAAACAGGGATGAGATGGGGCGCTTCTCGCTATGGAAGCACCGATTAAAGTTGTATTTGCCGGTATATCCGGTCGTTTAGCGATGGATCTGGTAGAGATTCTTCGCCAAGGCGGTTTTGCGCCTATTTCTCGGGAAGTCAAAAGCCGAACCGCCCTGGCCGACACCCTGGACCTGGAAAGCTGGGATATCATTATTGCAGAGAACGGCAAGGGGCGACTATCCCCCGCCCGAATCGGCGCAACCTTGAGAGTGAGAGGGGACGAAACCCCGGTGATCGCTCTCTGCACCGAGCTCGACTCGCGTAAAGCCATCGAACTGGTTAAGGCAGGCGCTTCCGACGTTCTTTCGATGAACGAGCTGGATCGACTGCCATCGACCGCCAAACGAGAAATGAAAGCGGCCCGTAAGCGCTGGCGTCAGAAATCCGAAGAAGGCGAAATGAAGGTCGCAGCAGCCGCCTTCAACACGGCGGGCGAAGGCATCATGGTGTCCGACCGCACCGGACGCATTATTTCCATCAACCCGGCATTTACCCAGTTAACCGGACTTGTCTTGAGTTCCGCCCTTGGCCGCAGCCAGGAGCTTATATACGCCGAACACCATACTCAGAGCTTCTTCGACACTCAGCAGGAGAAGCTCAACGAAACGGGCGCCTGGAAAGGCGAAGCCTGGTTCAAGCGGGCCGATGGCCGCCGTTTCCCGGTTTGGCTGACAATTGCTGCAGTTACCAATGCCGAAGGCGAAGCGACCGAATACGTCGCCATTTTCCGCGACATCACCGAACGCAAGCAGCGGGAAGACAAATACCGTCGCCTCGCAACCTTCGACCCACTCACAGAGCTCCCCAATCGCACCCTGTTTTTCGACAGGCTCGATCAGGTCATTCGCACAGCCAGCCGCAACGAAGGCGCAGCGTCTCTATTGTTTATCGACCTCGACAGCTTCAAGCAGGTCAACGACACCATGGGACACCGCCTGGGGGACAACCTCTTGCGACAAGTTGGGGCCCGATTGCATGGCTGCGTTCGGGATTGCGACACCATTGCGCGGATCGGCGGCGACGAATTCGCCATCGTGCTGGACGACGATCTGGACGGAAAAGCCGCCGTCCGTGTCGCCGAAAACGCCATTGAGGCCTTAACCGGCGCTTTCGATTTGGACGGCACGAAAGCGACAATCGGCTGCAGCGTCGGTATCGCCATGTTCCCTCAGGATGGCGATACCGGAAACGACCTGCTGGCTAAAGCCGACGAAGCCATGTATCAGGCAAAGAGTAAAGGGAAAGGCTGTTATCAGTTCTACGAACCGGGAATCCGATCAACCGCCGAACTCATCACCGTCAACCTAAAGCATCATCTTCGCAATTTACCAATCGCTCTCGGCCTCATCGCCGCTCTGGGATTGGTCGCCTGGCTAACCACCGCCAGCCTGAAAACCGAAAACGACATCATCGCCCAGGACCCGCCCCCGGAAACGCTCAACAACTTCGATACGGCCGCCGGTAAAACCGAAACGGCTCCCTCAAAAGACTAACCCGCCACCTC
>Ga0070728_10003964_pt1 | contig 15826 bp, 11 predicted proteins | sample tdDd471_FD_66723 | JGI IMG/M metagenome (GOLD analysis project Ga0070728, IMG submission 66723) | Marine sediment microbial communities from the Atlantic coast under amendment with organic carbon and nitrate - tdDd47.1 | ecosystem: Environmental > Aquatic > Marine > Coastal > Sediment | place...
AAAATAGAACAACGAAAATGAAACAGCTCATTACGCCACGGATGGATCAGTGTATTGGTTGCCAGTCTTGCTCCCTCGCTTGTGCCCGTCTTGTCTACAAAAAAATATCCTGGAACACGGCTGGAATTCGTATTCATTCTTCGGGAGGTTTATCCACTGGCTTTGTTGCCAACAAATGTTTGGCTTGTGATCCTCCACCCTGCGCCGAGGTCTGCCCTACCGGTGCTTATCTCGAGCGGCCAGGAGGTGGGGTGGTTGTGAAAAAAAGTCTATGTATTCAATGCGGAAAATGTCTTGAGGCCTGCCCGGTTGACGCTATTTACCAAGATAGTATGGGCGATGTCTTTGTCTGTATACACTGTGGCCTGTGTGTGTCTTTTTGCCCTCAGAATTGTCTTGAAATGATAGACAGCAGCCGTATCGAAGAGGTGCTTATATGATAAGGCAAGAGTTTCGTATTCTGCTGATAGATGCTTCAGTTGGAAAAGGAAAAATTGTCCTCCTGGATGGCCTAAATGAGGTGGCGGGAGGCAGCGGACTTGCTGCACTCCTCTACGTAAAATATGGACAGCCTGCGCTCCCATGGGATGATGAGGCACAACCACTGATATTTGCCATAGGTCCATTGACGGGCTTTTTTCCCTTGATGAGTAAGATGGTCTGTTCGTTTAAGTCAAATTATCACGGAGAGTACACAGAAAGCCATGCCGGCGGGCGAGCAGCGCTCTCCCTGCGGTTTGCAGATCTTGATGCGCTGGTTCTAGTAGGAAAGGCAAAACAACTCAGCTGCCTGAGTCTTGGGAAAAACCATATTGAGTTAAAGGACGCAAGCTTCTTGCGAGGTACAGATGCCGAAAGCTCTGGCAAACTTATAAGGAGGATGTTCAAAGGTGGCAGCGGGCACAGGTCGATCATGCGAATAGGTCCTGCCGGGGAGGTTGGCTCGGCGATGGCCTGCATTAATGTTGATACATACCGTCATTTCGGAAGGATGGGGGGCGGTGCTGCTATGGGTGTGAAAAATATTAAAGCTATTGTCATTCACGGTGATAGTGATTTCAACCTCCCATCCGGAAAAGATTATCCAGGGCTGTATAAGGAAGTGTATTCCCAGGTCACTTCAACCGATATGATGAAAAAATATCATAATCTCGGAACCCCTGAGAATCTAAAGGGGCTCAATGATATCAGCTCTTTGCCCTGGCGAAATCTGCAACAGACAAGTGATCCTGGCATTGAAACGATTACTGGCAAGAGTTTTGCCGACCAGACACTCCTGCGTAACGGCGCCTGTTCCGGCTGCCCCGTCGGCTGCATCCATATAGGTTTTATCCGAGAAAAGATGGCAGCAGATAACCGTTATCACTATCATCAGGTGGCCTATGATTACGAACCGATCTTTGCCGCGGGGACAATGCTGGGGGTGACCAATAGTTTTGATATTCTGCGAATCCTTGATGTCATGGAAAAGGTTGGGCTTGATGCGATGTCTGGTGGAGTTGCCCTCGGCTGGGCGACCGAGGCTACGGAGCAGGGTTTTATTTCGGAAAGAGAAACCCTGGTTCCTCTCGCTTTTGGGGATGCTGTAGCTTATCAGCAGGCGGCACGACACCTTGGCAGAGGAAGTAATGATTTTTACCGTCTGCTTGGCCAAGGGACGCTTAAGGCGGCTGCGGTGTATGGAGGTGGTGAATTTGGTTGTGTGCTAGGTCAGGAAATGGCTGGGTATGCTACCGGAGAGTTGTTTTTTGCCGCACAAACCCTTGGGTTTCGACATTCCCATCTGGATACAGGGGCATACAGTTATGATCAGAAGAATTCAGAGAAGGACGTAGCGCGAGCCGTTGATTTCCTGATTGCTGATGAGCCTGGCCGCGCTTTTTTAACCTCAATGGTCGGTTGCCTATTTGCAAGATCCGTCTACAACGAAGAGAAGCTTGCGGAATGTCTTGGATCAGTAGGTTTTGACACACTATCCGGTTCAATCCCAGAAGTTGCCGAGCATATCCGTGCATTGCGCTGGAAGGTGCGGGCGCAGACCGGCTTTGACCCAGATAATTTTTCCATTCCAAAACGATTTTATGAAGTCAAAACCTGGAAAGGGGGAGTCGATAAAAATTATCTCGACAATCTGAAGAAGGAATATGGCAGGCGAATACAGACAATCATTGGTGGATCATGACAAGAGATAATCAGTATTTGCGTTCGCTCGAAACTTCTCAATTTTGTGAGTAGATACTAAAAAAGGCAGAGCCCCGACAAGCGGGAATCTGCCTTTCCTGTTTGAGCTGATGTGCTGGTTGTATTTTACAGCAGATCGGCGATGGCCTCTTTTTCTGAGACCAGTTCATCTTCGGTAGCTTTCATCATTTTACGAGCGAAGTCGCTGATTTCAAGCCCTGTAACTTCTTTCCATTCGCCATTTTCGCAAGTGATAGGCAGGGCGTACATGATGTCGTCGTTGATGCCGTAGCTATTTCCACCACTGAAAACACCCATGCTGACCCATCCGCCGTTTGAGCCGAGGGCCCAGTCACGCATATGGTCAACGGCTGCAGAAGCGGCAGATGCTGCACTGGAAGCTCCACGGGCTTTGATGATTGCCGCACCGCGTTGCTGAACTGTTGGGATGAATTCGTTCACATAAAAATCGTTGTCCATTTTGTCTTTTACCGGAACACCGTCCACGGTTGCAAAGCTGATATCAGGGAACTGAGTGGCGGAGTGATTACCCCATACCACCATCTTTTCAACTTTTGTGGAATGGCTGCCGGTTTTGGCAGCGATCTGGGAGAGCGAACGGTTGTGGTCAAGACGCATCATTGCAGTGAAATTGCGGGGATTAAGATCCGGCGCATTTTTCATAGCGATAAGGGCGTTGGTATTGGCGGGGTTGCCGACAACCAGTACTTTTACATTAGGGTTGGCATTATCGTTAAGGGCTTTGCCCTGAACGGTAAAGATGGCGCCGTTTGCTTTTAGCAGATCAGAACGTTCCATACCGGGACCACGTGGTCTTGAACCAACCAGAAGTGCATATTCTACATCTTTAAAGGCAACGTTTGGATCATCGGTAGTTATGACACCGGCAACCAGAGGGAATGCACAGTCGTTGATTTCCATAACCACACCTTCTAGAGCTGCCATCGCAGGTGGAATTTCGAGAAGCTGGAGAATGACTGGTTGGTCTTTTCCTAGCATATCACCCGATGCGACACGGAAAATAAGAGAATAGCTGATTTGACCGGCGGCACCGGTGATTGCGACACGTACTGGGGTTTTCATTTGGTTCTCCTTTGAAAAAGAGTTTAGTACCTAATAAATAATTTTTTGCGTTTTTCTACTTCGCAGGAGGATTTGAAATTAGACCCCCAACTGGAAGATGCTGAATAGAATGGCAAAAAACTCATTATTGAAGGTACTCACCCCGCTTACACGGGATCGGATTATTCCACAGAAACTTCTTATAAAGCACGAGCAGAAGCCAAGATACCACAATGTTTATAAGGAATCCAGCTCAAGGAGCCGAAGTTCGTATATTTACATATCAGTAGTGTTGATATTAAATATCAAAAAGTATAACTGTCTGATGTTGTGTTTTTTCCATAGCCTGCACTGCCGTGAGTTCTGATGATGAAAATACCATTGGTCGATAAAAAAACCTTGTCGTTTCGAGCTAAAGGTGTGGTTGTACAATCGGAATTTCTGGTGTTGGTCACCATATTTTTCAGTTCTCTAACCCCTATCTTATGAGCAACTTCTGTAAAAGTGTTAGGTAATTTACTGAAAACATATATTATTAATTTTCAATCAAAACAAAAATGTCACACTTGGTGGAAGTTTGTCGACAAAATGTCATTGTTTTGTAATAGTTGAAAGGATGTTTGAGAAAGTCACTATCATGATTTACATTAATGCTATTCTTTGTAAGCTGTACTGTAATTATATTTCATATGTATGTCGGGGGTGAAGGCGAAGTATTAAGATAATCAAGAATACCATCAGGAGGAGTTGAGTATGAATGTATGTAAAAATGCTTTAGCTGCGATGACAGGAATGGCTGTTGGTCTAGGGATGACAGTGGGTGCGATGGCCGCGAGTTGGGATATGCCGACCCCATATCCAGATAAGACCTTTCATACCCAGAATATTGCCAGCTTTGCAGAGGATGTGGAAAAGACGACAGCTGGAGCACTGACCATAAAAATACATTCCGCTGGATCTCTGTTCAAACATCCTGAAATTAAAAACGCTGTTCGTGCTGGACAGGTTCCTCTTGGAGAGTTTTTTCTCTCGCGCTTATCCAATGAGAATCAAGTTTTTGGTGCTGATTCACAGCCTTTTCTTGCTACCAATTATGATGATGCCAAGAAACTCTGGGATGCACAGCGCCCAGTCGTTACCAAGCTCCTTGACAAGCAGGGACTGATGCCGCTGTTTTCTGTACCGTGGCCACCGCAAGGGCTCTATACCAAGAAAGAAATCAAGACCGTGGATGACCTGAAAGGTATTAAATTCAGGGCATATAATGCCACGCTGGAGCTTTTTGCAAATAAAATCGGTGCTGCACCGACTCAGGTCGAAGTGCCGGATATTCCACAGGCATTTGCAACCAGCCGTGTCGAGGCAATGATTACTTCACCTTCCACGGGTGCGAACTCTAAGGCATGGGACTTTGTTACCCATTACACTGATATTCAGGCCTGGCTCCCCAAGAATATTGTTGTAGTTAACAAAAAAGCTTTCAGGAAACTGGATAAGAAAACTCAGGAAGCAGTACTCTCTGCTGCGGAGACAGCAGGTGTGAGAGGCTGGGATATGAGTAAAAAAGAGACAACAGAGAAAACTGCAATCCTCAAGGATAATGGCATCATCGTCGTGACTCCCAGTGCTGAACTGATGGCAGGACTTAAAGAAATTGGCGCATCTATGCTCGAAGAATGGAAAAAGGGTGCAGGCGCTGAAGGAGCCGAACTGCTGAAGGCCTATTCTGCAAAGTAGGAGCCAAAACAGATTCTGGCTGAGTGACAGAAACTACGGCCATTGCTTGTTTGTTGGGTAATGGCCGGAAAAGGAGGCATGATGCGCAGGTGGTTGGACTTTCTTTATAAGGCAAGTTGCTGGATTGGTGCAGGCTGTATCGCAATGATTTGTTTGCTGGTGGTCTGCCAGGTTCTGCTCAATTTGCTGGATCGGTTCAGTACCCTTTTAACCGGTAGTGCCATCGGTCTTACTATTCCATCATATGCTGATTTTACAGGGTTTTTGTTAGCTGCTGCCTCCTTTTTATCTCTGGCTTATACCTTGCGTGAAGGTGCACATATCAGAGTTGTTTTACTTGTTAGTAGGCTACCAAAGAAAGTTCACAGCTTTATTGAAGTATGGTGTATTGGCTTTGGGCTCATGGTGTCACTCTACTTCACCTGGTATGCGGCCATGCTGACTTATGAGTCCTATACCTATAATGACCTGTCATCCGGTATGATTGCGGTGCCAATCTGGATACCCCAGACAGCAATGCTTCTCGGCCTGGTTGTGCTTTCAGTGGCACTTATAGATGAATTGGTGGCTGTATGTCGCGGGAATACAGCTTGCTATGTCGGTAAGGGAGAAAGTCTCCTGGCGGCCAATCGTCAGGCAGAGTCAGTCTCTTCTGCTGTTGAGTTGGAAAAGGAGCAGAAAAATGTCTGAAATAACCCTGACCCTGGTTTTACTCCTTTTGCTGTTTTTTCTGCTGGGCAGCGGTATTTGGGTGGCCTTTTCTCTCCTGGCTGTGGGGATGGCAGGAATGGCGATTTTTTCAGATGCGCCACTTGGTGAGGTTATGGCCACCACGATCTGGGGTGCCAGCAACGGTTGGGCGCTGGCCGCTCTGCCTCTATTCATTTGGATGGGTGAAATTCTTTTTCGTTCCCGTCTTTCTGAAGATATGTTTACCGGGCTTTCTCCATGGCTCACCTATCTTCCTGGCCGCCTTCTACATGTGAATATCCTCGGCTGTGGAATTTTTGCCGCGGTATCAGGATCTTCTGCCGCAACAGCAGCAACTATTGGTAAGATGTCCATTCCCGAGCTGGCCAGGCGCAACTATCCTGAAAATATGATGGTTGGCACCCTGGCCGGCTCTGCCACCCTGGGCTTGCTGATTCCGCCGTCGATCATTCTTATCGTCTATGGTGTGGCGACTGAACAGTCGATTGCCAGGCTATTTATCGCCGGAGTGTTACCTGGCTGTCTGCTGGTTACTCTTTTTGTTGGCTATGTAGTGATCTGGTCCCTGTTGCATCCACAGGCAATCCCACCGGGGGAACCTTCTTTACCGTTAAAAGAAAAATTGAATCGTTCCCGTAGGCTTATCCCTGTCTGTCTGCTGATTGTTGGAGTTATTGGTTCGATATATTCAGGAATAGCATCTCCCACCGATGCAGCGGCAGTTGGAGTGCTGCTGGCCCTGGTGCTTTCAAGGTATACCGGTTCTCTTACAAAACAGACCTTTCTTGATGGCCTCATGGGTGCGACCAAGACATCCTGTATGATAGCCTTTATCCTGGCAGGAGCAGCGTTTCTCACTGTTGCTATGGGGTTTACCGGTATTCCTAAGATGTTGGCTGCCTGGATCGGCGAAATGGCCCTGTCGCCATATGCTCTTCTCGGGGCGCTGACCTTGTTTTTTATCATCATGGGTTGTTTTCTAGACGGTATCTCGGTGGTTGTGCTGACCACGTCAGTGGTCATGCCGATGGTCGAGCAGGCAGGAATTGATCCTCTTTGGTTCGGTATTTTTGTGGTCATCGTGGTGGAAATGGCCCAGATCACGCCGCCCGTGGGGTTCAATCTTTTTGTGATTCAGGGTTTAACTGGGATGGATATTTTAAAAGTGGCCTATGCAGCTATGCCTTTCTTTTTGTTGCTGCTGGTGGGGCTAGCCTTGATTGTTATATTCCCTCAGATAGTCACCGTGCTGCCCAATATGATGGGAGGATGATATAACGGGTGGTTGGGTCTATTTTAAAGAGACGATGCTGCCCGCGATGCCTGATCGTACAACCCTGACATCAGTCTGAGCAGGGCAGCGGCCTGGCTTACCTCCGATCCCTCCTTGTCGAGGCTTCGATAAGCTGAAGTCAAACAACTCTCCCGTATCTCCCGGTAACGTTCGCATGCCACTTTTCCCTGCTCCGTTGCTGAGAAAAAAACTTCCTTCCCATGCTTTTCGCGTTCGACCAGTTCCCCTTTGACCAGCTTTTTGAGCGAGTAGTTGACGGTGTGTTGATCCTCAACGTGCAGAACAAAACAGATATCGATCAACCGTTTTGAGCGGTTTCGATGGTTGACATTGTGCAGGACCAGTACATCAAGAGGGCTGAAGTCGGCATATCCAGCAGCATTCATACAGCGAATCATCCATCTGGAAAAAGCGTTATGGGCGATGATCATGCCGTACTCAAATTCACTCAGAGGCCAGGAGTCAGGCGAGGTCAGATGTTCCGAAGAAACAATTGGGGCAAGCGGATTGGGCTCAGGAGATTTTTTGTCATCTTTCATAGCTGTGGTTGCGTTAGGTTAAAATCAATTGCGGTGTGACTATTAAGGTTTTACTTGATTAGCCCAGTTTCTTTTTATCTTCTTTCATCAGCTTGTAGTTGATGCTGTCAACCAGGGCCTGCCAGCTGGCTTCAATGATATTTACTGAAACCCCGACGGTACCCCAGTTACATGAGGGATCTTTACTGTCGACCAAGACCCGGACTCGCGCCTGGGTTCCGCGTTCGCCGGAAAGGACCCGGACCTTATAGTCGGTCAGTTCCATCTCTTCCAGGCAAGGGTAAAACCCGCAAAGAGCCTTTCTTATGGCGCAGTCAAGAGCGTTGACCGGACCATCTCCCATTGCCGCGGTATGTACTTCGCTACCGCCAATGAACAGCCGGATTGTTGCCTCGGTGAGTGGGGGTTTATCCATTCGGTACTTATGGTTCATTACCCTGAAACTCTCAAATTTGAAGTAGTTCCGTTGCAGTCCCATGGCTCGTCGCATGAGCAACTCGAAGCTTGCTTCAGCTCCTTCGTATTGGAATCCTTGATTCTCAAGCTCTTTGAGTTCACTGATAATGGTTGCCAGCACCGGGTCGTCAGGTTCGATGTTGAGGTCCCACTGTTTTGCCTTATGAAGAATGTTGGAGCGTCCAGACTGGTCGGAGATGAGGATCCGGCGAATGTTGCCGACCTTGTCCGGGGAAATATGCTCGTAGGTTAGCGGGTTTTTTTTAACGGCACTGACATGGATGCCGCCTTTATGTGCAAAGGCGGATACCCCGACGTAGGGCTGGTATCGATTATGGGGCAGATTCGCAAGTTCGTTGACCAGACGAGAGGTGGTATAGAGTTTATCTATATGCTTACGTACCTCACACTCTACCCCCATTTTAAACACCAGGGCCGGGATAATAGAGGTCAGATTGGCATTGCCGCATCTTTCGCCAAAGCCGTTCATGGTGCCCTGTACCTGCCGGACCTTGCTGTCGGAGACGGCAACAAGGGTGTTAGCGACCGCTGTTTCTGAGTCGTTATGAGCATGGATGCCAAGATGTACCGTTCTGCTGTTGTCGGCGAGGTGCTGTTTGACCCTGTTGACTATCACTGGAATCTCGTGGGGAAGAGTACCGCCATTGGTATCGCATAGAATGATAGTTTCTGCACCCCCATCCACCGCACTCAACAAGGTTTCAAGAGCGTAGTCTTCATTATTTTTAAAACCATCAAAGAAGTGTTCAGCATCATAGAAGAGGTGATCCACAAAAGGTCGCAGAAAGGTAAGTGTATCCTGAATAATCAGTAAATTGTCTTCTAGCTCAATGTGCAGAGCGTCTCTAACGTGAATATCCCAGCTTTTTCCGAAAATAGTTATGGCTTTGGTCTTGGCATTGAGGAGTGCCTGAAGGTTGGGGTCCTTTTCGGGCGTATTACGGATATGACGTGTCGAGCCAAAGGCTGCAAGCTTAGCATGTTTCAACTCGACGGATTGCATTTTTTCGAAATACTCTGCAGAAACAGGATTTGACCCTGGCCAGCCCCCTTCAATAAAATCGATGCCGAGCTTATCGAGAGCTAGGGTTATACGAATTTTGTCTTCAACGGAGAGATTAAAATTTTCTGCCTGTGTCCCGTCGCGGAGGGTTGTGTCGTAAAGCTCAATGAGATGGGCCATTTTATTCCTTGCTAGCTCGAATCGTGTTGATTTTGCAGGATAGTGTTTGAGGTTGTTAGGAGCAACAATTGGTTGATCAAAATAGAACCTCAGATGATAATTGACTTTCCGACAAAAAGCAAAACCTTAAATATCTGGCTGGACAGCTTCCTGCAAGCATTGAAATGGCACTTAATAAAAGTCTGGTTAGCGACCAGAAAAGGTGAGTGAAGTATGCACGAGTCTGGCAAATGTTACGTGTGGAATGGTCCAGGAGCGCAGAGAGCACCTTCTTTATTGGCCTTTTGACCGCAATTACCGCAGATGAATTTGGGATATTGCTGGAGGGTTGCAACTTCTGATGTCTTCCCGGCTTTCGTCAGTTCACAGATATGTAACTTATGGTTGCTTGGGTTGGTGCAAAGGTTATCAACGTTAGGTAGTCTGTCGCTCATAATATCATCCTCAGGGTATCTGCGGCGCCCTCCTGAGGACGGCGCCGCAGTCATGATCTGTTGATGTCACCCAAAGGTTAATCGTTCGTCAGGTGACAGGCTAAGATTTTGCGTTAATCAGGTTCTCAGGCGGAAACATTCTCTAGCACCATTGCCATGCCCTGGCCGCCGCCAATGCAAAGAGAAGCCAGTCCGAGTGCCTGATCTTCGCGTTTCATCTGGTTCATCAGAGTGAGCAGGATACGGGCTCCGGTACAACCGATTGGGTGACCTAGGGAAATTCCGCTTCCCAGTACATTAGTCTTTTCTAGGTCGCATCCCAACTCACGTATACAACCAATGGCCTGGGCTGCAAAGGCCTCATTTAATTCGATGCTGTCGAAGTCGTTGACTGAGAGGTTGTGTTTGTGTAAAATTTTGCGGACAGCTGGGATTGGTCCAAGGCCCATATACGCTGGATCAAGACCTGCGGAGGAATGGGCTTTGATTTTCACGAGCGCTTTGAGGCCAAGCTCGCTGGCTCTGTCTGCAGACATAATCAGTAAAGCGGCTGCTGCATCATTTAAGCCGGAGGCATTTCCGGCTGTCACTGTACCATCCTTTTTGAAGGCAGGGCGCAGTTTGCCCATTTTTTCAGCACTGGTTTCCATCGGACGCTCATCGGTATCAAAGCTGAGAGGCTCTCCCTTGCGTTGGGGGATGAGCACCGGTACAATCTCATCCTTGAAAAGTCCTTTGGTAATAGCCGCGACGGCACGCTGGTGGCTGAGTGCGCCGATTTCATCCTGCTCATTGCGAGAGATACCATATTTTTCAGCTATGTTTTCCGCCGTCATTCCCATGTGGTAGCCATAGAACATTTCATACAGACCATCGTAGACCATCAGATCGACCATTTGTCCGTCGCCCATACGCTGGCCCCAGCGTGCGGCAGGCAGAGCGTATGGAACGAGACTCATATTCTCCATGCCGCCTGCAAGGATAGCATCGGCATCTCCGCAGCGGATCGCCTGGACCGCAAGAGCTACCGCTTCCATTCCTGATGCACAGAGTTTATTGATGGATGTGGCACTGGCCTCTTTGGGGATCCCAGCCCTGATCATCGCTTGACGGGCAACATTTTGGCCTTGACCGGCACCGAGAACATTACCCATGATCACCTGGTCGATCTCAATGGGCTGTAAGCTACTGTCGTAGTCATAGTATTTGCGCTCAAGCTCAAGCTGTCCGGCATCACGAATACTGTCTGCACCAAATTTGATACACTGGTCGCTGGCCACCGGTCGCAGTCCGGCCTTTTCTAAGGTGCTTTTCAAAGCTGAAGCGCCCAGATCGACAACTGGAGTGGATTTCAGGGTGCCGCCATAGGCTCCAATGGCAGTCCTGCTGCCGTTTACAATTACAACATCTTTCATGCGTTGTTCCTCCGTGTTGGAAATGTTTTCAGATATAAGAATTACCCTTTGGAGCCCAGGCGTAGACCACCGTGGATGAACACAGTCTCTCCGGCCATTGCTTCATTTTTGTAAAGCTCTGCCACCAGGGAAATAACCTCTTCTGGCTCGATAAGTCTGCCAATAGGTACCTGGTCTATTATTTTCCCAATAATTTTTTCATCTATATTTTTAACCATCGGTGTGCCGACATAGCCAGGTGCAACCGCCATGCATCGGATCTTGTCTGCAATACTACGCCTGAAAAACTCTGCAGTCAGCACCTTTGGCATTACCGACATAGCTGCTTTAGAAGATGAGTAATTGATCTGCCCGGCAGTTCCCAGTGACCCAGTCGATGAGACAAGGCAGATTAATCCGCTGCAGTCGTGATTGACCATCTGTTCCACGCACTCCCGAACTGTCAGAAACACACCGGTCAGATTGATGTCAATAACTCGCTGAAATAATTCAAGTGACATCTTACCGGTTACTTTGCCGGTCTCACGATCAGTTTTGATCATCAGGCCATCTCCGGTTATGCCGGCAAAGGGTGCGACCATGTTGATGGCTCCAAACTTTTCTATAGCATAAAGAGCCAGTTTGGAACAGTCTTCTTCTTTTGTAACATTACAGACAATTGAGCCTACTTTATTGCTAATTTTTCTAAGCTCCAACTCAGTTGCCTGGAGTGCCTCTTGGGCAATATCAGCAATGACTACCTTGCCACCCTCTTTAAGCCAGTATTCAGCAAGAGTCTTTCCTATACCACCACTTCCACCGGTAATGACAGCTACGGATTCTTTTATAGTAAGCATATTTTCACCTTGAGTGTTGTTGTAAAAAAACTAAAATTTCAAAATTTTCGCAGGTCTCTTTGCGAGTAACCCTGGACGCATAATCTGTTATGAGCAAGGACTTTGCAAACTTTACGCCAACTGCTAGCTTATCACTCTAGCATAACCTCATTGTAGGGATTATAGTTTTTCGTTCATTGTTCAATATTCGGCATAAATATTGCTCTTAACCATTTGGAATTTTGCACATCTGTACCTCTTTAAATTGCTGCTCTACCCGGACCACGTCATCTCCTGTAAGCAGCATTTCGAACAATAATAGAATACCCCAGGAATAAGTATGAAGACCAACCAAGTCCAAAGCCAGCCAAGAAAAATTAGCAGTGATAAAGTCGTCCCTGCATCAGTTGCCGTTGCGGCTATTAAGAATGGAGATACGGTAGCCACCGGTGGTTTTGTGGGAACAGGCTTTGCCGAAGAGTTGACAATTGCTCTGGAAGAGCGGTTTCTTCAGACCAGTGAGCCACGTGATCTGAGCCTTATCTATGCTGCAGGTCAAGGTGACGGAAAGACTAGAGGCCTGAACCACCTTGGTCATGAAGGTATGATTGCGCGGGTTATTGGTGGGCATTGGGGGCTGGTTCCGACACTACAAAAGCTGGCAGTTGAAAACAAGATAGTCGCCTACAACCTTCCACAGGGCATTATCTCCACCATGTTCAGGGATATCGCTGCCAAAAAACCCAGGACCATTAGCTCTGTAGGTCTTGGCACTTTTGTAGATCCACGAAATGGCGGTGGAAAAATTAACTCTGCTACTACAGAGGATCTGGTTGAGCTGATGTCCTTTGACGGAGAAGAGTACCTTGCTTACAAAACTCTGCCTGTAGATGTCGCACTTCTACGGGGTACCACCGCAGACTCTGCGGGAAATGTCACCATGGAGAAAGAGGCCTTAACGTTAGAAGTGTTGGCAATAGCTATGGCTGCCCGTAACTCCGGAGGCATTGTCATTGTTCAGGTCGAGCGTATTGCAGACCTTGGAACCTTGAACCCTCGTCAGGTGAAAATTCCTGGAATTTTTGTTGACTATGTTGTTGTTTCCGAACCAGCTAATCACTGGCAGACATTTGGTGAGCAGTACAACCCTGCTTACAGCAGCGAGATTAAAGTACCTGCGAAATCGTTGCGGCCAATGTCCATGGGGCCACGCAAAGTGATTGCCCGGCGAGCGGCGTTTGAGCTTACACCGGGAGATATTGTTAACTTGGGTATAGGCATGCCTGAAGGGGTTTCCGATGTTGCCAACGAAGAAGGAATGCTTGACCAGATAGTTATGACAGCAGAACCTGGTGTTATTGGTGGAATACCGGCAGGAGGTCTCAGTTTTGGTGCCGCCACAAATACCGATGCAGTTATTGATCAACCGTACCAATTCGACTTCTATGATGGTGGTGGCCTGGACATTACTTTTCTTGGCATGGCCCAGGCCGATATGGGTGGCAATGTGAATGTAAGTAAGTTTGGCAGCAATCTGGCAGGAGCCGGAGGCTTTATTAACATCAGTCAAAATGCCCAGAAGGTTATCTTTTTAGGCACATTTACAGCAGGCGGATTGAAGGTGACAATAGCTGATGGTGAGCTGTGCATCGACCAGGAAGGTAAGGCAAGGAAATTTGTCAAGGGAGTCGTGGAGCATGTTACTTTTAGTGGCGAATACGCAGCTAAAAGAGGGCAGGAGGTAGTTTATATTACCGAGAGGTGTGTGTTTTCACTCACACCGGAAGGACTAGAGCTCACTGAAATCGCACCGGGTGTTGATTTGCAAACAGATGTTCTGGATCAGATGGATTTTACACCGATTATCAAAGGAACACCTCGCCTTATGGACCGCAGGATTTTCCTCGCTGATTCCATGGGGATGCAACTCTCAACTGTGGGTGAATAGACCCGCCGTTACCCGACCCACTATCCTCATTCCTCACTGCTGCTGTTTAGTCGGGAATGAGGGAAATGTTATATTTGGTAATTTTCTTATAGAGTAGAGTTCGGTGAATTCCCAATAGCTCAGCTGTTTTGACCTTATGGTACCCAGTCATCTTTAACGCATCCTTAATGGCAATCTTTTCCGCCTTAGCAACAACCTCTTTCAGCAGTGAACTCTGACCATTTCCCCGCGATTCTTTGTCCCGGTGCAAGTAGAAAGGCAGGTCAGCGGGAGTAATGAGATTGCCCCCAAGGGTCGCTACCGTCCGTTCGATAACATTATTTAACTCACGCACATTTCCTGGCCAGGAATGTTGTTTGAGCAGGGCCTCGGCCGCTGGTGTGAAGTCCAGCTGCTGTTGTGCTGTCTTCCCGCAAATTTTACGTAAAAGATGCTTTGCCAAAACCACAACATCGTCGGATCTCTCTCTAAGCGGCGGGATGTGCAGCGCCACCACGTTTAATCGATAGAAAAGATCTGCCCTGAATTCCCCCCTTTCAACCATCCCTCCAAGATCCTGGTTGCTTGCGGCAATGAGCCTAAAATCAGAACGGATAAGGGTGTTGCCACCCACTCGTTCAAATTCTTTTTCTTCCAGGGCTCGAAGAAGTTTTGGCTGCATCTCAAGAGGCAGATCACCAATTTCATCGAGGAAAATGGAGCCGGAGTCGGCAAGTTCGAACTTTCCAGCTTTGCCGGTAGATTTAGCGCCGGTAAAAGCTCCTTTGCTGTAACCAAACAGCTCAGCTTCCAGGAGATCTTTCGGGATAGCCGCACAGTTCAGCTGGATGAAGGGCTGCATCTTGCGTGAACTGGCATTATGAATAGATTGGGCAAAAAGCTCCTTGCCAGTGCCGGATTCTCCAGAGATTAAAACTGAGAGGTTGGTCGCGGCTGCTTGTAAAGCTTCCTTTTTTATGCGAAGCAGTGGTGTGCTCTCGCCGATAATACTGTCAAAGGAGTAGCGGGTTGAGCGCAGTGAGTTGAGCTGTTTCTGGTATAACTTGACCTGAGATTCAAGTTTTGAGAGTTTTGTGGCAAGTCGTCCTACTTCCTTGATGTTTTTAAAGATTACCAGGCCGAAAACAGCAATGACTTTGCCATTTTCCTTGATTGGAATCCGTTGAACCAGCATGTTCTCGCCTTTTATTGACTGACTTGCATTTATTTCAGGCTTGCCAGTCTGAGCAACGATATGCATACGGGTGTTTTCGACGACTTGAGTGATGTGTTTGCCGATCTGTTCTGAGGGGTTAACTCCTAAGAACCTGCCATAAGGTTCGTTGAAGTGGGTAACGATTCCTTTGGCGTCAGTTACACAGGCACCATCGTGAATCTGATTAAAAATCAACTGCAGGGCTTGCAATTGTTGGCTTTTAGTTAGGTGTTTCTGCTGTTGAAACAACAGGCTTTTTGGTGAAGAAGAAATCTTTTTGCTCATAGCCCCATGTGTGTATCATATTGTCTACATGTATTTAAACTGATACATATGTATACCAAGTTTTGAGGCAATTAAGCAACTGAATTGCTATGTAGTTCTATAACTATGTCTTTTGAAAAAAATAACTGATTAACAAAATAATTGGAGGGAGAGGAGGGGCTTAGTATGCAGAAGCAGGCTTTGGCCAGGTGAAAGAATTATAGCGCTGATTAGTAAGATTTTTGAGTCTCACATAGGGGGCATGTAACTTCAACTTGAAGCGGTAAGTCTCAAAAATCGGTGCTGAAACAGTTGGAAGGTACTGATGAGAATAGAAGGGGTGGGCTATTAAAAAAGAAAGAGATAGCTATTCGGCAGTTGAATAGCTATCTCTTTGGTACTTTTAGTTACGGTATTACTATCTGCCAAAGAAAAGGTCAGGCAGGAAGGTAATGATCTGTGGAAACATAACTAACATTGCCAGTCCAAAGACCTGAATCGCAACAAAAGGAAGGATGCCTTTGTAAACATCGCCCATAGTATATTCCGG